>Ga0209289_100080_pt1 | contig 59488 bp, 63 predicted proteins | sample GXS110809BmetaG_FD_184121 | JGI IMG/M metagenome (GOLD analysis project Ga0209289, IMG submission 184121) | Hot spring microbial communities from Gongxiaoshe hot spring, China to study Microbial Dark Matter (Phase II) - GXS 110809B (SPAdes)... ... | reverse complement strand
TCCCTCCCCTCCTTCACGAGAGCCCTTGGCGCAGTAAGAGAGAGAACGCCAGAAGAAAACCGAATGCGATCAGCAAGATCCAGCCAAACCCCAAAGAGACCGTAAAGCTGAGTGCTACTGTGCCTAAAGCCCCAGAGAGCAGCGCAATCGCGCCAAGGCGCTTCAGATGTGCCCACACTATTGCGTTCGGGGGATCTAAGAATGGCTCCAAGCGTCGCGCAAAGAGCTCTGTATCCCAGGCGATCAGCCCGCTGAGCACGCTGCCAAACGCGGCCCAGCTGTTCCATAACGTTGCGACCCCACTGAGGGCTAGAAGCACAAGAAAACTCAGAGAGACTCCCCAAGCCCTGCGCCCATAACTATTGGCTATCGCAAGAACCCCAAAGATCGCAGCGAGCGCTGCCCAAGGCCACTCCCCTCGCATACCCCATAGAAGCACTAAGATCCCATGACTAGTGCTCCATGCCGTCCGCGCCACCCTCCAGAGTATTCTCTGTGCTGGCATGCTCACAGTACCCCGCGACGGACGAGCGCCGCGCGCCAGGCTGTTCGCCCTAGCTCGCCACGCACAACACTCGCTAACGGTTTGGTGACGTCCCAATCGACAATGCGGATCCCTGCACGCCGCAACTGTGTGAGGAATCCCCGACGCCGGAGGTGCTCCAAGCGCAACGCGAGCTCTACCTCTGGCGTGCGCGCTAGCGACGCGCTCTCAAACAGAATGGGATTGGGCACGATACAGAGCACTTCATAGCGCAGTCGCAAATCGATGATCGTCTTGACGTCAGAGTCTAAGATCGGCCCGACGAAGACAAGCTGCGAGCCCGCAAGCAGCAGTCGTGTCGGCAAGTTCTCTAAATCTTCAAAGACGGCTTTGTCTCCCTTCTCTGCTGAAGCGATGGCTCGCAAGAGCTTCTCGCGCTGCCAGCGTCCGAAGCCTGGCCAGGTCCAATCTAAGTATCTCCCGTAGATAAGCAGCCCGACTCTGTTGCCCTGAGCCGTAAAATAATGGGCTAACGAGAGCGCCGCGCGTACGCTGTGCTCAAAGAGCGAAACCCCTTCTATCGCGACGTCGCTGCGCTCGCGCGCATCTAAGAGAATAATGACATCGGCGACGCGCTCCTGCTCGAACTCGTTGACGATCAGACGATCTTTTCTTGCTGTCGCTTTCCAATTGATATAGCGGCGCTCATCGCCGGGATAGTATTCTCTTACGCCGAAGAACTCTATGCCTGTCCCTCCAAGGCGCGCTTTCACTTGCCCAGAGAAGATGCGCGTCCGCCGCGGCCGCATGAGAATCTCATCGAGGCGCTCAAACGTCGGGACAATCAATACTTCGCCCTCGCACGGGAGTTCCATTCTCTTGACAAACAGCCCCAAGGTGTCCGTGACCGTGACCGAGAGATCCTTCCAGCGTGCCAGGCCGCGCATACCCGCCACTGCGTATTCGAGGGATATCTTCCCACCAGCGGGAATAGTGTCGATCTTCGTGGAATGCTGATGGCGCACTTTAAGAAGCGAGGGAACGCTGTCAGCGAACTCGACCACTTCAAGCTTCGCTCCCATATTTTCGAGCTCGACGCGCACGGTAACGGGCTCTTCACTCAAAACACGCTGCTCGCTCAAGCTTCGCTGGGCCTTCAGCTCAATCCGATCAGGGAGAGCGAAGTAAAAACCCACAGCGAGATAGCAAACTAACGGTAGAGCTAATACTAAGAGCTCTCCCTGGCGCAGGATCTCGCCGATCAGGATCAAGAGAAATGCAGCACTACCAAGAAAAGCCCAGCGGCGCGGACCAAGCATTATTCCCCTGAAGTGCCCCCTATAGGCAGAGGGCGAATGCGCACACGAGTCTCTTCTAATACCACGATGCTTCCTTGTTCCAGAGGTTTGATGACGTTTGGTAAGTTCGCTTGCAACAAGGCCACTTGCGCCTCAGGACGACGTTGCGAGACCCGGCGAAAGAGAATAACCGAGGGCTTACGCTCCTTGCGCAAAGCCAATAAAGTGCCAAAGTCGGTATCAGCAGAGCAGCACACGGTCTTCATGCGCAGCTAAGTCGAATATGACCTCATCAGGTGCACTTTGGAGTTGGTAGTCCCGCACATGGACCGCATCATGCCCAACTTGACGCAATCCCTCAGCTACGAGCGGCGAGAGGGCGTTGTCCACAAGAAACCTCATGGGGCTGGAACGAGCGGCAGTTCCCGCTCCTGCACGGCCTCAGCGGCATACCGCAAGGCTTCGCGAATGTCTTCCGGTTCTAGGTCGGGATAGGCACGCAAGATCTCAGCCTCACTCATCCCATCAGCTACCATTGCTACGATTGTTGCTACAGGGATACGCAAGCCCCGCACGCACGGAACCCCTCCCATCTGGTGTGGATCTACAGTGATCCGCCGAAATTTCATAGCGTCTTCACCCTGGATTCATTATAGTCTCCGTGCTGGGGACCGACAATTATTCCACCTTCGGCACAGGAACGCGCTCTAAGATCTCCGAGACAATATCGCGCTCAGAGAGCTTCTTCATCCAGAGTTCGGGCTGCAAGATGAGCCTGTGCGCGAGCGCCGCATGAGCGACAGATTTGACGTCATCAGGGATGACGTAGTCACGCCCCTCCAGCGCTGCCCGCGCCCGCGAGAGTTTCAGTAACGCCAACGAGCCACGTGGGCTCGCCCCAACTAAGACCCTTCCATCGGCGCGCGTCGCCTGCACGAGCTCGACGATATATCTCTCGATATCCGGGTGCACAAAGACTGTCTCTAAAGCTTGGCGCATCGCTAATAATTCGTGAGCGTCTACGATCTTCTGGAGCTTGGGGTCGTCATGGCCGCGCTCGCGCCGTCGTCGCAAGATCTCTTGCTCTTGTTCAGAAGACGGATACCCAAGAGAGAGTCGCACCATGAATCGATCGAGCTGCGCTTCCGGTAAGGGAAACGTCCCTTCAAACTCGATGGGGTTTTGCGTGGCCATGACGATGAACGGCTGCGGTAACGGCAGTGTCTGCCCTTCCAGAGTCACTTGAAATTCTTGCATCGCTTCCAGCAGTGCTGCTTGCGTCTTAGGCGAAGCACGATTGATCTCGTCAGCTAAGATGAGATTGGCGAAGATCGGCCCGGGGCGCAGCTCGAATCGCCCGCTATGACGCTCATAGATATACGTCCCCGTGATGTCCCCAGGTAGGAGATCTGGCGTGAATTGTATTCTCTTGAATTCTAGTCCCAGCACGGTCGCGAAGCTCTTCGCCGTCAACGTTTTGGCCAATCCCGGTAGGTCCTCAAAGAGAATGTGCCCGCCCGCAAGCACGGTGATCAAGACTTGCTCTAAGACGGCGCGTTTCCCGATGACGGCTTTCTCGACTTCGTCTAGGATCTTTTGGGCGTTCTCAGCGATGGTGTCGAGTGCTTTCATAGGCCTCCCCAGCAAAGCGCTCTAAGATATCTGTCAGCTGCGAGATCTCTTCCAGACGACGCTTCCTCTGGGTAGGGTTGGCCGGCAGATGCCCGCTTAGCCAGAGCCAGCCGCGCCGTGTTGCCGACTGCGGGAACTCTAAGTCAAGCGCATCACGGAGATCTGATAAGATCGTGCCAGACTGGAAGCGTCTGCGCGCCTCGCCCTCATCGATCTCCTCATGCAGCGCAACCCATTGGATCGCGATGTCACTGAGAAGACGATGGACGTTCCAGCGCCCAAGCTCCCCTCGACATGCCAGCTCGATCTTATGCGCCAAAGCCTGTACCGGACCTGCTTTGACGACTCTCTCTTGAGGAGCTGGGCGCGCGCGCCCTTGGAGCACAAGATCGAGGATCGTCATGTAGACGCCCAGGCTCCCTACGATCAGAAAGAGCATCCAAACGAGACCAAAGGGCAGGCCTGCCAACCGCAATCCCCACAGCCACAACTCATAGAGCACATGGCGCAGCAGCTGCTCGCGCAGCGCCTCTCCAAATAGAAGCGTGAGAGCTCCGGCGAGGGCGACAATCCCAAGCCCAAGGTACACCCAGCGTCGTTGTCTCATGCGGGACGGAGCACCTCGGGGGCGCGCTGACCACGCCCATAGATACGAGTAATCTCTTCAAGGAGCTGAAGTGCCTCGCGCTCTTGCTCTGGGGTGGGCCGAGCTGGGCTATACCGCGCCCACTCGAAGAGCCGCGACAGCCTCACAATATGCTCTTCGAGCACCCCTATCTGGGCTAATCTCGTCTCAAACTCCCGTGCGGTCATGGCCTGCGAAATTTCCAGATGAAATCGTTCACTCAACAGCTGACACATCTCCTGATAGCATCGCAAAATCGTCTCTTGTATAGGGGCTCCATAGCGGAGCTGTTGCGCGTAGCGCCTCGTGAGATCTGCAAGCTCTTCTATAGAGATAGGCCGAGCACGCGCGCGCCACAGGCGCCAGGCGACAAAGATCACAACACTCAGAGTTAATAGAGCAAGCAGCACAAAGAGAAACGTGCCCCACCACGGGACATAGACTTGTTCTATCGAGGGAAAGGGTTGAATGGGCTCCTCCGGCACGACCCCCATCCCTGGGGGAACGCCTTCACGCTCCCTTAAGAACGAGCGATCACGCCAACGCAAGAGAATTAGCAAGATCGCAACGAACCACAGAGCTGCGGGAAGAGCACGCCGGATTGCATCCCACAAGATCCTTGGGCGAAGTATTATCATGACTATGCCGAAGAGCATCAAGGCTCCAAGGGTAATGAGTATAATCTGCTCGAGGGCTGGGGCGAGATCGCCTTCATCTTGCTGGGGAGCATTCGGAGTGCTCGACAGCTCTTCTGTAGGTTCTGATGGCGGGCCATAGCGCGTCCCCACGAACGACATATGCGACACTCCCGCAGCAAGCAGCACCAACGAGAGCAAGACCACAACGGGGATCGCAAAGCGCCACTTAGTGAACATAGCTAGTTCACTTTAATCCCCAGCTCGCGCAGTTGCTTCTCGCTCACCTCCACCGGCGCGCCAGTCAGCGGACAGTAGGCCGTGTTCGTCTTGGGGAAGGTGATGACATCGCGAATCGAATTGGCTCCCGCCATGAGCATGATCAGTCTATCTAAGCCCAGGGCAATGCCCCCATGCGGCGGAGCCCCATACTCTAATGCTCGTAAGAAGAACCCGAACTTCGCCTCCGTCTCTTCTCTAGTCAATCCCAGCAGATCGAAGATCTTCTGCTGCAAGTCGCGATTATGAATGCGGATGCTCCCCCCACCCAGCTCGATGCCGTTGAGCACAAGATCATAGGCGTTGGCCCGCACCTTGAGCGGCTCCTTCTCCAGAAGCTCCAAGTCCGAAGCCTTCGGCGATGTGAACGGATGGTGCTCGCTCACAAGCCTCTGCTCTTGTTCATCCCACTGGAAGAGTGGGAAGTCAAGCACCCAACAGAACTTCCATTGGTCTTTGGGGATGAGCCCCTCCCGACGAGCAAGCTCTAGACGGAGCGCTCCCAAAACAGTGTTTGTCGTCTTGCGCTCCCCAGCGATCATGAGCACAAGATCGCCTGGGCGCGCCTGGGTCGCTTGCTGCAGATCTTTCACTATTTGTACATTGAGAAACTTCGCGATGGGCGATTCCATCCCTGACTCGGTGAATTTCGCCCACAGCAGCCCCTTGGCTCCAAGAGCTTGAGCTCTCTTCTCTAGTTCAGAGAGTTGGCTGCGCGAATGCTTGGCCCCACCGGGCAGGACGAGCCCTTTGACCGCTCCGCCGCTCTTGAGAGGCTCCGCAAAGATGCGAAACTCCGCGCCCGCTACAGCGTGAGAGAGATCAATCAGTTCCAATCCGAAGCGCAAGTCAGGTTTATCCGAGCCGTAGCGCTCCATGGCCTCAGCATAGCTGAGTTTGAGGAAGGGGCGCTGCAGTCTCACCCCCAAATGCTTCTCAAACAGAAAACTGATCAGTTCTTCGATCAGCTCGGTGATCGGGCGCTCGTCGAAGACGAAGCTCATCTCTAAATCTAATTGGGTGAATTCGGGTTGACGATCGGCGCGAAGATCTTCGTCGCGGAAGCACCGCGCGATCTGAAAATACTTCTCAAACCCAGCGATCATCAATAATTGCTTAAAGAGCTGGGGCGACTGAGGCAGCGCGAAGAACTTCCCCGGAAAAGTCCTGCTGGGCACGAGATAGTCGCGTGCGCCTTCGGGAGTAGATTTCGTGAGCATAGGGGTCTCGATCTCGTAGAAGCCCCGCTCGCTCAAGAAATTTCGGATATCCAAGAAGACCCGATGGCGCAACGCAAAGTTCTTCTGCAGCTCTGGGCGTCGCAAATCGAGATAGCGATACTCCAAACGCACCAGCTCTTGCGCTTCTTGAGCGGGGTCTACGACGTCAATCGCAAACGGCGGGGTCTTGGCACGATTGAGAATTTTTATCTCTTCGACCCGGACTTCGATCTCGCCTGTGGGCAGCTTAGGATTTATATTTTCGGGTGTTCGAGCAACTACCGTGCCGCGGGCGTAGATCACGTCTTCTCGATTCAGCTCGCGCGCGAGCGCGTAGGCGCTCTGCTCCGGGCTGAAGAGCAGCTGCACCAGCCCAGAACGATCCCGTAGATCTATAAAGATAAGCCCGCCCAAGTCACGGCGTCGATGCACCCACCCCATCAGTGAGACTTCTCTACCGACATCGCTCTTTGTGAGCTTTCCACATTCCGCTGTGCGTTCCATGTCTCTATCTCCTTTGCCGTGTTCTCCGTGATTCAAACTTTGCGCACTGCGACTACATATGTCACCAGCCCCAGCGTATCGTCGAGGGTGACGTCGTGAGAGAGGTTCTGCCGGCACCACTGGGCCATATCTTCAGGTGCGACTGTGAAATCTGAAGGCTCTTGGCGCCGGCCTGGAGCCAAGTGCGTGAAGACCAAGCCCTCACGCGCCACGCGAAAGAGCTCTCTTAATAAAGCGTTCATATACCCAAACGGGTCGTCGCCGATGGGATACCCTAAGACGCTCAGCAGAAAGACAATATCAAACTCGTTCTCGGCGAAGGGCTGCGCCAGCAGGTCCCGACGCTCAAAGTAGCTTCCAAATCGCTTGATCGCCCCGGTGATCATCTTCTCGCTCAAGTCTATTCCCAAATACGAGCGATAGCGCACGCCCTGAGCGTCTAAATATTTTTTGAGATACCCCAAGCCGCAGCCGACGTCCAAGATCGTTCGATCCGTGAGATCGAATTTTTCTACGGCGTGCTGAAAGATCCTCTGCTGGACGGCCTCGTCGGGGTACTCCAAGACGGCCATGTCGTCGCCCGCTAGCACAATATTGCGAGCGTCGAAGAACGCCGCGTACTCATAGTGATCCCGAAAACGCTTGGGCTTGTACAAGGCCATGCGCCGCCGCATACGACTCCACAGATTCGAGAGCATAGAGTGATTATATCGCTACTGGCACTTTTGAGCTATCTCAGCAGCAGATGCTTCGTTGAGCGCGCCAAAGTCTGTACCGTTTTGACTTACGGTCGTCTCGCGACACTCTATAATATTTTGAGGGCTCAGTGCCCACAATCCGTAATTTCGGTTGTTCTTGATCTCCACGCGGGTGAGCCAGACTTTGATATCGCTGTGGGCGATCTCCGCGCCGGTGCTGCCGTTGCCCTCTAGCACGACATTGCGTAAGGTGAGCTCGATCTTGCCCTCGGCGTCCACGCCGTCATCGCGGAAGTTGCGCACCGTGAGATTTTCTAAAAAGACTTTACTTTGCCCGCGCACAGTGATCCCATCGACGTCTCCCAAGCCCGTGCCATCTATTATAACTTCATCGCGGCTGGCCCCGCGAATTCTTACATTCTTATCGCGAATCGTGACAAACTCTTTGTACACCCCTGGCGCGACGAAGATCACGCCCTCTCCCACGAGCAAGCCCGGCGGGACGTTCTCGCTGACGTCACCTAAGCCGTTGATCCCCATCCCCACGTGCCACGCGTCAATAGCTGCTTGGATAGTGGGAAAATCGTCAGGGACGCGCGAGCCGCTACGATTGCCCTCGCCAGAGAGCTGCGAAGCGCTGTCGGCGCGAATGCCGTAGCCCTTGTTGCCCCCAATAGTATTTTGAGAGATCTGAACTTGAGAGGACTCGACCGCGATGCCATCGCCAGCGTTCCCCGTGATCATGGTCTCGCTGAGCAAGACCTCTCTGCTGCGAACGACAGCAATCCCAGCACTTTGGCTCCCAGAGATTGTGCTCTTACTGATCGTAATCTTGCGGCTCTCCTCGATGCGCACAGAACCATGCACCGTGAGAGCCATAATCGAGACGTTTTCAGTCTTGGTGATAGTGATCTGCCCTTCGAGCCGAGCGCCTTCAGAGCCGACAATGTGCACAGGCTTGCTGATCTGAAGGTCTTCGCGATACGTCCCGGCTTGAATGTGCAGCGTGCTGCCGCTGCGCGCAGCGTCAATCGCTTTCTGAAGCTGCGCAAACGCGCATCCCGACGGACAGATCGTCAGTGTCTGCGGCGAGACCAGCAACACCCAGATCGCCACACCCGCACCGATCACAGCCACAGTCCCAATCCCAATGAAGAGCCAACGACGATGCATACTGAGTCCTCTTACCTCCCAGCGGAGAATTTTTCGCGCCAGCCTCGACGATACAACAGCCGGATCGCTTTAGCAACCCAACGCGCGACTTTCTCATTATACGGGTACCAAAAGAGCTCACGCTTCAGCCCAAACCGATCTACGACGACCGTCTGAGGCCACGTAAATTGTCTCAAGCCCCACTCCCCATGACGACGCCCCAGCCCGCTCTGCTTGGCCCCACCATATGGGGCTTCGAGAATCGCAAAGTTCGTGATGCAGTCATTGACGCAGACGTTGCCCGCTTCAATAGAGCGGGCAAGGCGCACCCCAAGAGCCTTGTCCTTCGTAAAGACGCTTGCCGCCAAGCCGTAGATCGAGTCGTTCGCTAGCTGAAGAGCTTCTTCGGCAGAGTTCACTTTCATAATGGGGATGACCGGCCCAAACGTCTCTTCCCGCATGATCTGCATCGAGTGATCGACGTTCACTAGGACTGTTGGCTCAAAGAAGAGCCCGTCCTTGCGCCTGCCCCCAACGAGAATCTTTGCGCCCTTCTCGACGGCATCGCGAATGTGACGCTCCACAGTCTCTAACTGCTTGGGCATCGTCAACGGACCAATGTCAACTTCGCCAAAGCGCCTTTCAGCGCCCTGACGCAAAGATTTCACTTTCTCGACGACCTTTTGCACGAACTCATCATAAATTGGGGCTTCGACGTAGACGCGCTCGACCGACATGCACATCTGCCCGGCGTTGCTCAGCGCCCCCCAGACGCACGCGTTCGCTGCTCTCTCTAAATCAGCGTCTTTGAGGACGATCATTGGGTCTTTGCCACCCAGCTCCAACAAGACGGGGATGAGTCGCTGCGCGGCGCGCTCGGCGACCTTCTTGCCCGTCGCGACCGAGCCCGTGAACGCAATCCCATCGCACTGATCTACTAAAGCCGCTCCCGTATCGCCGTAGCCGCAGAGCGTCTGCATTACGCCCTCGGGAAGCCCTGATTCCCGAAAGACGCGCTCAACTAAAAGTCCCGTCAGCGGCGTGTATTCCGAGGGCTTCAAAATGACGGTATTGCCGGCCATGAGCGCCGGCACGACATCCCCTAGCGTCAACGTGAACGGAAAATTCCAGGGCGAGATCACCCCGACGACGCCCAACGGCTGATAGATCACAAAGACGCGCTTCGTCTTTAACAGATGTGGGCTCCGAATCTCGTCCTTGAGATATCGCTCGGAGTTTTTCGCGTAAAACCCCAAGAGATCGCAGCAATAGAAGACTTCAGCGACGAGGGCTTCGGTGCGGGGTTTTCCGGTCTCAGAGCAGATTGTGTCAATGACTTCGTCTTGGTGATCGACGATCCAATCGCGGGCGGCGTAGAGATAGCGCGCTCGTTGGGCGATCGAGAAGTGACGCCAGAGCTGAAACGCTTGGCGGGCGCGGCTGACGGCTTCGCCAACTTTTTCAGGCGGCGTGATTGGCACGTCCGCGATCTTCTCGCCCGTGGCAGGATTGAAGACCTCAAGGTTCTGCCGTGCACTTGCTGAGATTCCCATGAGCGATCCCCTGATGCTTATTCTACACACTCGCTGGCAAGAGCGCCAAAAGATGTGCTAAGATAGTTTTTAGGAGGCACGAAGCCATGGCTCAAGAGCGAGAGTTTTACGTCGTCATCGAGCGAGACGAAGACGGCTACTATGTCGCTGATGTACCGGAGCTCCCTGGTTGCCACACCCAAGCAAAGTCTCTTGATGCCCTGCTCCCAAGGGTCAGGGAGGCTATTGAGCTGTATCTAGAGGCCTTTCCGCAGCATCAGAAGCTTGGCGAATTTGTGGGCATCCAACGAGTTACAGTCAGGCTCTCTCAAGCCAGCAAATGAGAAGTAGAAAATTACCTATTCTCAAAGCCCGTGAAGTCATCAAGGTCTTGGAGAAAGCCGGTTTTCGGTTCTTGAGACAAAAAGGCAGTCACGCTCTCTATGCCCATCCGGATGGGCGTGTGACAGAAGTGCCTCTCCATCGTGGCGAGGACATTGGTCGAGGGCTCTTGCGCAAGATCATCCGAGATATGAGAATATCAAGGGAGGAATTCTTAAGATTGCTGCAAAGCTCATGCTAAAACCCAAGGTGATCTCATGCCTTCGCGTGACGGCATCTTGATGCGCTTTGTGATTCGCTGGGTCGTCTCGACAGCAGCAGTCGCTGTCACGACTTGGCTGCTCAATCCCCATATCCGCATTGAAGGGGCAGACTATCTCAGCACTGTCATTCTCGTCGGTTTGGTGCTTGGGCTGCTCAACGCGATCTTACGCCCCATTGTAATATTTCTGACACTGCCCGCGACGCTGATCACGTTTGGGCTCTTTTTGATACTCATCAACGCGGGGATGCTCTGGCTCACAGATGTGATTGTGCCCGCGTTTGCTATCGAAAGCTTCGGCTGGGCGTTGCTTGGCGCGCTGCTCATCAGCATCGTGAGCACGATCCTGTACGCGATTCTCAGAGCGTGAGCCCTACGAGAGCAAAGCCAGGGCTTTCTTCACGAGGTCTTCTGTTGTCGTTGCTCCCATAGCCTTGGCACGCGCCACCGCACGACGCGCTTCCGTCTCGGTAAAGCCCAAGGAACGCGTCAGCGCCTTAATAGCTAACTCTTCTTGCGTCGTCGCCGGTGCTAAGGACGGTTCAGCCCGCAGTGGGATTTGTGTGATCTTCTCTTTGAGCTCGACGATCAGTCGCTCAGCGGTCTTGCGCCCCACCCCCTTCAAATCTTCTAAGAGATCGCGGCGGTTCTGCAAGATCGCTTCGGCAAAATATTGGGGAGTCGTGGCTGAGAGAATCCCCATCGCGACTTTCGGGCCGACCCCAGAGACAGAGATTAATAACTCAAAGAGCTGGCGCTCTTCAGGTGTGGCAAAGCCGTAAAGGGCGAGGTCGTTGGGCGTGTAGTGCAAGTGTGTAAAAATCTTCACAGGGCCAGTCTGGCCGCGCAGGACTTCGGCTGTTGCTTTCGAAACGATCACGCGATAGCCCACGCCCCCCACGGCCAGGACAACCGAATGCTCTGTGAGCTCAACGACCTCGCCCTCAAGAAAGTCGATCACGGCTTCTCAAACTGCTCGTCCCCAACCCCAGTGTTCACTTTGAACTCTAGCACTTCAAAGCTATCAGTGAGCTCCTTGTCTTCGAGCGTCTTGAGCGCAAACGGCACCCAGAAGTCCTCGACTTGACGGTAGTCGCTCAAGAGTTGCTCCTTGCTCTTTCCCTCGCCAAGCGACGTGATAATCTTGAGCGGCACGAAGCGCTTTAGATCGAAGTAGAAGTCCGCTGACTTGCCTTGCTCGTTCGTCACTCGCAGAACCTGGGTCTCCTGACCGTCCACCTGAGCCGTGCCCACGATGTCGAACGTGTAGTCAGCACGCGCAATATTCCACAAGAACAACAGCGAGTCAAACTCGATAGATTCGCGGATCTCAGCGAGGGCTTGCGCAGGTAGATCGCGCACGCGTCCACCGGCTTCCACCCAGCCTTGCGTCCCGTTATAGATCACCGTGCTCTGCCCGCCAGCGAACTTGATTATCTGTTTGAGTTTATTAGGCAGCTTGATCCAGAGCTCTCCTTCAAATTTGAACTCCTGGCCGCCCCGGAAGATGCTCCCACGTCCCTTTGTGTAGACATCGCGAATCTGGGCGACCCTCTCAAAGCCCCCTTGGGCCGCAAACGCCCTCTCCAACAGCGCCCTTGCTTCGGGGGTGATCTGCGCGGCCCACGTCAGTTCCGTTGGCCCTTTGGGAGCAGCGAGCGCCGCGAGAAACTCTGCATAGGGCTTGGCTCGCGCCGTGATCGGCTCCAGCCAATCGACAACGTTGACGTTCTCTAGCGGGATTCCCGGAATCAGCTCCGTCCGGCCCTCCAGAGTCTTGATGTCGCTCAACAAGACAATCGCGAGGTTGTCGGGATCGAAGCGATCTTTGATCGCTTGATTGGCTTGCTCTAAAGTTACCGAACGAACTATCTTGCGCCAGTTGCGGCTGCGCTCCATGCCAAACCCATAGAAATCGTTATTGAGCACGGTCGTCGTCAGCCCGGAGAGCGTCTCTAATCTCAGAATATAGCTCCCGGCGATGTTGTCTTGCGCCGCTTGGAGTTCTTCTTGAGTGATCCCATTCTCTTTGAACTTCTTGAACTCGTCCAAGATCATCTGCAGCGTTTCAAACGCTTGCTCGTTGCGGGTGAACGTCGAGATTCGGAAATACCCTGGGAAGCTATAGCTGGGGAAGTAGCTGAAGATCGAGTAGGTCTTTCCGTACTTAGCTCGGATGACCTGAAGCAGACGCGATGAGAACGCCCCCCCGCCCAGTACATAGTTAGCAAGCACTGTCGGAATATAATCCGGATCAGTGACGGCCAGCCCAAAGTGTCCGATCTCAATGTGGGTCTGGGTCTGGCCGGGCTTGTGCACGAAGCGCACTTTATAACCCTGGAGCTTAATTGGTTCTGGCAAGGGCGCGGGCGGAATATCTGCTTTCTGCCACGTGCCGAACGCTTGCTTTACTAAGCTAATAATCTCGTCGGCTTTGACGTCTCCGGCGACAGCGAGCACGGAATTATTAGGACGATAATATATCCCGTGGAACGTGACTAAGTCGTCACGAGTGATCGCGTTGAGGCTCTGCTCGCTCATGGCGCGTCCCAAGGGATGGATCGTCCCAAAGAGGGCAAAATCGAGATGCGCTGAAGCTAACTCTTCCGGGTCATCGCGCATCCCGCGCACGCTGGCCAAAAGCTGGTTGCGTATAATGCCTATCTCTTTTTCGGGGAAGTTCGGGTTCTGCACAATATCAGCTAAGAGATTTAACCCGACCTGGAGGTCTTTCTTTAAGACTCGAGCCGTGACGTCAGTGCGCTCGACGTCGGCGCTCGCCCCTAGGGAGCCGCCGACGAAATCGATCTCTTCAGAGATCTGCTCAGCTGTTCTGTTTGTCGTTCCCTGGCGCAGCATCGACGCTGTAAACGTCGCCAAGCCTGTGCGGTCTGAAGGCTCATGAATGGCTCCGACGCGCACGCGCACTGAGAACTGCACAATGGGCAGCGACGGCTGCTCTATGACTATGACTTTCAGCCCATTCTCTAACGTGACGGTCTTAATCGGGGGCAGCTGAATCGGCTCGACGTTGCCCTGTTGCGCCCAGACGACCACTGGGCCGATCAGCAAGAACGCAAGTAACAACTTTATAACTTGAAACTTGCTAACTTGGAACTGTCTCATTGTGTGCCTCCTTCGGGCTTGAGCGTCACGATAGTTAAGTTCTCGCGCTTAAAGTACGTCTGCGCCACGCGCTGCACGTCTGCGGCCGTGATATTGTCGTACTTCGTCTTGGCTTTCTCGAACTCTTTATAGTCACCGTAGATGACCTCAGCTTCAGCGAGCTCTAGAGCTACTCTAGAGATGGAATCGAGGCCAAAGATATATTGAGCTGTGAGCTGATTCTTCGCTTTCTGGAGCTCTTTTTCGTCTATGGGCTCAGTAGCGAGACGTTCGACTTCAGCGAGCAGCGCCTCTTTGACCTGGGTGGGATCCTTGTCCGGCGTGAAGAAGGCGAAGATGAGCATTGTGCCCACGTCCTTGAAGACCAAGGGGAAGCCCCCGGCACCGACGCTGAGTTGCTGCTCCCGCACGAGCTTTTTGTAGAGTCGCGAGCTCTGCCCTCGAGAGAGAATGAGCCCGGCCACTTCGAGGGCTGGCTGATCCGCATGCCCTGAACCCGGCACGCGATAGCCCCCGATAATGACGGGTAACTGCACAGCCATCTCGAGAGTCTCCTCGCGCATCTGGGTCTGCGGGGGCAGCGTGATCGGCATCGGTGAGGGCGTCTGAGCTTTGGGAATCCCACCGAAGTGCTTCTTCGCCAGCGCAAGCACTTCGTTAGGCCGCACATCGCCCGCGACGACTAAGACCGCGTTGTTGGGAGCATAGTACGTCTGATAGAAATTCTGAAGATCTTCGAGCGTGATATTGTCTAGGTCTTCCATGTAGCCCTCAGGGCCCTTGGCGTAGGGCGTGCCTGCAAACGCGATATCTCTGAATTTATCGAACGCTTTACTGACGGGCTGGTTCTCTAACCGCACGCGCCACTCTTCCTTGACGACCTCGCGCTCGGAGTCGAGGTGCTCTTGAGTGAGCACGAGGTTGTGCATCTGCTCGGCGAACAGATACAGAGCTAGGTCGAGCTTCTCCTTGGGCAGCTGCGCCCAGTAGCCAGTCATATCGTCGCCGGTGAAGGCATTGTCTTGGCCCCCGGCTTGGTCAATGAGCTTGGAGTGCTCTTCCGGGCCGACGTTCTTGGAGCCTTTGTATGCCATGTGCTCCATAAGATGAGCCATGCCGCGTTTCCCTTGGGGTTCGTCCTTGGAGCCCACGCGATATAAAACGTTGACCGAGACGACCGGGGCTGTCGTGTCTTGGTAGACGATAAGTCGGAGTCCGTTGTCGAGCGTATACGCCGTAATCGAGCCGACGGTAGCTGAAGGTGGCTTAGTCAGCGTCCAAACGGCAAAAACGGCTGCAACGATCGCGACGATGACCACCCCGCCGGTGATCCACAGGGTTGAGCGTCTTGTCGGTTTTTGTCCTTGTGCTTCCATGTGTGAAAGAATCCCTCCTTGATTATTTGTTATTCTACGCGATGAGTGGGGAGCGCGCCAGTAAGCTCCATACCCCCTCTCTTCGCCTCTTTAGGAGGGGTTGATTTTTGACAAACGTCTTCTTATGCACTAATCTAAACGGAAGCGGAGGTGAGCCCCTTGCGCACGTTCTTGTACGAAGAGGGTCAGGGACTTATGAACGATGTCCCCATAACCGATCTTGTGGCCAAGGCAGAGCAAGAGACGGTCACTTTTTGGATCGATTTTCCCGGATCTGACGTTGCCGAGATCCAAAAGATCGGAAAGCTCTTCAACCTCCACCCCTTGGCCATCGAAGATCTGATCACCCCCCAGTATCGCCCCAAGATCGATACCTACGACAACGGCCTCATGATCGTGCTGCGCGACGCCGATGTCGACCGCATCGAAAAGAATCTCAGCGCGCTCGAGCTCGATCTCTTCTTGGGCAAGAATTTTCTCATCACCGCACATACTGAGCCCATGGAATGCATCGAAACAGCCATCACCCGACTCTACAGCTCTGCCTCTCGCACCATTGCGCGCGGCCCTGATTACCTCGTCCATGCTATCATTGATCTGCTCGTCGACGATAACTTGCAAATCCTCAGCTGGCTCGATGAAGAGCTCAGTGAGCTTGAAGATGCGATCTTTACCAATCCCGATAAAGCCACGCTGCAGCGAGCCGCCAAGCTCCGCAAAAATATCGTGTATTTGCAGCGCATCCTCGGGCCACAACTAGAGCTCATCCGCCGCCTCTCCGTGGAAGAATCGCCGTTCATTAAAGCGAGCCTCCGCGTCTACTTCCGCGATGTCTCGGATAACTTGGCTCGCCTGAACGATCTCATATTTACATATCGTGAGCTCATCTCCACGGATATGGCGATCCACCAAGCCCTGGTCTCCAATAAACTCAATGAGATCATGAAGACGCTGACGATCATCGCCACGATCTTCCTGCCCTTGACGTTCATTGCGAGTATCTATGGAATGAATTTTGAGTTCATGCCAGAGCTGCGCTCCCCTTGGGGATATCCCGCCGTATTGGGGGTTATGGCAACTCTCGGCGCGCTGATGTTCTGGTGGTTCAAGCGCCGGGGGTGGTTTGACTAAACTTAGTCACAAGCACCCACAAGCCGTCGCCGACCCGTCCAAGCTCCACCGTGCCGAAGCGTCGGGCGATCTCGAGCCAACGTTTGAGAAGGAGATGAGGTACCCTTGCCCCTGACGTGAATGCGAGGAGCATCTGCCCTCCAGGGCGCAAGACGCGCGCCATCTCCAAAAGATGCGGCGGCCCGTTGTGGAGCGTCACGAGATCGAAGCTTTCGTCTGCAAAGGGGAGTTTTGCGGTGTCCGCGCGGATGAACTCGATCCGCGGAGAGCGTAGCCGTGCTTGGGCGAGCATCGCTTCGGAGAGATCAGTTGCGACAATGTGAGCCTGGGGGAAGAGAGCCAATAATTTTCGGGCGACGAAGCCCGTCCCAGTGTTGACGTCGAGAATCTCTCTGGGGTGCACCGAGAGTGCTTGGAGTCCGGCTTCAAGAGCTTGCGCGTAGCGGGCTCCTTCGAATTCTATGACGCTCCGGTCATAGTGCTCGGCTTGATAGCAATAGTGCCATGCGTTGAGACGCTCGTACCAACGCGGAACCCCCGCAGCAAAGAGAAGACTCATCAGTATATATGAGAGATCAATAAGTGGGCTTATGATTTTCTGTTGGAGCCAGCGGCGCATGGCACTTATGAGCTCAACACGCCCGTCTTGACCGGGCGGACTTTTCTATAGACCCGCTCCGGGGGCAGTCTCTCCCCGTCTACGGTGAGCAAGTCTTTAACAGTGATCCCAAACAATCGCTCGTTCTCTTTCAGATAGGGCAAAATGAGCGCCCAGTCAGCGTCGCTGAGTTCTTCATAGCAGCCGCCGTTGAGCTGATCGTCATCTAATTTTTTATGGGGATCGCGCACGTAGATCGCCCCTCCAGAAGCGAGAGAGAAGAGATTACTCCCAGGGTATGGCGTCTCTAACTCTCGAATCTGCCCGTCTTCATCGAGAGCGATCCCGTTCAGGATGACAAACCCGCCGCCGTTGAGGGGATCACCGGCCATGAACGATTCAGCTAAATAGTCTAACGCTGTGCCGTTGATGACCACACGCGGGCAGCCCACAGCGTTGATCAAGGGGCGTCCCGCAGCGTTGCCTAAGACATACGCTTGCCCCCCTTTAGCCCCGTAGAAGAACGTCTGCCCCACGTCCCCGTAGACGACGAGCTTTCCATCGTGATAGATCTGCCCCAGCTGATCTTGCCCGTTGTTGTGGACGTAGATCTCTGCGCCGTCGAGCCCGCTCGCTAAATAGTCTCCCGAACTGCCGTAGACGTCGAGGCGCACGCCGTGAGAGCGCGGGCCAAGCCCGCTTCCGATGAAGCGCTGCCCGCAGCAGCGATAGAGAAGAAACTTCTTCCAGCCAAGCTTATAGGCGCTCACTATCAAGAGCGAGAGCGCGTCCTCGCCTTCGGGGGGAAAGCCCGTGGCGTCTATGACGAGCGTTTGGGTCGGCGCTCGCGGCGCAGAGAGCGTAGCGCGCGTCTGCCACGTGATGCGCACAAAGTCTGACGCTGCACCGAGCGAGGACACCGAATCCAAAATCTCATTGATAGTCGCCTCAAGGAGGGCGCGCAGCCACTTGCGCTCCATCTTCTCTGTACGATAGCGACGGTCTAATAAGAACGTCAGCAACTCTAGTATATGACGGCGCTGAGCATCACTGTGACGAGATTCTTCTAGACAGACGCGCAAGAACTCTTCAAAGACGTCATAATCCCAAGCTCTGATCTCGCTCTTGAGTTCAGCGAAAGCTTCGAGAGCCGGCTGGGCGGGATCGAGCGCACTAGCCACGGGGTTGGTGGGGAGAGAGGCCCTCACCCCAGCCTGACGGCTACCCCTCTCCCGTGGTGACCCACAGGAGAGGGGCCGGGGGTGAGGGCCAGCAGATACTTCCCTGCCGAACTTATCCGTGCAGACAAGCTTTAAATTTGGTTGGCTGTAGTCTACGGTGAAGATGAAGGCACCCCCATCGGTGTGGCTGCCGCCGCGTGCGTTCCAGTATTTATCAGCGACGGGGCAGATGCGCGGGTCTTCGTCGTGCAGGCTTTGGAGCGCAGCGTCGATCGCTTGCTTTTCTGAAGCGATCAGCCCGATCTGCACCGGCCCCTCATGCAGAGCGAAGACCTGAGGGCGGAGCATACTCGTGTCGGTGATCCCGATCAGTTGGAATTTTTTCTCATACGGCTCATGGCGCGCGATGATGAAGAACCACGGGCCGTCGGGCGAGCCGTGCAGGTGCGCGACCTGAATCTGTTTGTACAGCTCTTGCTTCTCTTTGGGGAGCATCAGAAAGTCGCGCTCGGTCGTGGGTGCGAGCGCTTCGATCACGTACTCCAACGGATAGCCATAGACACGGCTCCACAGATCAAAGAGCAGCACCGAGACCTCGGTGTCTGTGAGAAAGAGCGGGTAGATATTTCTCTGTTTCAGATACTCACAGACGCCGTGATAGTTCGCAAAATCTCCATTGTGCACGAGGGCTTCGTGCAACCCAATGAAGGGGTGTGCGCCGCCAGGGTGCCAGACGCGCCCTTTTGTCGGGTATCGCTGATGGGCGATCCAGCCATGGGCCTTGAGATTCTCTAGCTGATAATACTGCAAAGCCTGTTCAGCGTAGCCGACGATCTTAAAGACTAAGAGATTTCTCCCGTGACAGAGCACGAACGCGCGCTTTTCGCCTAATGACGCGTAGAACGTCTTGTTCAGTTTATAAGAATTTTGATAGACGAACTCGTCTTCGGCGCGGCGGGGGTCTATGCCCTTCAGTTCGTTCTTCTGAATGAACTCGGCAAGTACAGTTTCTTTGACGCGGGCGAAGTAGCGCCACACCAGCGGGGGCTGAACCTCCAAGCCGATCTCTCGATGGTCGTGTATGCTGGGCACAGCGTAGCCCTGATGAATCTCAAAGTGCGGGAGTAAGAAATCCTGTTCGACGTCTTTTCGAGCTGCTGGGTCGAGATACGCGATCTGGATGAGATAATTGTCTTCTAGTTTTTCTCTTGAGACGCCCATCTGTTCAGGGAGAAGGCCAACAGCAGCGAGCCCGCCGCCCTTGCCGTTCCCTCTGTTATGCATTTGGATGGAGCTACGATAGACATGCTTGCCGGCAATGGGCTGTGAAGCGATCATCCCCAGGACGCCGCAGCCACCTTCGGCCTCGGCATGGTGCCCCAGATTATTATATGGTTTTAGCGAATGCCGTGAGGCGATGAGCTTCTCGATTAGATTGCGCGTTCTCATTCTCAGGGAATCACCTCGACGATAGGCCTTTGTTGTGAAGCTCTTCTTGCAACCATTGGAGATACTCAGCGCTCCCCGCGACCACGGGGACAGCTACGATCTCCGGCACTTCATACGAGTGCAACGCTTTGATCGTCTCTTCTAGTTGCGAGAAGAGCGCAAGCTCCGATTTGGCAACGCACAGCCATTCCTCGGAGCGCTCGATCTTCCCGCGCCACCAGTAGAGACTCTCCATCGGCCCGACGATCTGCACGCACGCCGCTAGACGCTTCTCCAGCAATGCCTGCGCGATGCGCTCGGCCTCGGCTTTGCTCGCCGTTGCCGTGATGACCTGGATAAAGCTTGGCATAGTAGCTATTCGTCAGGTTCAGCTTCTATAAGCTGCTCTAGCGTCTCGTAAGCCGCTTCTGCTTTCAACTTGAGCAAGAACGCTGCTGCTGCCAACTCACCATGATGCCCTTCATAGCTAGAACCGGATCGCTTCAAGTTTTTGAGGCTTTTGACTTTGCTCTCAAAATTACGGGCAGCCTCGAGAACTTCGTCTAAAACGACCTCTAAAGCTTCTTCTAGCTCTTGCACCAGTTGTTTGCGATAGTCTTTTCTCTTGCTCATTTAGTGATCTTTCATCTCGTCAATATACTCCAGCACATCCACCCGCCCGCGCAGCTCCAAGATACTGCGCATCCCAAGCTCTTGCAAAATCTCGATAAGCTGCGCTCGCCACGCGTGAAAGAGATTAATAATTCTCTGCGCACCCCAATCGGGCGCAATGAGCTGCGACAGCTCCGGATCTGTCGTAGCGATCCCGAACGGGCAGCCCCGCCCACGCTCGCAGTTCCCACAGCGATTGCATTCGAGCGCTACTAATTCTGCCGTCCCGATGACGCAGCCGTCAGCCCCCAGCGCAATTGCTTTCGCAATATCGTAGGCTGTGCGGATTCCGCCGCTGGCCATCAAGACTAACTCATCGCGAATCCCCTCTTGCACCAAGAACTTATGAACTTTAGGAATCGCGTACTCGATGGGCATCGCGATATTTTTCTTGGCGATATCCGGCGCAGCGCCGGTGCCACCGTAGCCCCCATCTAAGTGAATGATGTTCGCGCCGGCGTAGTAGCTGCCCACGGCAACCATGTCTACATCGTTGGGCGTCGAGACTTTGACAGAGACGAGCGCGCGGGGGTTGGTCGCCCGCACCCAGTCTACGTGCTTTTTATGGTCCTCGACGGAGTAAACACTATGAAATGGAAACGGCGAGAAGAGCGAGCTGAACTGCACCGAGCCACGCATCTTGGCCACGTCGGCTGTGACTTTATCAGCTAATAAATGCCCGCCCAGGCCGGGCTTGGCCCCTTGCGCGTACTTGAACTCGACGATGCGCACTCTTTGTATAGTGTCTTCGCGGACGCCGAAAAGCCCCGTGGCGATCTGGGTGATGATATGATCGTCATAGGGATAGAGGGCTTCGGGGTAGCCGCCCTCGCCGGTGGAGACGAAGGTCCCAAAAGCTTTAGCAGCCCGCGCCCGCGAGAGCATCGTCTGTAGGCTCACAGAGCCGTAGGACATGCCACCACCGTACCACGGCACGGGAATCCAAATCTTTGGCCCCCACGGGCGCCGATTGAGCGGGATGGCAGTAGAGGGCTCGTGGCTGCGTGTCCCCTCACCCCTTGGCTCCCCTCTCCCTCGAAGGAGAGAGGGACTGGGGGTGGACTTGTGAACCCGCCAACTTTCAAACGTAAATTTTATTTTGTCGAATCCGCCGCCGGAGGCCCCCACCCTGTACTCAAGATGCTCTGGAGCACGACCGGTCTCAGCCATCTTGTACGTCGCGAGGAGCAGATCTGCCGTCCAGCGCGGGTCTCCTAACAGCTCATAAGTTGGCTCGCGCTCGATAGCAATGGCGTTCGTGGGGCACTTGTCCACACAATAGTGATCGGGATATTTCTCTTGACAGAGAGGGCCGATGCAGTTGGCGCTTGTGGGCGGCAAGAGCTTATTCAGCCCCTCAGGGCGCGCGTAGACGCCAAATGGGCACAGCTCAACGCACAGCCCGCAACTGATACATGCGTCGCTGATGGTGACTTTGAACTTTGCCAGCTCGTGATGGAAGTTTGGAGGGAGCGGGCGGATTTCTTCCGTGATGGGCGGGATGAGCCCGTCGGGATTTTCTAGAGCATACTGAATCTCTTCGGGACGAGCTAGGCCGATAGGCTGTGATCTGAGATATTCTTTGAACTCTCGCTCTAGATCGTCATAGAAGATGGCGCGGCCCACTTCGCCGCGCAGGCGCCGCACTTCCCTCATGCCCATCGCGCCCAAGACTTCCAAAAGCTGATCGCGCCAAGCTCCAATGAGATTGACAATTCTCTGCGCGCCCCAAGCGGGATCAAACTCAAGGCCCTCACCCCGCCCTGCGGGCACCCCTCTCCCGTCGTCACCGACGGGAGAGGGGCTGGAGGTGAGGGCCATCTCCTCCCCGCGCCAGCACTCCAGCGCGACTAAGAGCGCTCGATCGAGTGCGACCCCATCCGCCCCACAGATGATCGCTTTGGGAACGTGCTCAGCAGCAGCGATGCCTCCGCTGACGATGAACGTGACAGCATCGCGCAGGCGAGCATCGAGCAAGCGCAGGTGCACCGCGCGCAGCGCGTCCTTGATGTGCCCGAACTTTTGCGTCCGACCGTGCGAGTTAGCGACGAAGTGCAAGACGCCCACGCCCGTGCGCGCCAGCTCCTCAGCCAGCGCGTCGTCGAACTCTAAACGCACGGCGACGACAGCGTTAGGGTTTAGCTCTCGTATCTGAGCGAGAGCGTTCTCGAGAGAGCGCACATGGCCGTCGCACTCAAGCTCAACAAGCAGCGCTTGGCGGATGGTTTCAGAATATCTGTCAATCTCATCAGGGCGGAGCAAGGGAGCAAGCGCCGTAGGCAAGGGCGTGGGGCATTCTTCGACTCTCCGAAGGCAGAACGTGCCCAGAGCTTGGGCTGCGCTCAGCAGAGCCTCGCGCACGCTGGGGGTGTTGAAGGGTGCGGGTAGAGCGTCGAAGAGCATGGGGATGGGGATTTCAAGCACAGGGTCGAGACCCCCCTCCCCGTGCCGGGGAGGGGGAGAGGTCAAAGCGAACGGCTTTCTCCCTAAAAAGATCGCGGTGCTGATGTATTCCCTGCCGTGGATGCCATCGCGGGTGGGCCGGACGATCTCGGACATGTCCGTCCACATCGAGTCAAAATCTTTGCCCACAAATGGGCCGCGATACCCCTGCCCGGAGACCGGAACCTTCCCAGTTTCGGCTTGTTGCACGAGACTCTGAATAATTTCGGGCGTCCAGTAGTCGTCACCGGTGTGCTTCCATTCCGGCTGGATGGGAGCGGAGAGCGCATTTTGAGGGCACTCGCGCACGCAGCGCAGGCAGCTGCGGCAGAGATTCTGATCTTGCGGCTGCTCCCCGATGATCATGCGCAAGCCTTCAGCGCGATAGTGCACGCCGTAGATGCACGCGTCTGCGCAGATGCCGCAATTGATACAAGCCTCGGAGCGCACGATCATCGGGCGCACTAAGGGCTTCGCCCGCGACGGTGCTCGCTGGGTGTGAATCGAATATCGGCTCTCAGCTCGCGTCGCGATGACCATACGCGACTCCCTCTAGCACTTTCACAATCGGCGGCACATATTCTGTGCCGGGCATGATCTGCATCGCTTCGACTCCGCGCACGAACTCTTCAATCTTCTGGTGATCCTTGCCGAAGCGCGCCTCAACGCGGCGCTCCAGCTCGTCCCAGACGGGAACTAAGTCCAGAGAGCTCTGGCAGACGTCGGTGCACGCGCGACAATGCATACAATAGAAGAGCGCCTGAGCGCCTGCAGCGTCGAGTTTTTCACCCTTGAGCAGCGCCAGCCCAAGTTGGAGCTTGCCCCGCGCCGTGGTGCGCTCGTCTTTCGTATAGATATAAGCAGGGCAGACGGGGACGCAGCTGCCACAGCGCGAGCAGAGTGTCTCGTTATACTCTAAGAGATCGAGCAGAGGCGAGATCGCTGTTGGGGGGCGGCCCGGCTCGCGGGCGGGATAGCGCTTAGGAGTTGGATCGAAGAACTTACGTACAAGCGGCGCGGCTAATCGCGCGATTTCCAAACCGATGCTCAAGGGCAGCCCCCGCAGCATCAGCGAGCTCCAATGCGCGGGCAGGGCGAAAAACTTTCCGGGATTGAGCAGCCCATCGGGGTCTATCTTTCTCTTGTACGCGCACAGCTCGTCGAATTTTTTGCCAAACTTTGCGCGGGCAAAGGGCGTATTCCAAATCCCGATCGCATAAGGCCGCCCGCCAAGAGCGATCCCAAGTCTCGTCAGCACTAGCGAGAGGCTCGCTACGAAAAACTCTGAGAACACATTGCGAGAGTTGAACGTGAAGGCGGGCAACAGCAGCACTTGGCCATCGCCGACGAAGTAGGCTTCGCTGGCGAGATGGACGCCGAAGCGCGCTCCCTCGCGCTCGGCTTTTTTAATAAACTCTGGGGCTTTTTCGGCGCTCAGCACAGTTTCAGAAGCAAGCATCCCTGGGCCAAGTCGCTTGGGGCGCATGGGGAAGAGCCGCTCGTGCCACAGATAATATGCGTGATAGAGTGAGCTCACCGTGATCTCGCTCTGCACGGCCCAGCGCTCACACGCTCGTGCGCTCTCCCACTCATCGAAAGCGATCAGCAGGCTCTCGCGTTCAGGGATCTGCGCTTCTGAGCTGTGGAGAAGCTCGTTGATCTCGTGGATGCGTGCCGCGCTGAGATATTTCATATGATAGGGCTGGAAGCCCTCCTGCAGGAGTTCGTGAGCGAGCGCGAACGCGCTCTCTACCGAGTCGCACTGCAGGAGTATCGGTGTTGTTTTCTGGGGCGCGCGGCGCACGCGCAGCGTCACTGCCCAGACGACGCCCATCTGCCCTTCCGTGCCGATAAAGTACTCAAACTCTGGGTCGTCGCTTGTCAGTTCTTTTAATTCTCCTTGGGGCGTGAGCACGATCAATCTGTGAATCTGATCTTTGAAGTGCCCATAGGCGAGGCTGCCCACGCCGTACCCGCCGGTGTTGACCCAACCGCCAACTGTAGAGAACCAGCTTGTCGGGTAAGTGCACAGTGCTAGTCCATAGGGCTTGAGGGCGTGAGCGACATCGGCCCAGCGCGTTCCGGCCAAGACCGTGACAGTCTGCTCATCAAGATTTATCTCTTCGATCGATCTAAGGGCTGAGAAGTCTAGAACGAGTCCGTGCTGGGTGGGCACGGCCCCGCCAAGCCCAAACGTCGCGGCGCCGCGCGGCACTACTGACAACTCTCTTGCGCGTGCCCAGCGTAGAGCGGCGCTCACGTCGTCGGGAAGCTCCGGTTGCAGGACGAGATCGGGGATGTTCTGTTTCAGCAAGACTCTCTCGACGAAGCGCGGGGGCTCTCCTTGGTCGCGGGCGTAGAGCCGCCGGCTGGAGAGATCAGCGTAGATGCGCGCTTCCGGTGAGAGCCGACCGCGGAGCTCCGAAGCCAATCTGTCACCCTTGGCCGCCATATAGACGGCATCATAGCAGAGAGAACAACTTATGTCAAGTTTTCCCGCTAAAAATAAAAAAATATAAAATTTTTAGCGGATAAATTTTTTATTTAGATCAAAAATATCTATCAAAACAAACATTCGACGAAATCGTGGAGTGCCCTAGTGCTATGAAGACGCGAATTGTGTAAGAAACTGTAAGACAACAGCGATCTCGCTTTCCGTGAGGGAGTTTTCGGCGCGGGCCACGCGCAGCACGTCGTCCCACGTGACGAGCGAGTACAGCTCAATCCCGTGCTCTCTGAGGGTATCGCGCGCACGGTGCAGCCCCGCTTCTTCACAAAAATATTCAAAGACACAGAGACAGTGACGCACTGTGCCTCCAGCACTCTCAATCCCACGCTTGAAATTGAGCTTGCTCCCCCCGTCAGTGACTAGGTCTTCGACTAGGAGCACGCGCTGGCCCGGCTGGAGGACGCCCTCGACTTGCGACGCTTTCCCATAATTTTTGGGCTCCTTGCGCACGTAGATCATGGGCTTCTGAAGTCTTTCTGCCAAGAACGCCGCATAAGCAATGCCAGCGGTCTCGCCCCCAGCGATCACGTCTATGGATGCGAGGCCGATGCGCTCGCGCGCGATCTGCACGAAAGACTCGATGATCTGGGCACGCACTTCTGGAAAAGAGATGAGCCGTCTTATGTCTACATAGACCGGCGAGAGCCGCCCCGACGTCAGGGTGAATGGTTCCTTAGGGCGAATCTGCACCGAACGGGTCTGCAAGAGCCGTTGAGCCAAGATCATGGTCTGGGGGGTATCATACTGCATACTGAGCCAGACGGTCAAGGGCTCGGTTTGCCTTCCCATAGCAATTCTTGCTATAAATAGACCACTCACAACGCTTTGACGGGAGGTTGCCATGCAAAAGTTCGCTCTTGCTGTACTTGCCATCGGACTTGTTGCGGTCTTGTCACTGGGGCCGCTGGCCCAAACCGTCCAGAAGCTCGATCCCGTCGTGATCCCGGGGCTGAGCGCCCCCGTCACGGTCATCCAAGATAAGTACGGCATCCCTCACGTATTCGCCCAGAACGTCTTAGACTTATATCGCGTCGTGGGCTGGCTCCATGCGCGGGATCGGCTCTGGCAGATGGATAACTTACGGCGCACCGCCAACGGCACATTGGCAGAATTGCTCGGTCCACGTGCGCTCTCCCAAGATGTGACGCTGCGCACCTTGGGCATCCGCCGCGCCGCTGAAGAGAGCGCCAAGCTGCTCACCCTGGAGATCCGTGCCGAGCTCGAGGCCTATACAGCCGGCATCAACGCATACATTCAAAAGATCAACGAGACCGGAGACCTGCCCCCAGAGTACAAAGAGATCGAGATCTCCAAGGTCGCCCCGTGGACAGTCTTAGATACTTTGGCGATGGGCAAGCTCTTGGCGTTCGATCTGGCGTTTGACATCGACGCTTCCAACGTGCTTACGTACTTCAAGTACCGCGAAGTGGGAAGCAAGCTGGGCTTCAACGGCCATGCGCTCTTCTTCGAAGATCTCTTTCGATCGGCGCCATCTGACCCTGCGACGATCATGGGCAGCGCTGAGGGCAGGTTAGAGTCTACTGAGCCGCAGGGCTTGGAGCTGCCAACGCTCTCGCCAACGACTCTCGCACTGCTGACAGACTTTGTCGAGCGCTTGAGAGAGATCGAGTTCTTTGAGCCGATCTTCCGTCGTGCGGAACTGATGGAGACCGGCAGCAATTGGTGGCTCATCGGCCCCAAGCTCTCCGCCTCAGGGTACGCGCTGCTTGCGAACGACCCCCATCTGGGCCTGGATATGCCCGGCGTCTGGTACGCTATTCATCAGAAGACCGCCGACGGCCTCAACGTCGTCGGTACGACCTTCCCCGGCATCCCCTATGTGATCCTGGGGCACAACGAAAAGATCGCGTGGAGTGCGACGGTCAACCCCCTCGACGAGACCGACATGTACCAAGAGTCGGTCGTCGAGCGAGACGGAAAGCTCTACAGCAATTACCAAGGCAAGCTCGAACCCGTGGTTGCTATCGAGGAGTCGTACAAAGTTAACAGAGTCGGCGACGGTGTGACCGACAATTTCGAAGACGCACCCAAGACGACAACATATATTATCCCACGCCACGGCCCTGTCGCGAGTCTTGACTTGAAGAGCGGCCAAGCTGTCACGATTCAGTTCACGGGGTTCTACGCCACCCAAGAGATCAAGACGTTCCGGTTGTGGAACCGCGCCCAGAACTTACAGCAATTTCAAGAGGGGGTGAAGTACTTCGACTTTGGCTCACAAAACTGGGGCTACGCTGACGTCGAGGGCAACATCGCGTACTTCACGGGTGCTGAAGCCCCGCTGCGCGAAGACCTGGAGCGCGGTGCAGTCTCACTGGGGCTGCCGCCGTTCTTCGTGCGCGACGGCAGCGGCACTGCCGGGCACGAATGGGTAGCTCTCCAGGGCGAACGCGAAGAGGGACATTCGATCCCCTTTGCTATTCTCCCTATAAGCGAGATGCCCCAGACGATCAACCCCCCGTCAGGGTTCATCGTGAGCGCTAATAACGACCCCGTCGGCGTGACGGTCGACAATGACCCGCTCAACCAGAAGCGCCGCGGGAGCAATGCGATCTATTACTTGGACTGGAACTACGATATTGGCTTCCGTGCTGGAAGGATTACAGAACTCATCAAGCAGAAGATCGCGAAGGGCGAGAAGTTCTCTGTCGAGGACATGATGAAGATCCAAGCCGATACGGTCTCGCTCATCGCACGGCGGCTAAGACCCTCTATCCTCCAAGCTCTGAAGAACGCCCGAGCAAGCGATGCCGCCGATGAACTGAGAGATCTCTTGAAAGACCCCCGGATCATCGAGGCTGTCGAGCAGTATCTGGCGAAGTGGAGTCTCGCCACGCCCACGGGCATCCCCGAGGGCTTCGACGAGAACGACTCTATCAGCACGGACGGCGAGGGCTTCGTGCTCAACACCCCGTCCGAGAGCGAGATCACCGACAGCGTCGCCACGACGATCTTTAACGTCTGGCTGAGCGTCTTCATTCGCAGGGTCATTGACGACACCTTGGATCGCCTGGACAAGACGATGCCCAAGCCCGGCGGGTTCTTCGCTGTGAAGGCGATCATCAATCTCCTAGAAAAATTCCCGAAGAAGCAGGGCAAGGGCGAATCCGACGTCGATTTCTTTGACGTCCCTGCGCTCTTCTTGTCTCCTGAAGAAGAGCGAGATTGGCTGATCTTAAAGAGCCTACAAGAAGCTTTGGATCTCTTGAAGAGTGAGGCGTTCGCCAGGGCGTACAATAAGTCCGAGAAGCTCTCGGACTATCGGTGGGGCAAGCTCCATCGCATTATCTTCAGAAACGCGCTGCACCCACAGACCGATAAATTTAGCATTCCCCCAGCGATCTTCGCGCAGCCCGAATACGCCACTGGCCTACCCGTTGACGGCACTTTAGCTGCCGTAGATGTTGCCAACTACAACGTCAAGGGTACGAAAGCCGAGGATTTCGGGTTCAGTCGCGGGCCGTCGCAGCGACACATCGTCGAGCTTAATCCCAAGGGAATCCGGGCGTGGAACTCTCTGCCTACTGGCCAGAGCGGGGTCGTGAACACGCCACACTTTGGTGATCTGCTCGCGTATTGGCTTGTCAATGATTACTATCCGGTGCTCTTCACCGACGACGAGATCAGAGCGAACGCAGAGTCGGAGCAGGAGTTCAGAGGGAACTGAATATTCACAACTAGTGTGACAGGGGTCGGGCGCACACTACGCGCTCGGCCCCGTAGCTTTTCTCTTGCCGTACTCTGCTCTCTTGTCTATAATAGCCGTCCTATGGACGGCTTCTATAAGACTCGCGTCTTTCTCGTGCGTCACGGGGAAACCGATTGGAACGCGCAGCTGCGCGTCATGGGGCAATTAGATATCCCCCTCAACGAGCGCGGACGCGCGCAAGCGCGCCGCACTGCTGAACTGCTCGCTCACGAGAATTTTTCAGCGATCTATGCGAGCGATCTGGTGCGCGCCGTCGAGACAGCGCAGATCATTGCCGTGCCCCATAAGCTCGATGTGATCACCGTTCCCGAACTGCGTGAAGCCCGCTATGGGCTGTGGGAAGGGCTCACTCGCGAAGAAGTGCTGAAGAAATTTCCCCAAGAATATGAGATGCGCCGCACTAATCCAGAGAACTTTCGCCCCTCTGGCGGGGAGAGCCGCAGAGAGCTCTATGAGCGAGCGTCAAAGATCTTCTCTGAGCTTGTCGCGCGCCATCCTCAACAAAAAATTCTGATCGTGAGCCACGGCGGGACGATTCGAGCGATCTTGCGCTATGTCTTGGGATTAGGCCCTGGCAATGGGCACTTCGCTGTAGACAACTGCGGGATCACCATCATTGATAGAGAAGACGACGATACCTACGAAGTGTTTACAGTGAACTCCATCTTCCATCTGCAAGAGCTGCGCACGGAGGATTTCTTCTAATTCCCCGCACAAATGCCATCACCGGCCAGCCGCGTAGCGTCAGCCCCTCGTAGGGCGACCAGCCGCACTTGCTCTGCACGTCTTTGCGGGTTATCGTCTTCTTTCTGTCAGGATCAATAACGACAAGATCAGCGTCCCGTCCGACGGCGATCTCGCCCTTGGGCAGCCCAAAGCGCCGCGCCGGCGTCCCACAACAGACCTCGACGAAACGCCTCAACGAGAGCTTATCGGCGTTGACAGCGTCGAAGAGCAAGGGCAACAAAAACTCTACTCCCGGCACGCCCGCCGGGGCTCTCTCGTAGCCGACGCTCTTCTCCTCAATAGTGTGCGGGGCATGGTCGGTCGCGATCATATCTATCAAGCCTTCGTTCAATGCCCACCAGAGGAACTCACGGTCTTCTTCAGAAGCCAAGGGGGGATTCATCTTCAGCCACGCTCCGCGGGACTCGCGATCTTTCGCGGTGAAGTAGAGATAGTGCGGGCATGTCTCGAACGAGACGTCTATTTTTGATTTTTTCGCTTCGAGAATCGCTTCGACACCACGCTGGGTCGTCACATGCGCAATGTGTAGTTTCGTCTCATAAGCTGCTGCTAGATCGAGCACATAGCAGATATCGTCGGCTTCGTGGCGCGTGACGTCTGCAGGATCGCCGCCGCGCTGGGCGTGCACAGTGAGAATCTTCTCAGTTTGCGTGACACTCTTAAAGATCTCGCGATGAAGCTTTTTATCGCGCACGATGAGCTGCCCCGTCGTCTCGCCGAGATAGAGCTTGAAGGCAGCGACGTGTGGGGTGAGCCTGTCAAGATCTTTGTAATTTTCTGACGTGATCGCGCCATAGATCGTAGCGTTAATCTGCGAAGCCTGCGCGCGACGACGGTAGTCGCGCACGCGCTCGATAGTATCTAAGGGCGGCTCAGTGTTGGGCATGGCGAAGACTGTTGTGACGCCGCCGGCGAGAGCAGCTCTTGCCAGAGACCCCCAGTCCTCTTTGTGGGATTGCCTCAAATCGCGCGCGTGGACGTGCACGTCAATCACACCTGGCAAGACGAGCTTCCCAGAACAGTCTAGGCGTTCGTCTCCCTCAAGATCGCGCCCCAGGGCGCAGATCTTCCCATCTTCTATAGCGATATCGAGCTTCTGCAGATGGCCCTCTACGAAGACTTCAGCACCTGTGAGAACGGTCACGCCTCCCTCACCTGCCCGATGATCTCTTCTATACTCGAAAAGCCGTTCTCCGTCAGCCATCGCTGAATTCCCGTCCAGAGCTTCTCGAATACGTGTGGTCCCTCCCAGAGAAAGAGCGTCCCGATCTGCACGACCGAAGCCCCGGCAAGGAAGTGCTTAATTGCGTCTTCGGGCTTGGTAATCCCGCCTACGCCCCAGACGGCGATCCGGGCTTTGTGTTTCTGAAAGAACTTATAGAAGCGATGGACTTCGGCGAGCGCGATGGGGAGCACCGCCGGGCCGCCTAGCCCGCCAAAGCCCTCATTGGGGCGAACCACCTTCGTCCGGGTTTGTAAGTCAATATCGAGCGTCAACGGCTCGGAATTAATGGTCGCAACGTAAGCGATCTCGAAGTCGAGCAGTGTGCGCGCGATCTCCTCAAAGAGCTTCGGAACGTTATTGTATGGCGAGAGTTTCACGCCGATGGGGATCTTCACGGCGCGCGTGACAGCGTGCAGGACAGCACGCACACTCTGCGGGTCCATTGAGATGGGCACGTCTTCCAAGTTGGGGCACGAGAGATTGAGTTCGAGGGCATCGGCACCAGCTTTCTCTATCGCTAGAGCGATCTCGCGATATTGCTCGACGGGAGGGAGCTTGTGCGCGCAGGGCGCACTCGCGATGCTCGCGATCACGGGCTTTCCGAAATCCTTGAGCTTGGGGATGAACTTCGCGTACTCCTGGTAGCCGAGATTGGGCAGACCCATCGAGTTGAGCGAGCCGATCTCATTATCTAGATGCGAACGCAGTCTTGGTTCGGGGTTGCCCTGGCGAGGGCAGTGGGTCATACTCTTGGTCACTATCGCGCCGGCGGCCGACCGCGCGATGCGCTCAAGTTCTTCATAGGTAACAGAGTGAGGGCCGGAAGCATTGGTGATGGGCGGGTATACTGTGACCTTCATGACAGCGAGATTATAGATTCTTGGGGGACAGACGTCAATCGTCCTTCAGCGCGGGCTGCCAAAGTAGCCGTTCATGAACCCGATCTGATCAGGCGGCCAGACTTTCAAAAACGGCTCGCCGATAAGATCTTTCTCGCACACGAACGGGAAATCCCAAAACCGCCCATCTAAACTATTGCGGCTGTTGTCCCCTAAGACAAAATAGTGCCCTGGCGGGACCGTCAAGAGTTGATCCCCCATCTTCCCAGCGTTATAGTAGCACTGGCGCTCCGGATGGGGATGCCCCGGATGATTGAACGCGTCGTCGGTCATGGGGACGCCGTTCACATAGACATAGCAATCTTTGATCTGCACGGTCTGCCCGCCAACGGCGATGAGGCGCTTCACGTAGCGCACCCAGCGAGGGTTCTCATCGGTGCCCTCGTTGTGCCAGAAGACTATGATATCCCCGGGCTTGGGCTTGCGGAAGTAGAACGAGATCTTATCGACGAAGAACGAGCTGCCCGCTGTGATCGTGGGCTCCATAGAGCCTGTGGGCACGCGCATCCGCACGATGATGAAGTTCATCGTGATGAGCGCGAGCACGAGAGCGACAATGATAACTTGCAGCCAATCGAGAGCCCGCTCTATCCCTGGAGTGGTCTCAATCCCACGACGATTGAGGACCCGAGCGAGCCAGGGCTTGGGAAGCTCCTCCTCATAGACTATCTCAACGCGAGGAGCGACTGGCTCACCAGGGGTATCAGGGGACTTGAGATCGTCGGGCATCGCTTACTTAGCGTTGGCTTCCAGAGCCTGCCGCCGTAGATAGGTCAAGCGCGCACGGCGTGCACGGCCACGCTCGACTACTTCAATCTTAGCAATTCTTGGGGAATACAAGGGGAAGATCTTCTCCACCCCAATCCCATAGGAGACTTTTCTCACAGTGAATGTCTTGTTAACGCCGCTGCCAGCGCACTTGATAACGATCCCCTCGAAGACTTGAATGCGCTCCTTCCCTTCCTTCGCCCCTTCACCGCCTTCTAAGAGGCGCTCATGCACACGAATAGTATCGCCGGGGCGAAACTCCGGGATCTCTCTCTGCATAAGCTCTTGTTCAATCTCACGGATGAGATTACCCTTCATAAGCGCTCACTCCTTCACTGATCGTCGTCCGCGCAGCCGGTCTAAGATAATAGCAGCTGCAGCACGCACCGACAAGTGATTATAATCCGTCGGCCCCCAGATAGGGGGAAGAAAATAGTCCATACGATCCAGAACTTCGAGCGCCAAGCCCCAGCCCGTCCCCAGCAGCACATAGACGGGGCGCGCATCGGTCTCGATCAGCTCTCGCAGCTTCTCATAGCTGATGCGCGTCCCCGGCAGCTCACGGGCGTCCGTACCCACGAGCACCGGGGCGAGCCCCTCCTGTTCGAGTACCTCTTTAAAACTAGTCTCTAGCCTATCAACAACGCGAGCCAGTTGCAAGGCCGGCCGCCGATAGGCAAGATCGGGCTCAGCCCTCAGCCAAAAATCGATCAATCTCTGGGCGATCCTCTGCTGACTGGGCAAGGGCGTGACAATATAAAACCGGCTCACCCCATACGTACAAGCACTCCGGGCGATGTCTGTCACATCGATAGGGGTGATCATCGTCGTAACGATCTTGTCGTGACGATCCCGGCACGGATAGTGCACCAGAGCGATATAGAGATTGCCCATGTTCACTCACTTCTGAAGTAGATCCGGCCTGTTTTTGAGAGTCTTCTCTAAGGCTGCGCGGCGACGAAACTCCTCGATCTTCTTGTGATCCCCACTGAAGAGCACCTCTGGGACGCGCAGCCCGCGAAACTCCGGGGGCCGCGTATACTGCGGTGGCCCGAGGAGTCTTTCGTTATAGAAGGAATCGTGCTCCAGCGATTCGCGTCTGCCTACCACACCCGGGACGAGCCGCGCCACACACTCCGCTACTACTGCTGCCGCGGCCTCACCCCCACTCAAGACATAGTCCCCAATAGAGAGCTCATCGGTGCAGATATGGAGAACCCTTTCGTCCACGCCCTCATAGCGCCCGCAGAGCAAGATAATCGCGCTCTCTTGGGCGAGCTCTTTCGCGATCTCTTGGGTGAAGAGCTTACCCTGCGCCGATAGCAAAATCACGCGGGGCTGGACAGTCAATTGGCTCTTGATAAACTCGACAGCGCGGAAGAACGGCTCCGGCTTTAAGACCATCCCCGGACCACCGCCATAGGGACGATCATCAACTTGGTGGTGCTTATCCGTTGTGAAATCCCGCAGATTGTGAATATAGATCTCGATAATGCCGGCTTGACGTGCCGCGCCGATCACCCCGGCACTAAAAAACCCTTCGAGCATCTGTGGGAAGATTGTGACGATGTCAATGCGCATTGCGAGCAGGACGCATCTGAGAGCGCGCTCGACCGCGACGACGAGAGCGCTTGGCCGCCGCACGCGGCGGCGGCGCTGGCCGTGCCTCGATCACGTCTATAATAACTTCCTTGCCGAGCTTCGCCCCAATTGCCCCTAGCACATCTCGGATAGCCTCAGCAGTCCGTCCGTTCCGCCCCACTAACCGCCCCATCTCGTCCTGGGGAACACTGATATTGAAAATATCGACCTTAGGCGCCTCGATCCGTTCAATGGCGATCTTCTCTGGCGCGTCCACGAGCGCACGGATCAGATACTGTAACGCTGCAAAAACTGGGTTCACGTCTTCGCTAAACGCTGCTTATGAAACTCTGCTAGGACGCCCTTCTTGGAGAGCAGGTGCCGCGCCGCCTCCGTCGGCTGGGCCCCCCGCCCTAGCCATAAGAGCGCCTCGGCTGTGTCGATCTCGTATTCCCCATGCAAGACATCGTACCAGCCCAAATCTGCCACGACGCGACTGTCCCGCTGTCGCGTCCCTTCTATAACCACGATCCGATAGGACGGTTGTGACCGTCGCCCAGTCCGCTTAAGCCTGATCTTCAGCATCGTATTTTCCTCCTCTATCGAAATGGCATCTGCCCCAAGGGCAACTTCTTGCCCTTGAGCTGTTTCATCATCTTCCGAGCTTCTTCAAAGCGCTTTAAGAGCTTATTCACATCGCTGACCTGGGTTCCGCTTCCTAGGGCGATGCGCTTCTTGCGCTTGCCGTTCAAAATCTCTGGATGACGCCGTTCTTCTGGCGTCATCGAATTGATGATCGCTTCGACCTTGATGAGCGCCTTCTCGTCGATCTCAACCTTCTGCATCCCTGGGATCTTTTCTAATAATTTCGTAATGGGCCCCATGCGACGCAACTGCTGAATCTGCTCGCGAAAATCTTCAAGCGTAAAGCTCTCTTTCTGAATCTTTCTCACAAATTCTTCGGCCTTCTTGGCGTCAACGCGGGCTTCAGCTTCTTCGATCAGAGAGAGAATATCGCCCATGCCCAAGATGCGCTCGGCCATCCGATCAGGGTGAAAGACTTCTAAGTCTTCAAGCTTTTCGCCAACCCCGATAAACTTTATGGGCCGCCCGGTGACCGTGACCATAGAGAGCGCCGCACCGCCGCGCGCATCCCCGTCGAGCTTGGTGAGAATAATCCCTGTCAGCTGCAATCTTTGATCGAACGTCTGCGCGATATTGACGGCCTCCTGACCGGTCATGGCATCGGCAACCAAAAGAATCTCAGCAGGCTGGAGCTTGGCTTTCATCTCGACAAGTTCAGCCATCAGTTCTTCGTTGATCTGCAAGCGCCCGGCCGTGTCGATAATGAGCACATCGAAAGAATTTTTGCGCGCCTCGATGAGCGCCCCTTCGGCAACTTCAATGGGTGTACGCCCTTCAGCATAGACGGGGTAACCGAGCCTCGCGCCAAGTTGTTTGAGCTGCTCAATCGCCGCCGGACGCTGCAAATCCGTTGCGGCCAATAAGACTCTCTTCTGGAGCTTTTCAGTAAGATACTTGGCGAGCTTCCCGGCCGTTGTGGTCTTCCCCGAGCCTTGCAAGCCAACTAATAACAGTACACTTGGCCAGCTGGTCAGCTTCAGCTCGGCACGAGCACCGCCAAGGATCTGCACGAGTTCGTCTCGAACGATCTTAACGATCTGCTGGCCCGGGGTGAGGCTCTCGAGAATCTGTGCGCCCAAGGCTTTGTGCTTGACATCGTCTATAAACTTCTTGACGACCCTGTAGTTGACGTCAGCTTCGAGCAGCGCAAGCCGGACCTGGCGCAAGCCCTCATCTAAGTCTTTCTCAGTGAGGGCGCCACGCCGCCGCAACTGCGTCAAGATACTGTTCAGCTTCTCGGTTAGCGTATTGAACATAGAGATCAGACTGGCTGCTGATTGTACTGCAAATTCACGGCCCTGTCAACGATCAGGAGCATGGTTTGCAAAGCGCACACCGCAAACTTATAATCGAATGACTCCCGAAGGAGCGGGGTGAGAGAGACCGTATGAGTCTACTGGCAGGCATAGTGACCCTGGCTGTGCTCACGGTGCTGTCGTTCTTCTTCTCGCTCTCGGAGATCGCGATTGCATCGGTAAGCCGGCTGCGCCTCAAGACGATGATCCGCGAGCACCCGCAGCGCGCTCGGGCCCTCCAAGCCCTCCACGACGACCCGACCTCGCTCATCACCGCTATAGCCATTCTCAATAACTTTGTCAATCTCTTCGCGAGCTCCATCGCGACCGTGCTCACGCTGCAACTGTTGCCGCAGCTGAGCAAGTCCGAGACAGCCCTCGTCGCCACGCTCTTGATCACTATCTATCTGCTGATCTTTGGGGAGATCACGCCCAAGCATCTGGGCAAGAACAACGCGGAGCGCCTCACGCCCATCGTTATTGGCCCGCTGTATTGGCTCTCGCAGGTCTTGCGCCCCTTGACCGTCGCTTTCCAAGCGATCTCTCAGGGACTGTTGCGCCTTCTGCCGACACAGTATCGGCAGCGCGAACCCGTCCACGTCAGCGAAGATCAGATTAAGTTCTTAATCGAGCTCAGCGAAGAACGGGGTATGCTCCAAGAAGAAGAGGGCGAGATGATTCGTCGTATCTTCGTCTACGACGACCTAGTCGTGCGCCAAGTCATGGTGCCGCGCACGCACGTCGTCGCCATTGAGATCAACACCCCCTTGGCCGAAGTGCGCGAGATCATTGCCCGCGAGGGGCACTCGCGCTACCCCGTCTATGAGCGCAGTCTAGATAACATTCGTGGGATCCTGCACGCGAAAGATCTCTTGCGCTTCGGCTACGCTGAGAAACAAAAGCTCGATGAATGCAAAAAGAAGCTCCAAGATGAGCTGCCGCAACGTATGAAGCAAGCCAAGACCCCCGAAGAACTCAAGAAGCTTGCTGAAGAGAAGACGTTCTATGAAGCGGAAGTGCGGCGGCTGCGGGAGTTGCTCAGCACCGCTCGCTTAGAGCATATTATCAGACCGGCGTTCTTCACCGCGCCGAATAAGCCAATTCGCAAGCTCTTGCGCGACTTCCAAAAGAATAAGAAGCACATGGCGATCGTCGTGGACGAGTACGGCGGAATGATGGGGATCGTCACTCTTGAAGACATCTTAGAAGAGATCGTCGGGGAGATCCGTGACGAGTACGACGAGCCCGAAGAGAAGCAAGCGGAGCTCCAGATTAAGCAGCTCTCGCCTACGACCTATCTCGTAGACGGTGAGACCCCGTTAGATGAACTAAACGCTCGGCTCTCTCTGGAGTTGCCGCTGTCGGAGGCCGTCACAGTTGGAGGATTGCTGTTGCATCGGCTCGCGGAAATCCCTAAAGTAGGGACGACGCTCACGGTAGACGGCGCACGCCTTACTGTCGTTGAGGCCACAGAGAAAGGGGTGCGCAAGGTGCGCGTCGAGCTCGTAGCGACATCGAAAGTCTCATAACACAGGAGGCATCGAGGCCCAATGATTAAACTCTTTCGCATCGTCTTGCTGGCCGTATGGGCAGGAGCCGGAGCCCTCACGTGGGCTCAAGAGGCTCAGCCCGATCGGTATCTCTTACAAGTCTCACTCGACCCCGAAGACCGGGTGATCTCCGGAACGGCGACTATGGACTACACCAACGACTCCCAAGCGTCAATACCCGCGCTCTACTTCTTGCTCATGCCCAACTACAGCCGCGAGCCCAATCCCCATCTCGCCCCAGCAGTGCTCGACAGCTCTTACTGGAGCGGATTCGATCCAGCATGGATGAAGATCTTCTCAGTGCGGACGCTCGACGGCACAGCGCTCGACTTTACTGTGGAGCGTGGGCCTGATTGGTTCCAGACGTACTCCCTCGACGAGACGCTCCTGCGTATAGACTTACCCCAGCCGTTAGAGCCAGGACAGCGCATCACAGTCGTCATTGAGTTCGAGACGAAATTTCCTCACATCAGTGGGGCCGATGAGGGCTTTCATAACGGGACGTTCACCTGGCGCTTTGGCTGGAGCCCCATCCCCGTGCCCGCCACAGAGCTTCGTGATGGCCAGTACATTGCTCCTAGGCCGTACTATAAGTTCTTGATGCCTGCAGTGCTCTATGAGCTTGAGCTGACCCTGCCCAAGGAATATGTCGTCGCTGCTGGAGGCGACTCTCAGTCCGAAGAGCCTCACCCTGACCTGAAAGGGCAAAAGATCGTGCGCGTCACCACTGAAATTCCCGTGCGCTCGATCCCCATCAGCATCAGCGATAAATTCAGAAAATACGAGCTTCAAGAAGAGATCCCCATTCTTGTTTACTACCGTCCAGGCCACGAAGCCAACGCCCGCGTGCTCGCCACGTACGCCCATGAGATCCTAGAGTACTACCAAGCACACTTTGGGGCGTTCAGCTATAAGCGCCTCGTGATCGTCGAGGCTGCGTCAGACGGCTATTTCGGGATGACTGCCGACGGCTTTGTGATGCTGGGCAACTCGTTCTTCTTTGAGAAAGACTTGGGAGTTGCCGGAGCACTCGATCGTCTGACAGAGTATATCTTGGCCCACGAGATCGCCCACCTGTGGTGGGGTATCGGTATCGGTGCTGACTTGAACGCAGAGAATTTCTTTTCCGAAGCATTCTCAGATTATCTCTCCATCACGTACTTTGAGGAGAAGTACGGGGAGTTTGGCCCTAATCTCATCCAGATCGAGCGTGCGGGACTCTTAGAAAAGTTCATTCAGTCACAGTTGGGGTATCTCAATCTGCGTCGGCACTTGAGCGAGCTCCCCTATGTAACAGTCCATAAGAATCGCTTCGATGAAGCGATCATCAAGCCCCAGCAGGACGTGCGCTATGCGAATTACAGCGCCGTAAGACTCTATAACAAGGGCTATCTCGTCTTGCGGGCGCTGCGCGGCCTGCTCGGCCATGAGACGATGAACAGAATTTTGCGCACCGCCTATGAGCGCTGGGCTCATAAGTTTATTACTGCTCCTGAGTTTGAAAGCTTAGTCGAAGAGATCGCTGGACAAGACTTTTCAGAGTTTTTCAACGTCTGGCTCCATCGCGACGACGATCCCGCCCTCTATCTGGACTACGCCGTCACCGGCTTTGAAGCTGAACCCCTGGAACTGCCCAAGGATGCCCCCAAGGATGCTGACAGATACTTAGTGCGGGTCTTCCTGGAGCGCAAGGGCCCCATTCATATGCCGGTGACGGTCATCGCGGTCTCGGAACTCGACGAGGAGTTCACGTACACGTACTCTAGTGAGAATCCTAAAGAAGTCTGGGAGTTTCGCAGCAAGCGCCCCATCAAAGAAGTGCGCGTCGATCCCTACGAAGTCACCCCAGACGTCAATCGCCTCAATAACTATTATCCCCAGCGCACACGTGTCATCACCAACGGGGATAACGATATGCCCCTCGATGCGTATCTGGTGCGCGTTAACCCCTTGGGACAGACCGTCGAGATTGGCTTTTTGAATGATTACCGACTGATATTCGCGAACGGCTATATAGGGGGCTGGCTGAATCTAGGGCGTGGGACAGTAGCTTCTGCGGTCATAGCTCCGACCGGCACAGATATATTTGGGGTAGTGAGTCTGAGCTGGATGACGTTCGCTCAGCCCAACATCGGCTACCGGGGGACGTGGTGGGTGCCCCATGAGAGATTTGCCCTAACAGTCGCGCGACTGCTTGATGCGCCGGAGGGACCCAGCGGGCCCTACGTCCCCGTGCTCTTTGCAGCGCTCGACTACCAGCGCAGCGAGCTCTTAAAGAATCTCTATATCTTCGGGCTCTCCCTGCGCCAAGGGCTGAACTTCACCCAGCTCTCGCTGCAGGGAATCACGCGGATTCGGCTGTGGCCCAATGTCTATCTCGACGTCGCTGGGGACTTCGGCTTGGGCTTCAACACCCAAGGGGGTTTTCGATTCGACTTGAGGGAGCTGAGCAGCTTCAAAAATATCAAGGGTTTTCCCTTTGCGGATCGGTTCCGCTGGCTCACTTATATGGAAGTGAACTTCCCGCTCCAGCGCGAGATGGGGTACAATCTGCTCAATCTCGCGCTGATCAACCAGATAGATCAAGCTGTTTATATGATTGCTGGGCGCACGGCCCCAACGTTTGAGAGCTGGCTCAGCACGGAAGGAGCCAAGGTCGAAGCGGGGATAGAGTTTCGCGTTCGCGGGACGAGCATCGGGGGGCTCTTGCCCTTCACCCTTGTGCTGCGACTTGGCTATCCCTTTGTTGGGGCAGAGCACTCCGAACAGAACGTCCTTATCTCGATTGGGGTGGCCTTCGAATAATGCGTGTTCCCTATAGATGGCTGACGGAGTTCGTTGCGGTTCCCATTGAAGAAGAGTTCGTCCAGGAGCTTGCGGAGCGGTTGACGCTTGCGGGCCTGGAGGTCGCGTCTGTTGAGCGCGTAGGAAAGCCCCAAGGGGTTGTTGTCGGGAGAATACTGACAGTAAATCCCCATCCCAACGCGGATAAGCTCAAGATCTGCGAGGTCTCTCTCGGGCGCGAGACGGTGAGATTAATCTCGGGGGCGCCCAACCTCGTAGAGAATGCGCTTGTCCCAGTTATTCGTGTCGGGGGGCAACTCCCCAACGGACAGATTATCGAAGCTGCGGTCTTCCGCGGAGAAAAGTCTGAGGGCATGATCTGCTCGCGCGCTGAGCTGGGATTAGAAGAGAAATCCCCTGGCATATGGATCTTAGAGCCAGAGCTAGGCTGTCACGTCGGGGAGGATTTCGCGCAACACTTAGAGTTTGATGATTTTATCTTAGTCTTAGAGACGAAGTCCAACAGACCCGATGCGCTCAGCGTGCTTGGGGTCGCTCGGGATATCAGTGCGCTCTACGATCTCGATCTGAGAAAACCCGAGACGACTCTCAGAGAGGGTACAGAAGAGATCGAATCTCTCGCGTCAGTGGAGATCGAAGACGTGCAGGGCTGCCCGCGCTACGCAGCGCGTATCTTTGGCGATGTGCGGTGGGGGCCGTCGCCGTTAAAGATTCAGCATAGGTTAGCCAAGGGCGGGCTCCGTCCGATCAGCAATATCGTGGACGCGACCAACTATGTACTTTTGGAGCTAGGGCATCCCACCCATGCATTCGATTATGACAGACTCGAAGGGCATAAGATCATAGTCAGGCGAGCGCGTGCTGGGGAAAAGATTACAACGCTTGACGGAGTCGAGCGCGCCCTCAGTGTGACAGATTTAGTCATCGCTGACGCGCGCAAGCCCGTCGCCGTCGCGGGGGTTATGGGCGGAGCTGAGAGCGAAGTCTCGGAGCACACCCATAGAGTCTTACTAGAGTCAGCATATTTCGACCCGATCTCCGTGCGACGCACGTCGAAGAGGTTGGGGCTGCGCACGGAAGCGAGCCATCGCTTTGAGCGCGATATGGACCCAGAAATTCTCATCACGGCGCTCGATCGGGTGGGGACGCTGCTCCAGCAATGGAGCGGGTGCTCCGTCGCGCGCGGGGTCATTGACGTCTATCCCAAGAAGTTTGCCCCACGCTTCTGCGAATTGCGCCAGAGTCGAATCAGCAAGATCTTGGGGATAGAGATCCCTGCACACCACAGCGAAAAGATCTTACGGAGATTAGAATTCTCTGTAGAACAGCAAGGGCCAGATCGGTGGCACGTGGGCATTCCCAGCTTTCGAAGAGAAGTTACACGTGAGATAGACGTCATCGAAGAGATCGGGCGCATCTACGGATACGATAAGATCCCGGCGGAGCGCCCGGCATTTCCGCTCGTCGCGGGCCGGCGCGAGCGCATGGAAGAACTCAAAGATCGCGTCAGAAGGATTCTCACGGGGCTGGGCGTGAGCGAGGCTCTCAATTTCGGGTTCGTCTCCCGCGAGGACGCGGAAGCCTTCGGCTACAGCCATAGCTTGGTCCGGGTGCGCAACCCCATGAGCGACGAGTCCTACGCGCTGCGCCCGAGTCTGTGGCCGGGGCTCCTACGCAATGTTCAATACAACGCTTACCAACAAGTCGACGGCGTCCGACTCTTCGAGATCGGCAAGGTCTTCTCTCAGGAGAATAAAGTCGTGCGTGAGCACGTCTCCGTAGGGCTGGCGCTGGCCGGGCGAGCGCTCGTGCCCTTGCGCGGCCGCGAGCAATTCTATGATTTCTATGATTTGAAGGGGATTGTCGAGTCGCTGCTCTTCGAGCTAGGGCTGAAGAATTTCGCGTTTGAGCCCAGCTCAGAAAAGACTCTGCATCCCGTACGCCAAGCGTTTGTCAAAGCCAAAGACGACATCTTGGGAATTCTTGGAGAGCTGCACCCGGACCTGGCACGACGCTACGATTTACCGTGGAGAGTCTATCTCTTTGAGATGAAGCTCGAGGAGATCTATCAACGTTTGCAGACGATTGCGCTGCCCCCATGGACAGAACTGCAGCCGCGGGTGACTCCCAAATTCCCAGTTTCCCGAAGAGATCTGTCGCTTTTGGTGCCGGAGAGCGTTCCCGAAGCGAGCGTGCGCAAGGTGTTAGAGAGCGAGCGTCGTGTTGAGCGCGTCTTTCTCTATGACTTATATCGTGGGCCGCAAATCCCCCAGGGCATGAAGAGCTTGACGTACGAAATCACTTTCAGGGACTGGACCAAGACGCTCAGCGACGACGAAGTGAACGAGATGGTCGCGCGCATCGAAGCGCGCTTGCGAGACGAGCTTGGCGTGCAGATCCGAAAGATCTAATATGCTCATCACGCGCACGATCCCAGAGACGCGAGCTGCGATCGCTCACGCGCGTGCCTTGGGAAAGAGAATCGGCTTTGTGCCCACAATGGGGTACCTGCACGAAGGGCATCTGAAGCTCATTGACATCGCCAAGCAGCACAGTGACTTCGTCGTCGTCAGTATCTTTGTCAATCCGACGCAATTTGGTCCTCACGAAGATTTTGCTGCGTACCCTAGAGATTTTGAGCGCGACAGAAAACTCTGTGAATCCCGCGGAACAGATCTGATCTTCGCCCCAGAAGTCTCAGATATGTACCCTGAACGTTCATTGATCACGTTTCAGATCGAGAAGCTTGCCGACCATCTCTGTGGAGCGCGGCGACCAGGGCACTTCAACGGTGTCGTGCTCGTCGTGAGCAAGCTTTTCAATATAGTGCAGCCCGACATCGCTGTCTTCGGGCAGAAAGACGCGCAGCAGCTCATCATCATCAAGAGATTAGTTCAAGATTTAAACTTCCCCGTCAAGATCATCTCTGCCCCGACGGTGCGCGAGAGCGACGGCTTAGCCATGAGCAGTCGCAACGTCTATCTCTCGCCGGAGCAGCGCACTCAGAGCACCGTGCTGTACAGAGCTCTGCAGAGAGCAAAAGTGTTGATTGAGTCCGGCGAGCGGGACGCTCAAAAAATTATTGCAGAGATGCAGAAGCTCATCGCGACGGCGAGCGAAGCCAAGATAGACTACATCGAGATCGTGAGCGTGCGCGATCTCCAGCCCATAGAACGCCTTGATGGGCAGATCTTGATTGCGCTCGCTGTCTACTTTGGCAAGGCGAGATTGATTGACAATATTGTCTTAGAGGTTTCTCAGCATCAAGTCCGCGAGATCGCGGCGCTGCCGTAGGTCTAACTCGTTAGTGAAGATGTCTCCTGAGCACCTCCGCGGCGTGCTGCAAATCAACGTGAGTGATCCTAGCCTCGATGTCTTCCCCAGTCAAGACACCTAAGATCCTAAAGATATCTCGATTGCTAGGCCGGCGTATCTGTTGCAACTCTTGCCAGAACTTCCGAATGACATCCTCGCTATGCTTGTCCACTAGATCGAGCCAGATCGCCAACGAGACAGCGTAGCCAGCAACCATGACTGGCATAGGAGACTCTTGACACCCAAGACGGATAAAGAGTATCTGGACTCTTCGGAACGCCTGAAACTCTTGGGGAAGGTTATAGCTCTTCTTCCCTTGCTCGGTGAGCTTCTCAATAGCTCTCAATCGTCTCTTGAGCCACGCTTGCTGAACAGCAGTGCTGAACTGCCCGCTCACGATATAGCCCGCGTAATCCGCAAGGCCGTCACCAACCCAGCGAGCCCCGCAATCGTGATAGAGCCGAGAGCTAAATACAGGCTCCGTCGCTTCATGAGGCATGACCCAGTATATATCACTGAGCACATCTTCAGAGGCTTGGGCTAGCCCGCCAGTAATTGTCTCTGGAGGTAACTACAGAGCAAATAGAGAATTCCCCTCTTCTTCTATTTCTATTTTGACTTCTCCTGGCTGCTCTCCCCCAATCAGGACAACCCCTGCGGCTTCTGGCTGCCATCCCAAGCGCTTTGCTACGAACGCATATGAGTGCACGAGCGCCTCAGCGATCTGTGCGGCTACTGCCTGCATAGCTGCTTCGGCATAGTAGACCTTGACCTCTCCGACTTGCACCCTGGCCATTTGCTCAAGATCCTATTTTTGGATCGTGACCCTCGGGCCTTCACCGTACTGGAATGTTGTCCAGCTTGATTTTGATTCACTATAACTGAACAGAAAAATTACTACGACTCCCGCTAGAGCTACGAGCACCCAAAGCAGCGGGCTCGCATCATACAAGGTAACCGATCCCCTGCGCATAGATATCGCTCCTTAAAAGCTCACGCTGACTATCGGCACCGAGACCGCAAAGCTGATCGCAGCGTTATACCCAATTGTCGCCCCAAGAGCCGCCAAGATCATAGGGCTGACCAAGATATCAGTAGGTGAGAGATACCCACTCTGGTAGCCACATTCATAAGAGATCCCCTTGCCCTCCTCAGTACGCTTGCAGGACCAGCGCGAGAGCGAGAATGGATACTTTCCCTCAGTCACATCATTCATGAGCATGACGCCAGCCAAAGCCCCAGCAAACGCTCCTGTCCAAGCCCCTTGGGGTTGCCCTTAACCCCAAAGAGCTTGCCTATCCAAATGACGCCCAAAGCCGCTCCGGCTCCTACCCCTAAGCCAAATCCGACTTTCGCACCAGCAAAGCCCCAGCGCACCGGCACGGGCTCCTCCGGCTCTGGTATCTCTTCAAGGCTTTGATAGACTTGGATACGATATAGATCGGGATGGCGTGCGATCTCGATGGGCAAGCCCAGCAAGACCCCCGTGAGTCCCCCAATGAGAGTTCCCGCCGCACCACCGGCGATGGCTGCTATGGTTCCGCCGCCAACTTGCGTGCCTAGGTAGACAGGACCTCCTTGCGCAGAAGCGCCGAAGCCCGCTGCAACCGTCCCAAGGAGCACGAATATAGCGACAAGCGCTGGCTTCACGGTATGTCACCCCTTTTCATTAAGGAGTGGGTTTATTATATATCAAACCGTGCTAAAAGGGAAGGAGCTTCAAGGTTCGGCTTGGCTCATCAACAAGCGTTCGTAGACCTCGCGCTTAGGCAGCCCTCGCAGCTGCGCGACCCTCTTGATCGCTTCTTTCTTCGTCAGCCCTTGGGCTATCAGCTTCTGCACATGCTCGGCAATGCTCAGCTCCACGTTTTCTGACTCGACAGAATCTATAGACTCTTCAGGCCCTTTAGGCGCAATAACGATCGTGATCTCGCCCTTGATTGCCGGACGCGCTTTAAGCTCTTGAAGAATCTCTTTCGCCGTGCCCCGTAGAGTCTCTTCATGAACTTTCGTGAGCTCCCGACAGAGCGCAAGCTGTCTTTCGGGAAATACTTCGCTCATGACTTCTAATGTGTCGAGCACGCGATGCGGCGATTCGTAGAGCACGATCGTGCGCGGCTCTTGCGCTAAGCTTGCAAAGAACTCACGCTTGGCCTTCTCTTTCTTTGGCGGCACGCCCTCAAAGACAAATCGCTCTGTCGAGAAGCCCGATACAACCAGCGCCGCGATCAGCGCCGTCGGCCCAGGAATAGAAACGACCGGGATATGTTCGGCAATAGCACTGCGCACGAGCTCATACCCTGGGTCAGAGATCAAGGGCGTGCCCGCATCGGAGATGAGCGCGATCTTCGCCCCGGCTTTGAGCTTCTGTATAAAATACTCAACGCGCTCGCGCTCCACCCCGCGATACAAGCTGCGCTCAAAGGGCTTTTCAATGCCGTAGTGCTTGAGTAACTGTCGCGAGCGCCGCGTGTCTTCAGCGATGACCAGATCGCACTCTCTTAAGACTTTGAGCGCCCGCAGCGTGATGTCTTCTAAGTTCCCGATGGGCGTAGCAACAATATAGAGCACGCCGGTTGCATTTTCCACACAGCAATCATAGAATACTGTCAGTATAGCGCGCAAGTGAGGAGGAAGATAGCCATGCTTCAGGAGCTGCGCGATCGTCTCACACAGATCGCGGATCGCCTTTGACCTGGCTGCGCTCGAAGCTGAGCTCAAACAGCTTGAAGAGCAGATGTCTGCCCCAGGTTTCTGGGAGGACAAGCACCGAGCGAAGCTTGTCGCTCAACAAGTCGAGCAGAAGCGAAAAATACTCCAAAAATATAAAGCGCTGGAGACCCAGCTTGACGATTTAGAAGTCCTCGAAGAGCTGGGCAAATCCGAAGGCGATCCCTCCGTCGAGCGCGAGGTGCAGCTGGGGGTTCAAGAGATTGAGAAGCGCCTAGCAGCTCTCGAGCTTGAAGCGTTTCTCAATGAGCCCTACGATCCCAATGATTGCTATTTGAGCATTCAAGCCGGGGCTGGAGGCACCGACGCCCAAGATTGGGCCGAGATGCTCCTGAGAATGTATTTGCGCTACATAGAACGTCGGGGCTGGCGGGCTAGTATTATTGAAGTCAGCCCCGGTGAGGTCGCGGGGATCAAGAGCGCTACAGTCGAAGTCCAAGGCCCCTATGCGTATGGGTACTTAAAGGCCGAGCGCGGCGTCCATCGCTTGGTGCGAATCTCGCCGTTTGATGCGAACGCTCGACGACACACGTCATTCGCAGCTGTCACTGTGATTCCTAAAGTCGAAGAAGCCGACGTCGAGATCCGCCCGGAAGACTTGAAGATCGATACGTTCCGCGCCGGAGGTGCCGGAGGTCAATACGTCAACAAGACCGAATCAGCCGTAAGAATCACACACTTGCCCACGGGGATCGTCGTGACGTGCCAACGGGAGCGCAGCCAGCAGCAGAACAAGGAGATCGCCCTCGAAGTCTTAGCAGCGCGCTTGTACGAGCTGAAGCTGCGCGAGAAGGAGCAAGAGATTGCGAAAGTGCGCGGAGAATTGCGCTCGATTGAGTGGGGCAGCCAGATCCGTTCGTACGTTCTGCAGCCCTATCAGCTCGTGAAAGACCATCGCACGGAGATTGAAGTTGGCAATGTGCAAGCTGTGCTCGACGGCGAGCTAGATGTGTTCATTGAGGGATATTTGAAACGAAAGCGATAGTTATGTTTAAGAGAATCACGGCACATATGAGCAAGCTCATCATAATCCTCTGGAGTGTTGCCCTTGCTTTGTTTCTGGTTCTTGTCTTCCTGTGGTTCCTGGCAAGTCCTCTAGAATACAGATTAATAAAGCCCTTTGTTCTCGCGATAGCTGTTCTTCTCATGATCAATGCTATAGTGCAGGGAATATGGTCATTCGTAGATCCTGAAAATGCTTTCTTGTTTGGGCAGCGATGGCTTTTCAAAGAAGCAAGGCCCTCTGAGAGTGCCCTGGTGCTAACGCGCGTTGGGGGCATCACGCTGATCATCATTGGGATAATTGGATTGCTCATATTGCTCATATGGAGCAAGGTCGTATAGGGTTTTGATTCTTCAGATCCGAAGGGATAAATTCTGTGACATTCATTCTATTATTTTTCGCAGCCATCGCCATTGGGTGGGTGGCGAGCATGGTCGGGGTCGGCGGCGGGATCTTCATGGTCCCGCTTCTGGTCTTTTTCGGCTCTGTGGATACGACTCAAGAAGCCGTGGGCACCAGCTTGGCAGCAATTGTCTTTAACTCGATCTCTAGCACGATCGCATATTCCCGACAAAAGAAGATAGACTACAGATTCGCGCTGGCGCTCTTGCCCATGGCGCTGGTGGGTGCATGGCTTGGCGCTTTTCTGACAGAATTTATCTCGAGCGACGCGCTCGCCATCGCGTTCGGAGTGCTTTTGCTCTACGTCTCCGGGCTGATGCTCGCGGGAAAAGAGCCCAAAGAGTTGGGCTTGCTCTTGCGGCGCGGTCTTGATCCCCAGGGGAACCCTAAGCCCATTCTGGGCGCTCTGGTCGGGCTGATTGCAGGAGTTGCTGCAGGGTTCTTCGGGATCGGCGGGGGGATCGTCATGGTCCCAGCGATGAATATCTTTCTCGGTGTCGATATCGTGAGCGCTGTCGCCACGAGTCTCTTTGTCATGGGGCCGTCGTCGCTTATCGCTGCTGTGACGCACTACTTCCAAAAAAATCTGCACATAGACTTGGCAATTCCCTTGGCACTGGGGATTATCATTGGGGCGCAGCTTGGGGCCTGGAGCACGACAAAAGTCTCGAAAGTCTTTCTAAGACGACTCTTTGGCGTTGTGCTGCTCTACTCAGCGATTAATATGATTTGGAAAGGTGTGCAGGGTATGGTATTATAAAGTTGGAGAGAATTTATGTCTGAGAGTAGCTTTTCTCTAATATCTCTACGAGTGCAGGGATACAAAATCTTGAAGGACTTTGCCCTTGAGGAGATTGGCCCTCTGAACGTGATCGTCGGGCCTAATGGCTGTGGGAAGTCGGCGCTGTGGGAAGTTGTGACGCTGCTCCCTGATTTGGCACGTGGCCCGCAGCCTGGCTTTGATATAGATTTCTTCTTACATCAAGTCTTCTATCCACATCGCTCCACGCTGGGGTTCAGCAGTGTGGTTCATGCAGGGTCTGGCTCCTTGAAGATGGAACTGACACTGCAAGCCAATGGGCGCGCTTATACCTACACGCTGAGATTGGCGCCCACGACGATGCCTTCCCCAGAGTGTGATACTATCGAGGAGAGGCTCTCTACTGCTGGGAAGAATCTCCTTCTTTACAATGGAGCGCGGGAATTCCCTGTTCCCAAGCGGTATCGTGTTGTGATCAATGATCAAGAGGCCGAAATCCTCTGGCCTCATTATCATCCCCTGCTCTTGCTCAATGCTCCCAATGATCAACTTGCTCAAGACCCTCTCTTTCGGAAACTGCGGGAATATTTTCAAAGCTGGCGAGGCTTTAAGCCTGTCTTCACTCATCTGCTGGCCAGAGGCTATCAAAACATAGATTCTCGAATGATAACACCAGGAGAGCGATTCCCCGGTGAACGGCTCGATACTCCGATGGGAAACCTCCCTCAAGTGCTCTGGTGCTTGAAGAATCAGAGCGAAGCCGAATTGAAAGATATCGAAGAGATCTTTTTGGCTGCTATGGGCTTAGATTCTGACAGCTTTCATCTCATTGTCGATGAGGAGGGCCATCAAATCAAGATATGGCTGGAAGGGGTGTCCTGGCCTTATGGCAAGTATTGGCTTGGAGACTGGCCTGACGGCTGGAAGGCATTTTTGAGTTGGCTCGTCGCCTTGCGCACTGCACCACCAGGAGGAGTCATCTTCCTGGAAGAGCCAGAGAACAACTTGCATCCCAAGCTGCTCGCTCAGATGCTGGAGCAGATTCGCATCGCTAACCGGCGCGGCGTTCAAGTCTTCATCTCCACACACTCCATGGAGCTTGTGAACCTGATAGAACCTAAAGAGCTTATCTTGATGAAGGAGGGGCGAGCATATCGGGTTGATCCCGAAAAAGCGGACAAGATCAAAGAAGCCGGGATTTTACTGGGAAGCGCATGGGTCGAGGGATTCCTCGGACACTTTAGTAAACCGCCTACATCCACAGCATTATCACAATGATTTTGCTCGTTGTAGAAGGCGAGAGCGATGGGGTCTTCTTCGAATACGCCATGTCGCAACAATCCTCCTTATATCCAGAAGTCCAAATAATTTACGCCGATGGGATCGATAAGATGCTCCAAAGCACGCTGCCTGATGCCATAAAGTTCCTGAAACAAGACTTATATACCAAAGTTATCGCGATATTCGATTGGGACAAGATGCATGAGCCTTATGGTAAACACAGTACACGTATCGAGCGCCTTCAAGAACTCTTGCGAGAGCATCCTCGTGTTGGAGGCTTCCCAGTCCGTAATAACCTAGAAGACCTTATCGAGAATTGCTTAAATCAAAGCCAAAAAGCTGAGTTCCAGAAGCGAAAGCATAAGTCCAAGCTCGCTGCTGTACGATGGGCGATCAAACAAGACTTGGACCAACATCAGCTGAAAGCGAAGCTGACCGATTTACAAAAATCTTTGCAGTGTCAACTAATAAGGGATTTCCGGTAATATCATGCAGATCGCCATTGATGGCCCGGCTGGATCGGGCAAGACCAGCGTCGCCCGCGCGCTCGCGCGGCGCTTTGGCTGTCTTTTGATAAACACAGGCGCGATGTACCGCGCCGTCGCTTTAGGGCTCTCACGTGGACTGAAGCTCTCAGAGATACAGATAGAGATTCGCCCCAATGAGCGCGTCTTGCTCAACGGCGAGGACGTCACAGAAAAACTCTATACCCAAGAGATGGACGAGCTCGCCTCGCAGACGGCAGCCCACCCCGACGTGCGAGAGTTTCTCATCGCGCAGCAGCGCGCGCTCGCCCAAAACAGAGACGTCGTCATGGAAGGACGCGATATCGGGTCGGTCGTGCTTCCCAACGCTGACGTTAAGCTCTATCTTGACGCCTCTCTCGAAGAGCGCGCCCGCCGGCGTTGCCAGGAGCGTCCAGGACTCCCCTATGCAGAAGTCTTGGCCCAGATGCGCGCTCGCGACGCGCGCGATGGCCAGGGCTTTGGACGCTTGCAAATCACCCCAGATACTATTGTTCTCCATACCGACGGGCGCACCCTCAACGACGTTATCGCTGAAGCTATACGGGCTGTAGAGGCCGCGTTGCAGAGACGGAGCTCGTCTGGTAAACTGAGCGGGTGAACGCTGAGGCCATCAAGGGGTTCTTCTACTGGCTTCTTGCGCCAGTCTTGGGCGCAATCGTGCGGATTCTATTTCGGTTGCGCGTGCGCGGTCGGGAGAACCTCCCTCAGCAGGGCGGATTTCTCTTAGTAGCGCGCCATCGCAGCTACTGGGATATCCCGCTCCTGATCACCGCGTTGGGCAACCGACGGCGCATCTACTTTGTAGCGCGCAAGACGCTCTTAGAAGAGAACCCATTCCTGGCATTTTGGGTGCGTCACTACGCGATCACCATCAATCGCGAGCACTTCCAGGTCGACGATATGCGCAGGGTTTTGGAAGCTATCCGGTCTGGCAAGATCGTAGGGATCTTCCCTGAGGGGACGACGCAGCGGCCTCAGCGGGCTCACCCGGGGGTGATTCGCTTTGCCGAGCGCACAAACAGCGAGTTCGTCGCGGTACGCTTCGAAGCGCGTGGGCCCTATCCCCCTAAATATCCGTTTCGATGGCCGCAGATCACAGCTTATATTAGCGCCCCGTTCAGCTTGCGAGATTTAGAGTTTGATTTGGGAGAGATCTCAGACCGTCACGAGCGCTATCAAAAGCTTGCAGACTTACTGATGGAGCGCATAGACAGGGTAGGGATGGAGCGCGCTCCTGTGCTCCAGGAGAGCTTATGATCACAACAGCGACAAAGCCAACGATCGAGATCGCGCGCAGCGCCGGGTGGTGCTTTGGGGTGGAGCGTATCGTGCAGATGGCCGAAAGATTACTGGACGAGACGCCCGACGGCCCAGTCTATTGCTTAGGAGAGCTGATTCATAACCCGCAAGAAGTAGCTCGATTGCGCGCCAAAGGGATGGTCTTCGTCAAGTCCCACGACGAGCTCCCTCCTTTAGCGCCAGGGCAGCGACGGAAAGTCTTGATTCGCGCTCACGGCGTCGCGCCGTCTGTCAAGAGAGCCCTCCAAGAGAAGGGCTATGAGATCTATGACGGGACGTGTCCCCTCGTGACGATCCCTCAACGCTTTGCCCGTGAGCTGGCGGAGCAGGGCTATCGCGTCGTCATTATGGGGCACATTGAGCACCCGGAGATTCAAGGTATTCTCGGCCATCTAGACGGGCTCAATGCTCAGGTGGACGTGATCATCGGCCCCGAAGAAGTAGACAAACTCAAACTCAAAGCGTCGGATCGGGTGGGGCTCATCTCGCAGACGACCCACCCCTATGAGAAATTCGCCCAACTGATCGGGCGGGTGCTTGAGCATTGCCTAGAAGTCCGGGCATATAATACAATATGCCAAGCGACGTTCGACCGTCAAGAGGCGACTCGCGAGCTAGCTCAGCGCTGCGATGTCGTCATCGTTGTAGGAGGTCGGAACAGCTCTAACACATGCCGGCTGGCGGAGATCGCTTCCCAGTACACGACGTGCTATCATATTGAAGACGCATCCGAGCTAAAAGGAGAGTGGTTTTGGGGGAAGAAGCATATCGGGATCGCAGCGGGGGCCTCAACCCCCACGCAGGCTATCACGGCCGTGCAGACAGCCATCGAACAGATGGTCAGTAAATTCTCTCAAGTAAGTGGGTGATCGAGCATGTCCGAGGAACTCAAAGAGACACCAGAGCCGTCCCAGATGGAAGCACTCTTGGACGATCAAGACGTGTTGACCTATTCGCGCGGAGATATCTTGAAGGGGCGCGTAGTCCAAGTGAACGACCAGGGCGTCTTGGTCGACATCGGCTACAAGTCCGAAGCGCTGATGAAGCCCACGGAGCTGGCCCCGTTCCACAAGACGCCGCTCCAACCTGGGGACGAGATCGAAGTCCTCATCACGTACATCGACGAAGAAGAGGGCACGATCCACGTCTCCGAGAAAGCTGCGCTCTATGAGAAGCGCATCAGCGAGTTAGAGCGCGCCTATCGCAATCGCCTGCCCATCACAGGGACGATCGAGGACGAGGTCAAGGGCGCGGGGTATCACGTCAATCTTTTGAAGTCAGGGATTCGCGCGTTCCTGCCCGGCTCGCACCTCGGCGACGACCTGCCCCCCAATATCGAAGAACTCCGCGGCAAGGAAGTGCCATTTATTATCTTAGAGCTAGACCGGCGGGAGCGCAATCTCGTCGTCTCCCATAGGGAGTATCTGAAGGAACTCGAGCGCCAGCGCAAGGAAGAGCTCTTCAATAAGCTCCAACCTGGCCAGGTCATCGAGGGCACGATCAAATCTATCGTAGATTTCGGGATCTTCGTCGACGTCGGGGGCTTTGAAGGACTAGTCCATCGCTCGGAGATCAGCTGGAAGGATATTCCCATTGTGCCTCCCAACACGTACAAAGTCGGCGACAAGATCAAGGTCAAGGTGCTCGGGGTCGACCGCGAGAGGGAGCGCATCTCGCTCTCGATTAAGCAGTTGCGCCCTGATCCGTGGATCGGTCTCAAGCAGCGCTATCCAGCGGGGACCAAGACCAAGGGCACAGTCGTCAGTTTGACGGACTTCGGCGCGTTCGTGCGCATCGAGGAAGATGTCGAGGGCCTAGTGCACATCTCGGAGCTGTCGTGGGGCTATCCTGAGCATCCCAAAGAAGTCGTCAAAGTCGGGCAAGAGGTCGAGGTAGTGGTGCTCGACGTCAACGAGCAAGAGCGGCGCGTCAGCCTCTCGATGAAGCGCACTCAGCCCGACCCCTGGGAGAAGATCGAAGAGAAATATCCCGAGGGCAGCATTGTCCAGGGGCGCGTGACCAAGCTCACGGACTTTGGCGCGTTCGTCTATCTAGAAGACGGCGTCGAGGCGCTCTTGCACATCTCCGAGATGAGCTGGGATAAAGTCAATAAACCCAGCGATGTCGTCAAGGAGGGCCAAGAGATCACGGCAAAAGTGATCAAATCCGACGCGAGCAAGCGCAAGATCCGCCTCAGCCTCAAAGAGCTCCAAGAGGACCCCTGGCACAAGTTCTTGGAGAGCTATTCTGTGGGGAGCATTGTCGAGGGGCCGATCACGGAACTGAAAGAATTTGGCGCGTTCATGAAGATCACCGAGGACGTGGAAGGGCTCATTCACGTCTCGGAGATCACTGACGAGCGGATCTCGACCCCGGCAGACGTTCTGCAGGTGGGCCAGGTAGTCAAGGCGCGCATCATTGGGATCAACGAGGAGAAGCGCCAGGTGCGGCTCTCCATGCGCAACCTCCATAGACAAGAGCACTTGCTCACTGGCGATGTCGGGCGCGAAGGGATCACGATGGGGGAGCGCGTGAAGGGCCTCAAGGAGCTCCTCAAAGAGTCTGAGGGCTCATAAGACTCCATGGACTGGCAGGCCCTTGGGGCAGGAGTGCTCTGTTATCTGATAGGCTCTCTGCCCTTTAGTTACCTGGTCGCTCGCCTGAAAAATATAGATATTCGTCAACATGGCAGCGGCAACGTCGGCGCGACCAACGTCACGCGTGTCGTCGGGGTGGGCTATGGCGCGCTCGCGCTGATAGGGGACGTGGGCAAAGGGGTTGCTGCTGCGTGGCTGACGAGCGCACTGGGCGCCCCCTTATGGCTTTCGGGTCTGGCTGTAGTAGGGCACAACTGGAGCATCTGGCTCAAGTTCACCGGAGGCAAGGGAGTTGCGACTACGCTAGGGCTCTTGTTGTTCTTCTCCTGGCCGGCGCTGCTCGTAACTGTAGGAATCTGGATAGCTACGGTGCTGCTGACGCGCTATGTCGCGGTCGGCTCAATGGTGGCATTAGTGCTTATCCCCGGGGTGCTCTATACTTTTGGAGTCACAGCCTTGGAGCTGCTTGGGCTCTTCAGTGCCCTGGGATTGCTAACGATCTGGCAGCACCGCAGCAATATTCACAGAATCTCTCAAGGGACAGAGAGCCAAATCTTCAAGAAACGCGCTGAGTGACCGCTACGGCCTCAATTCGTTGGTAGGCTCTTTGGGCAGCCTGTCTGCTTTGTAACTATGGCCGCTCTACAGATCCGAAATCTGGCCACTGCCCCTGCACAAAGCTTTACTCTGAGTGCTCTCATCAGTGATAGGGACCTGAGGGAGATGCTCGAATATTTGGCAGCTTTACTCTTACTATTGAGTTTGCTGGTATGGGCAATAGAGCGTTTCTAATAAAGCTGTTGTCGCGCTTTGCCGAGCCTTAGCAGTGTTCAGACATTTCGGCCATAGGGTAACTGATGAAGATCCAGAGACGATGCGGTAGAATAAGGGGCTATGGTACAACGGGCCAAGGATTGGTTGAAGGAAGCCCAAGCGGAACTACGCGCAGGCTACGACTTGCTGCGAGGACAGCACTGGTCTTGGTGCTGCTTCACTTGTCAACAAGCGGCAGAGAAGGCCCTGAAAGCCGTCTGTGAACATTTCCGGATCCCCCAATTCGGGCATAACTTGAATCTGCTCGTCCAAGCAATTGCTGCTCACACAGCTGTCCCTGAGCCCCTGCGAATGTCTTGTGCCCGGTTGAATCGGTACTACATTCCGACACGCTACCCCAACGCTTTCGACCAAGGAGCTCCGGCGGAGCAGTTCTTCGAGGCCGATGCCCGCCAGGCCCTGACCGATGCAGAAGAGGTGATCCGATTTGCTGAAGATCTTATCGGATCGCCCTGAGGTGGAGCAGGTAGAGCGCTTGGTGGAGCGTCTCCTGCGGCGAGATGCCAAGCTGGAATTCATTGTGCTGTTCGGCTCTATGGCTCGTGGGGACTGGTCGTGGGGAAGCGATTATGACCTTCTTGTGGGCCTAGGGGGAGATGATGGCAAGCGCTGGATCGACCGTCTGGAAGAGTTCTCACGAGAAATAGCGGGGAACATAGAAGTCTTCCCGTACAGCCGTAGCGAATGGCAGCGGATGTTTGAGGAATTCCATCCCTTGCTCTTAGAGGCTTTAGAGCATGGCATCGTGCTGTGGGATCGAGGGGGATTCGCAGAGATGCGCAAGGTCTTCCGTCGGTGGCGAGCCAGCGGCAAGGTCGTGCCTTGGAGGTCTGGCTGGAAGATCAACGTTTAACATCGTTGGGCTTATCTGGGCGAGCGGCGCGATTGTCTTTATACTCCTCGAAACTTTTCCAGTGTTACACTGTTTGTGTCATCTTTGCTCAGGGCAAACCCAGGGAAACTTGGGGGCGCAAAGTCACGGGCCTACAGCGAAGGAGTTCAGCTATGGCTGTACGACAGATGTGTAAAGCACTTTACACCCTGAGTGTAAACAAGTTTATAGACATGGGATGAGCATGTGTGAGATGTGCTGCAGGTCTTGCGATAAGTGTGAGGTTAGTTATAATTGCAGTAAGAATTTCACTAGATGAGGAGACTACTGTATGAAAATAATGAAAATAATGAGGGTTGCTAGGCTTGTTGCGTTAGTAGGCATTGTTGCTATCACTCTGGTAAGGATCGTTCAAACCATCTTGTATGTTATTAATGAACGCCTTGTCTATAAGCTTAGTCCCGATTTGTGGTGGGCACTCGTTGATTTATGGCTCATAACAGCAGTAATTATTATCTTAATTGTGATAGGGCGCATTGAGAAAGCTAGTGCCAATGAAAATAGCATTATTAGTACCTATGATCTCCTTATAGGAGTGGTCTTTGTCTGGATATGGTCTATGCTTGACATAGTCAGGATGATAAGATAAATCTGGCCGTTGTCGCGCTTCGGCGTGCCGTAATGACAGTTTCTCTACGGCTTCAAGCGATAGATCATTCTCGGGAACGGGATCGTCTCGCGCAGGTGCTCTAGCCCCGCAATCCACGTCGTCAGACGCTCCACACCCAACCCAAACCCAGAATGCGGCACGCCCCCGTACTTGCGCAAGTCAATGTACCATTGGTACGGCTCCTCCGGCAGCCCGAAGTCCTTCAAGCGCTGCTTCAAAAGATTAATATCTGAAATGCGCTGGCTGCCCCCGATGATCTCTCCGTAGCCTTCGGGAGCGATCAGATCTGCAGCTAACACGAGATCGGGATTGTCGGGCTTGGGTTCCATATAAAACGCTTTCATCTTTGCGGGGAAAAATTCGACGAAGACGGGCCTCCCAAAGTGCTGCCCCAACGCTTCTTCGTGCGGCGCGCCAAAATCGTCTCCCCAATTGAGCTTCTCTACCTCCCCAGATGCAATCCTCTCTTTCAGAAGCTCATTGATGATCTCCAACGACTCCGCATAAGTGATACGCGCAAAGGGCTCAGCGACAGCGCGTTCAAGCGACTCCGTCTGACGCCCAAGCTCCTTCAGCTCGCGGGCACGCTTCTGCAGACAGCGCCCGATCACGTACTTCACAAGCTCTTCTTGCAGCTTGAGATTCTGCTCGTGATCGAAGAACGCGACCTCGGCCTCGGCCATCCAAAACTCTGTCAAGTGTTTGCGAGTCTTGGATTTTTCGGCTCTAAAGGCCGGGCCGATCCAATAGACCCTCCCAAGCGCCATCGCCGTCGCTTCTAAGTAGAGCTGCCCGCTCTGAGAGAGATACGCCTTCTCGTCAAAGTAATTGACTTCAAAGAGCGTCGTTGTGCCCTCACACGCCGACGGCGTGAGAATAGGCGCCTCCGTCGCAATGAACCCGCGCTCATTGAAGAAGTCGCGAATCGCTTGCATCACTTCATGGCGCAGCCGTAGGATCGCCGTCTGCCTTGGGGTGCGAATCCACAAGTGCCGATGGTCCAAGAGAAACGCCGGCCCGTGCTCCTTTAAGTCTATGGGATATTTCTCCTCGACGCGCTGCACGATCTCGATATCTTTAATCTGTAACTCGTAGCCGCCGGGGGCGCGCGCGTCCTCTCGCACCGTGCCCCGCACCTTCAGCGACGACTCTTGCGTCAGTCTGAGGGCCTTCTCAAATGCTTCCCCATCGGCTTTGGTGACAACAGCTTGGATGACCCCCGTCCCGTCACGAATGAGCAAGAACTGAATCTTGCCAGACTCGCGACGATTGTAGAGCCAACCACAAATTAAGACTTCCTCCCCGACTTTGTGAGCGATATCTTCGATATACGTCTGCTCCATCGCTACTCACGCTCGCCCTGCAAGACTTGGATCATCGCGTCGTGAATCTTCCCATTAGTAGCCAAGACCTCGCCACTGTAGAGATTGAGTGTCTGTCCTCGTAAGTCTGTGACTTTTCCGCCGGCCTCACGCACGATGAGCACTGCTGCAGCCATGTCCCACGGCTTCAAGTCCAATTCCCAGTAGCCATCGGCTCGTCCGGCGGCTAAGTATGCGAGCGCTAGCGCAGACGAGCCGAGCCGTCTCAACGTCTGCGTCTTTCTCGCAAAGCGCTCCCACCATGCTAAGTGCTTGGGGATCAAGCGTTCGTCGTAGGGGAAACCGGTCATCACCAAACTCTCTTGCAGGGTCTCGATCTGCGAGACTCTGATGGGCTGGCCATTGAGCTGGGCTCCCTGGCCGGCTTCGCCGACGAACAGCTCGTCATGGATGGGATTATACACGACGCCCAGAAGTGCTTCATCTTGATAGTAAAGCGCAATAGAAACAGCAAAGAATGGGAAGCCATGAGCGAAGTTGGTGGTCCCGTCAATGGGGTCTATGATCCATTGATAGGGAGCCGTATCTGTAGGGTGCACGGAGCCCTCTTCGGTGAGAATAGAGTGTTCGGGGAAACTCTTTCTGATCAGTGAGACGATGAGCTCTTCGGCGCGGCGGTCGAACTCCGTGACCAGATCGCGAAAGCCGCTTTTGAGCTCGAAGCGATGGCCGTGACGAAAGTTGTGGCGCAAGAGCTTCCCAGCTTGATAGGCCGCTTCTATAGCAAGTTTTTTGAAAACCGATAAATCTTTCACTCAATTAGTATAATCTGAGTAGCTTCAATGAGCAAGGGACCTCAATGCAACCCCAGCTCGCGGCCTAAGCGCTCAAAGAGATAGACGGCGATCAGCCCGGTGATCAGCCCGCTGATCAGCCCTAAGATCAGCATAAATGGCAGATAGTAAAAAAGCCCACTGATCTGCACGAAGAGAAAGTACGCCACAACAAGCTGGGTGACGTTATGAGCGATCGCCCCTAAGATACTGACGCCCACAAGCCCCAGCGGCGGGCGCAGTCTCTTCAGACTGAACGCGACGATGAGGGCGCTCACTAAGCCCCCAGCAAGGCTTAAGAGCGCCCCTGGGGCCAAGAGCGTCCCCGCGATAAAGCTCCCTAAAATACTGCGAGCAATGGCTAAAAAAATCCCCGCGCCGTAGCCGAGAAAGAGCATCGTGAAGAGCACTAAGATATTCGAGAGACCGAGCTTGGCCCCTGGCACCGGCACCAACGGCGGGAAGAACCCTTCTAACACATAGAGCACGATCCCCAACGCCAAGAGCGCCGCGAAGAGAATGCGCTTCAAGAGCCACACTTCAGGGAGTGTGTTGCGCGTATACGGGGTCATCGCGAGATCGCGTCGATCCCGGAATCTCCAGGAATCTCTATCGTGACGTGATTAGGCAGACAGATTAAAGCTTGGCCGGGCTTGTAGATCCATCCCTGGCGCATGCAGATCTCTTGCGCTCCTGGGGAGCGCAGCACCCG
>Ga0209289_100079_pt1 | contig 59942 bp, 52 predicted proteins | sample GXS110809BmetaG_FD_184121 | JGI IMG/M metagenome (GOLD analysis project Ga0209289, IMG submission 184121) | Hot spring microbial communities from Gongxiaoshe hot spring, China to study Microbial Dark Matter (Phase II) - GXS 110809B (SPAdes)... ... | reverse complement strand
AAAGAATAAAAACATCTGGTTCATCAGATTCCAAAAAACTCTCCGCTTCTATCTCACTTATGTCAATTATCTCAAACCTGTGATATATCTCAGTAAAATCTGTCTTAAGAGAAAAAACATTTTTCATCCTGAGTTTTTCTTTACCTATGTAAATGACAATCTGGATAAGGGGGAGTTTATATTTTCTGTAAAGAGCAATAGCATACTGAAGCATTCTTTGGGGCATTGTTTCATCGTTTGATGTCTGGAACTCAATGTGAAGAAGGAAGGAACCTTTATGAGTTCTGATTATTCCAACGAAATCAGTTCTAAGGTGCTCCTGAATCTCTGTTGAAGCAGGTTTTATCTCAAGTATATCAACTTTGAGAACAAGCTTAACGACAGCTTTTGCAGCGGATTCAAAAATTCCCTTTATCTCAGTATCAAATCTCACAGGGAAAATTTTGCAAATTTCTAAAAACCATTGAAATTATTTTCTGATAAAAATGGTGCGATACCAGAATCAAAATCTTACTAACTGTTATACCAGGAAAAAGAAGAACCATACTCACTATTTAGCATTTCTGATGAATGCAAGAAAATTTTTTTACTTTTTACGCACCCCAATTAGTTACCAAATTCTTTTACTCTGTTGCAATCATATTATGTATTTTACTTTTCATATCCTAACTCTATATTTTTTGATTTTATGGATGCGACAAAGCAATAAAGATTTAATTATCAATAGAATTAAAGCGAAATCAGAATAGTTGCCCATATATTCTTTTCTTATGCTCTTCAAACTCTGGAGATTTTTTTATCTTCTCCCAAATATATTTGTTTGATTTATACCAATCTATAGTTTTTCTTATACCTTCATCAAATTTCACTTCAATTTTGAATCCAACATGCTTTTTTACTTTATTTGAATTCATAGCGTATCTGAAATCGTGGGCTGGCCTATCTTTTATAAATGTGATCAGAGAATTACTTTTACCCAGTTCCTTAAGTATTTTTTTGGCAACATCTATATTTCTCATCTCTTGCCCTGCTCCAAGATTGTATATCTCTCCCTTTTTACCTTTAGTGGCGCATAAATAAATCCCCCTAACACAGTCAAGAACATAAATCCAGTCCCGCCTATTTAAGCCTCTTCCATATATTGGAATAGGTTTGTCTTCAAGGGCATTAGTTATACACAATGGAATAAATTTTTCCGGATACTGATACGGACCATAGTTGTTCGAGGGACGAACTATTATAACCGGAACACCAAACATTTGGTAATAAGATTGTGCGATAAGATCTCCACCTGCTTTTGATGCAGAGTAGGGGGAAGATGGGTGCATAGGGGAACTCTCATCTACAAATCCCCTTTTTACTGAACCATAAACTTCATCTGTTGAGACATGGAGAAAAACCCCAACCCCATACCTTCTTGAGTTTTCAAGAAGAACATATGTTCCCTGAATATTTGTTTTAAGAAATTTTGGTGGTTCGTAAATAGATCTATCAACATGAGTTTCTGCAGCCAGATGAAAGACAATATCTATTTTTTCAGCAAAAATACTGCTTACAACAGATTCATCACAAATATCCCCCTTGATAAACCTTATTTTACCTTTTACATCAACAAGATTTTCTGGATTTCCAGCATAAGTTAGGTCATCAAGGACTATCACTTGATCTTTAGGATGTCTCTGTACTATAAATCTTACAAGGTTGGAACCTATAAAACCTGCTCCACCTGTTACGAGTATCTTCATGAGGGAACAGCCTAAAAAATATTCCTAAAAATATATTTAATAATAATATTATTCTCAAAACTTTAACTAATATTACTTATTCCTTTACATGATTGATTCTCTGTATCCGATTAACGATAAGAAGACAATATCAAAATTTTAAATAATTAGACTAACGTATTACCGAGCCTTTAAAGATATTTAATAATCCTTTTTCCTCTATATGAGAAGCTTTTCTTATTTTTCTTTTCCAATTTGAACTTTTACCAACCTTATAGTGATTCCAATTTGAATGCCAGAACTTTACCTTTCCACTCTTTTTGACCTTGAATCTTTTTACGACGGTTTTTGAGACTTTATTCATTATTGATCAATCTCCTTGAACATTAACAGAAATAGATTTCTTCTTTGCTTCTTCCTTTTTAGGTATAGATACTGTAAGAACACCGTCCTTTATCTTTGCCTGCGCTTTTTCTGGTTGAACATATTCAGGTAATCTTATCCTCCTCATAAAACTTCCGTATCGTCTTTCAGAGATATAAACATTCTTCTTCTTAATTTCCTCCTCCTCTTTTCTTTCTCCCTTAATAATAAGTTGGTCATCTTGAATCTCAACTGATATGTCCTTTTGGGACATACCTGGAGTATCTACTTTTATCACCAAGTTTTTTTCATCTTCCATTATATCTAAAGCAGGTATAAATGACTTCCCTCTTTCCTCAACAAAGAATGGAGAGAAAAAATCATCTATAAGCCTTTCTATTTCCTTTGAAAAACTTTCCGAAAATAATCTCGGTATATTTCTCTTCTCCATAATGAATGCATTAATCATATCTTGATGTTATTTTAAATTTGCAAAAATCTTAAATTTCTGAAGTTTATCAAAAGCATTTTTGACAAAATAAAATGAAAGAAACAAATTTAATGATTTACATAAATAAAAAGCAAGATCGGGGGAATCAGCAAATGAAGCAAGAAGAAAGGAAAACTATAAAAATTGCTATAGCTGGGGTTGGTAACTGTGCCAGTTCCCTTATTCAAGGAATATCTTATTACTCACGTAGCTGGAAGACGGATGGGTTAATTCATTCTGAGATAAAAAATTTCAGACCACAAGATATAGAAGTTGTAGCAGCATTTGATATAGACAAAAGAAAAGTAGGGAAGAAACTAAAACAAGCTATATTTGAACAACCAAACTGCACAATGGTATTTGAAAGGAACATAAAGGATGGAGAAGTTGAGGTTATGATGGGACCTGTTCTTGATGGAGTTGCTGAACACATGAAACACTATCCAAGGAATAGGAGCTTTATTATTTCAGATAAAAAGCAGGTTGATGTAGTAAAGGTTTTGAAAGAATCTGGAGCGGAAATCCTTGTAAATTTTCTACCAGTTGGTTCAGAGAGAGCATCAAGATTTTATGCAGATGCGGCAATTGAGGCAGGTGTAGCATTTATAAACTGCATACCTGTTTTCATAGTTTCAGACAAAACATATGCAGAAAAGTTCAAGGCTGCTGGTCTTCCAGCAATAGGGGACGATGTTAAATCTCAGCTTGGTGCCACAATATTACACAGAGCAATCGCAAAACTCTTCAAAATGAGAGGAGTAAGATTTGAAAGAACCTATCAACTGAACTTTGGAGGTAATACGGATTTTCTGAATATGTTAGATAGATCAAGACTCAAATCTAAAAAAATATCAAAAACAGAAGCTGTAACATCAGTTTTGGGGAACGATATGAAAAATGAAAGAATTTTTGAGTCAGTTCATATTGGTCCATCTGATTATGTTCCATTCTTAAACGATACAAAAATATGCTATATAAGGATGGAAGGGAAAGGTTTTGGAGGAGCAAACATAGAGATAGATGTAAAACTTAAGGTTGAAGATTCACCCAATTCAGCAGCAATTGTAGTAGATGCTATAAGATTTGCAAAACTTGCTCGCGAAGAAGGTATAAGCGGACCGGTCTATGTCGTATCAGCTTTTACAATGAAACATCCGCCAATACAAATGTCAGATGAAGAAGCATATGATATAATATCAAAATATCTAAAAGGCGAAGGAAAAATATGGTAATAAGGATAAATTATGTTCCCAAGATCTTATTCGACAATCAAATTATGCTCCAAAACTCAAAGTTTGAAGAAAAAGAAACATTCGGGAAAAATCTCAAGGAGAAAAACTTCCTACGAGAGATTGTGTCAGAAGTATCCACCCATCTGAAAGCACAAATATTATAAGTTTGAAAGGGACAGAAATAAGTATGGGGGGCACCATTATCATTCCCATAGCCATAAGTATTGACGATATAACGAAATCAATCATAACGAAAGGTATATAAACAATAAAACCTATTTCGAATCCTTTTTTGAGTTCAGTGAGTATAAAAGCCGGTATGAGAACATCAGCTGTTATGTCAGATGGAGTAGATGGACGTGGTTTCCCACCAATTTTTACAAAGAGATCTAGTTCTTTTTCACCGACTTGACTGAGCATAAATTTTTTAAATGGATCAAACGCTTTATTTAAGAAAACTTTTTCATCTATTTTTCCATCCGAATAAGGAACAAACGCCTCATTATAAAACTTGTCAAGAGCTGGCCTCATTATGAAAATAGTAAGAAAAAGTGCAAGCCCTATTAGAACTTGATTTGGTGGAACTTGAACAACTCCCAAGGCTTGCCTAAACAAAAATAAAACAATCACTATTCTCGTAAATGATGTTATCATAATAAGAAGAGACGGAACAAGAGTTAAAATAGTCAAAAGTATGACTATTCTTATTGTATTTAAAAATCCTTCTCTTCCCTTGCCAACTTCAATTGTTATGGGTGGAATTGGAGGAGATGGAGCAACAGGCTTTACAGGATTTTCTGGATTTTCTACCTTCTCATTAACTTTCGTGCTCTTCACTTCATTTTTATCAGCATTTACATGTTCAAAGAGCATCAGAGGAAATAGGAAAAAAGCAAAAACAAAAAAAATTCTCATATATATGAATTTTACCAAAGTCTAATATGAATGGGATAATGGAGCAGAGACACAACAGATATAAAATCACTTCAAAAATCTACCAAAATAAATTAAAAGGGGAAAATACAAAACTTTCCCATGAACTACTAATCGGTAAGCAAAAAAGTATTAGAGTTTCCGAAAGTTAGTCAGAAAGTCAAAAAATTTCTTCAGGCTTACCTTTCTAAAACTAGCTTGATGCCGAAATTTTCAAATAATTGTAATGAAAGATATCTCAGATGCGAAAAAATTAGAGGAACATATTAGGATTTTATGAAGGGAATCGAAAGATAAAAACTATTTCCGTTCTTGAATTTGTTTATCCTCTAACTGGTTCTCTTCTTCCGATTCAACATACAGTATAGCTCCACAATTCGGACATATTTCGTAAGAAGAGTTAGTATATAGTCTCGCTTCAATTTCTGGAGGCAAGACCAAATAACAAGATGTGCAAGCTGATTTCTCAACCTTCGCTATAGTCTTTCTTACCTTCTTATCAACTGATATCTCTTGATAATAACCGAAAATCTCTGGAAAATTTGATTGAAAATCTTTCAATATTTCCTGAATTCTGTTAATTATCTCATCGTACTCTGATTCTGTTTTTTTTATCTCTTCTTCTATCTCTTTTTCTATTTCTTGATATTCTCCAAATTTCTTTTCAGATTCTTGTTCTAACTTTTTGAGTTCATTTTCTATTTCATCTCTTTGAAATATAAGTTCAAGAAGTTCATCCTCTATGGCATTCTTTTCTCTCTTTGCTTCAGCTATTTCGTCCATCAAAGTTTTCTGTTCCCTAAATTTGGACGTCTCTCTGAGTTGCGCTTCCCATTTTCTTATTTTTTCTTCTTCCTCCTTTACTCGTAACTCTTTATCTCTCACCTGAAGATCTTTTTCTTTTTTTTCATTTCTCTTCTGCTGAATTCTTTTTTGCAGTTTCTCCCTATCAACTTGGACTTCCTTTAGCTTATTTTTAAGCATCTGTATCTTATTCTTTGATAATATCTTCCTTTCTTCAAGTTTCTCGAGCTCGGAAAATATACTTTGTAGCGATGGCAATTTAAACGGGTGGGACCAGAGGGACTCGAACCCCCAACCTGCCGGTTATGAGCCGGCTGCTCTACCATTGAGCTATGGTCCCTACCCTATTAACAAAACAACTTTAGTTTTTAATAACTTATAAATCCAAAAGCAATAAATTCAGTTTTTTTGAAATCTACAGTAGATAGAACTACTTACAAACTTACAAATCAACGAAATAACACTTATCAATCATATTCCTGGAATCAAGATACTATTTTTAGATCTATAGAGCTTTATTATAAAGCTTAACGATTTTAGAAATAAATCTAAACAAAAAAGATATCAGCAAGACCTATGACACAACTTTGCATAATCAACATTTTGATTAACCATGTAAACCTTTACAATTTCAACTCATCATCATTCCCACAATGAATTTTTCGTTTCATAATCATGAGGAAATAAAAACCATAAAAACAATAACAAAGTTCAACGCTGAGGAGTTTAAATTTATAACAAAGAGGGAATTATAAAATCCACAGGGAGTGTAGGATCAGGGACAAAACCTTCTTGAATTACCTTATCTACCTCTATCTTTTCAAAGGACTTTGAGAACTTTTCTTTTATTTTCGTATCCACAACGCCCTGAACAGAAAAACCATTAGCAAAGCCATATACAACTTTAATTTCCCTCAAAGATACTCTCTCCACTATAGATATTGCCTGATTTATATCTTCGGCAACAAAATCTGGGTCAGAAACCATAATATCTTTCCTGCCATGACCAGTTAAAACAAGTATAGTTTTTGCACCTATATTTTTACCGGTCTCAATATCAATTGATTTATCCCCCACAAACCACGAGAGTTCTGGATTTATTCTATATTTACTCATTGCTCTGCGTATCATACCAACTCTAGGCTTCCTACACTCGCAATTATCCTCTTTCCTATGAGTGCAGAAAAAGAAATCATCTATTACATAATTAAGTCTTCTATTTATTTCATAATTGAACCTTATCACTTCATCTTCCGTGCTATAACCAAGAGAAACCCCCGCCTGATTTGATATTACAATTATATAAAATCCAAGCCTCTTTATCCTGTGTAGGGTATAAGCCAGAGTTTCTTCCTGAACTACAAATTGAAGTTCTTCAACTTTGTTATTATAGGTCTTATCCAGACATATTGTTCCATCTCTATCTAAAAATATACACCTCATTGAAACAAGAAGGTATCCCTTCTCATAGACTTATGCAAAATTTTCAGAAAGTTTTCTACCAGGTCATATCTTACTATAAAAGAGCTTCTGTTAGCTATAAGGTAAGCAGAGGATTCAAAAAGAACTCTGAGCTCTACTAGATTATTTTCTCTAAGTGTCCTACCTGTAGAAACAAGATCTGTTATATAATCAGCTAAACCAACCTGCGGAGCAACCTCAACAGAACCATGTAAATGTATTATCTCAAAATCACGAAAAATCTTTGAACAATACTCTCTGGTAAGATTTGGGAATTTTGTAGCTACATAAACTTTGTCATATAAAATCTTTCCAATCTTTTTCTCATCACAAGCAAGAGAAAATCTGCATTTTCCTATTTGAAGGTCCATAAGCTCAAGAACATCCTTCTTTGTTTCTCTTATAACATCTAATCCTACTACTCCAAAATCCACTACTCCGCTTTCAACCCATGTAGGAACATCTTGCGGTTTTATAAGCCAAAATATAAAATCTTCCGTCTCACATTTTAATTCCCTTTGTGGGAAATTTACCTGTAATCCTATGTTCTTAAAAAATTCAATCTCCTCATCTTTTATTCTTCCTTTCGAGAGAGCAAAACTAAGCTTATTGCTCTTACTTTTCCTATGAATTTTTTCATCAATCATTTATATTTATTTAAAGATAATTAGCAGGAGAAAAATCAAGGTTTATCTTTCAGTTATTTCGATCAAGCTAAACTCCAATTTTACCTCTGCCTTCAGAAGTGCTACCTACTTTGTTCTTCCAAGCAAGCATAGCTTTTGTTAGTTTAGCAGATGCCTGAGAAAATTCACCTGAAACTGATAACATCTCATCAGCTTCCTTTGATTTGCCCTGTAATATAAGCTCCAGGACCTTTGCAGCAACTTGATGAAACTTTGAATGTAAATCTACTACATTTCTCCAGTGTTCGGAATCATAAAGACCTATTGAGTAAAGCCACTTACCAAAATCACAATTCCTATCAGATCTTACAAAATCAACAGAAAAGTCTATTTTACCTCCTGATATAGCTTCCTTAAATCTAGCTTTCCACAAGTTATGGGCTACAATAGCCTTATCAATATTATCTTCAATCTCTTCAATCATTTTATAGTTTGTATATTTAGTATCAGTAAGAAATAAATTGAATTTGCAGAATGATTACGGAGCAAAACTGAAAACTAAACATTAACTGTGTTCTTTAGAGTATTTCGATATATAATCTTTGTATCTCAATCGTTATCCTCTTTAAAATAATAATATAAATTTTGATTACAATAGAGGGAATTTTATTAGAAAAATTAACTGAAATCATGAGAATCTTAAAATAATTGGAATAATTTGAAGATACTTTAAATACTCATTGCGAAATATCTGTTAATGCCTATTCCTCTTAAATTTCACATTAAACTAAAGAACTTATGTCTGAAATAAAAGGGATAGAGATTGATTGCAGATTTCTAGATGCATTATCAGATGCTGTTTTGATATTTGATGAGAATCTTTCCATACTTTATGTCTCCTCAGGGGCAGAAAGAGTCTTAGGGAAGAATAGAAATGAGCTTCTTCTGAAAGATTGTCGGGATTTATTTGGTAAAAACTTCTCTCAGAATATAGAATCTGGTGCTATGTTATCTTATAAGATTAACGGTATCAAAAAGCTTGTTAGGATAAATTACATATCAAGGTTTGACAACTTTTTCATCGCTATAATCTCTCCCGGACCAACATATGAGAAAGAAGATTTATTTATGGGAATGGTTGGGGTTAGCAAGGCGATGAAAGATATATTTGAGAAAATAAAAGTTATAGCTCCATTATCCTCATCGGTTCTGATAACAGGAGAAACTGGTACAGGGAAAGAGATGGTTGCCGAAGCAATACATAAAATTTCCGGCAGAGCCGGAAAAATGATTAAGATAAATTGTTCAGCCTTTCCAGAAACACTTCTTGAATCAGAATTATTTGGTTATGTTAAAGGTGCATTTACAGGAGCTGATAAAAACAAGCCCGGAAAATTTCAGTTAGCAGATAATGGGACATTATTTTTAGATGAAATAGGTGATCTCCCAATAAATCTACAACCAAAAATACTTAGGGCAGTTGAAAAGGGCGAAATAGAAATACTTGGAGATAGCAAAACAACACAAGTCAATACAAGAGTGATATGTGCAACCAACAGAAATATAGAAAAAGATGTTCATGAAGGTAAATTCAGAACAGATCTTTATTTCAGAATTTCGGTCTTCAGAATACACATCCCTCCTCTGCGGGAAAGAAAAGAAGATATAATCCCATTGTGCGAATACATACTTGATAAAATGAACGAAAAATATGGTCTTGGAAACAAGTATCTCACAAAGAGATCAGTTGATATGCTCCTTTCCTGGACTTTTCCCGGAAACATAAGAGAATTAGAAAATCTACTTGAAAGAGCTTATATTATGTCAAAAACAAACACAATAAATGAAGACATCATTTCCGAACATATTTTTTTACTTTCTAGTAAAATCTCCTACCAAAATAAGGATGAGAAAGAAAGAATTATCGAAGCTATGCGAATGACAAATTCAATAAAAGAGGCAGCAAATGCACTTGGAGTCAGCAGAATAACACTTTGGAGAAAGATGAAAAAATACGGAATAGTTAAGAAAATGGTAGGTAATAACAATTCATAAATGTTAAAAAACTAAACACCATAATGAAAACATTAAATATATTATAAAAGATTTATTAGAGACTAAAACATAAAAATTCAAATCCATGAATAAAATGATTTAGTATAGATCTCAAATGATTTTTAAACTTTCGTGACAACATATCGACTTTTTGAAAACAAAAGTTGAGAATAAAGATTCTGTTTAAAGTATTTTTATTTCTGATAATTTGTATGATAGTTAGTATTGCCCCCGTCGTCTAGCCTGGACTAGGACGCCGGGCTCTCAATCCGGAAACAGGGGTTCAAATCCCCTCGGGGGCGCTTTAAAAATGAAAGGACATCCAAAAGTAATAGAGACATTAAACGATCTTCTGGCAGATGAACTTACAGCAATTGTTCAGTATATTGCTCAGGCAGAGCTAATGGCAAACTGGGGGTATAAGAAACTTCACAAAATACTTATGGATAGAGCAAAGACAGAAATGCACCATGCAGAAAAACACATAGAAAGAATAATATTCCTTGAAGGGAAAATAACCGGAATAAAATTCAAAGAAATGGAGATAGGAGAAGATCCAGAATCAATACTAAAAATATCAAGAGATAGTGAGAGATACGCGGTTGAAGCATATAATAATGCTATAAGTCTTTGTCAGGAACTTAAAGATAATGGAACCCGCGAAATATTGGAATCAATTCTAAAAGACGAAGAAAGCCACCTTGAGCTTGTAGAATCACAACTTGAACAGATAAAGCAAATAGGGCTCGAAAATTTCCTCTCAACTCAAACAGATTAATTATGAAAGTTTTTTCACTCTAAAGTGAAATTCAATTTCCTCAAACCCTCCAACTAAAAAGCACCAAAATCTAGAACAAAATTCAGGAGAAAAATTAGCGAAAAAGTCTATTACCCTTCCCAGAGCTACCGCCATATAAAAAATAATTGGCTTTAAAACTGTTTTCTTAAGATAAGGTTGAGCAAACCACCTCAATTTGACTTTCTCCAGATCAAAATCAACTCCCTGATAACCACCCATGAAATTGCTTTTAAAATAGTAAGGGAAAGTTATATCAAATCCTCTTTTATGGTCCGCATGTGTAAAACCTCTTGAAAAGTGCGGTACTCTCACTATGACCTTCGCACCATCCTTAGAGATCCTATGTATCTCTCTCATAGCCCTAAAGGGATCAATCAGATGTTCAAGAACATGATTAGCTTCCACGACTGAAAAAGTATTATCTTTAAATGGCCAGGGATAAGAATCAAGGTCGTGCAAGATATCAGGCTTTAGCTCGATGTATTTATCTACATTTATGTATCCATTCTTACGAAAACTTCCAGAACCTAAATTGAGTTTGTCAAACTTATCTTTTGTACTCATTATTATTCTTTATATAGTGTCTCTATAACATCTTTATACTTTCGTTCTATATTTTTTCTTTTAATCTTTCTTGTTGGAGTTATGTCTCCTTCCTCCTCATAAAGTTTCTTTGGAATAAGATATATCTTCTTTATTGTTTCAACCTGAGATAATGTTTTATTTATTTTTTCAACTTCCTTCATTATGAGTTTATACACTTCATTATTCTTCGCAAGATCCTCAAATGTTGTATATTGCACCTTATTCTTTTGTGCCCAATTACCAACATTCTCTTCATCTATAAGAATCAAAGCTACAAGATATTTTCTGCCATCACCTACTACAACAGCATCTTGAATGTATGGAGAAAACTTCAACTTGTTTTCTATATAGGATGGAGTTATATTCTTTCCACCTGCGGTTATTATTATGTCTTTTTTTCTATCGAGAATTTTTAGATAACCAAATTCGTCAATCATCCCGACATCTCCCGTATGAAGCCAGCCATTTTCTATAGTTTGCTTTGTAAGTTCTTCATCTTTAAAGTATCCCTTAAAGACATGTGGTCCGTATGTCAATATTTCCCCATCTTCCGCTATTTTGATCTTTATCCCTTCAATAGCATCCCCAACAAATCCAAAGCGCTCAAGTCCAATTTTTGTTATAGTAATAACTCCTGAAGATTCTGTTTGCCCGTATCCCTCTGAAAGAGGTATGCCAAGCGAGTTAAAGAAAATATAAAGCTCTGGTGCAGACGGAGCGGCACCACAAAGAGCATAACGAATACGAGAAAACCCCAAAATTCTTTTGACATTCCTCAAAATTAAGCTATAAGCAAGAAAATAGGAGAATTTATTCCAGAAAGAAACCTTTGACTTAACAAACTTTCTTCTCTCTTCTCCGTTTTTCAAATTTCTTAAAATTTCAAAGTTTTTTTCTTTTATTACCTGGATCTCTTTGACATACCTCTCGCCTACCTTTTTTGCCAAATTCCAGGCAATCTTTTTGAATTTAGTTGAATCATCCATAAGAACTGATATCTGCGATGCAATTTTTTCCCAAACACGAGGTACAGAGAAAAAAACAGTCGGACGAACCTCCTTCAAATTCTCAAGAAGAGTCTCAAAACTTTCAACAAAATTCACAGTATATCCAACTCTTATCGGTAAATAAACAGAAAGAAGTCTTTCAGCAATATGGTTAAGTGGTAGGTAAGATATAACCTCATCGCTTGGTTTTGCTTCATTTGCAGAACTTAAAGACTTTGTCATAAAGATTATGTTACCGTGAGTAATCATTGCACCTTTTGGAGGACCTGTTGTTCCGGATGTATAAATTATAAACGCAACATCATCGGGTTTTGTTTCATCTTTTATCATTTCTAGTTCTCTATAATCTGTTGTCTTCAGGTATTCGTCCGCAAGCTTTAAAAAATCATCAAAAAATATCGCTGCTTCATTTTTATATCCCCATATACCCTTTTTATCCCAAATTATTACTTTCTTTATTTTGACTTTATGCCATATCTCAATAAGTTTATCAAGCTGTTCTTCACCCTCTATAAATATTATGTTTGATTCAGAGTGATTCATAGCATACTCAATCTGTTCAGGAGCAAGCGTCGGATAAAGGCCGACAGATATTCCCCCAGAAAGGACTATACCTAAGTCTGAAACAACCCATTCATATCTATTCTGACCTATAATTGAAACTCTGTCACCTCTTTTCACCCCAATTTTTCTCAATCCCAAGGCAACCTTTCGTGCAAGCTCATAGTACTTACCCCAACTTATCTCTTTCCATATACCAGCCTCTTTGTATCTCAGGGCAACTTTATCTTTAAACTTTAAAGCTGTATCCTCAAAAATCTGAATTATGTTTTGGTAATCTATCATATTATTGTGATCCATAACCATGCAATCAATCAAATTAATTATAATGCTTTATGCTGTCATAGTTATGAAAAAACTCAAGAAATCTGATAGATCTAAAAAAATTCTAAAATGAGAAGAAGAAGCTGCTATGTTCTCAAGATATGCCACTATGTTGAACACAGTAGGAAGAAGGATAAATCTGTTTTCGCAGTGTAAAAAATTATGGCTCAAAAACTATAAAACTCTATTTATTAAAAAGAACTATTTTAAGCACATAAGGCTCATTTTTGTTCAATCTTTATTCAATCAAATGGACGGGAAAAGCGCCTAAAAACTTAAACGAAATTGAATATCTTTTTCTTAAAGATACACAAATTTACCAATAGTTTTTTGAATGAGAATATAAAACAACAGATTATTGTTTAATCTTATCTTAATATGATCCTAAAATTTTTTCAGTTTTTAATATGACAAGGACTTCTCATTTTTTGAAATATCTTTTCATAAATATCTTTGCAGATTTTGCCGCTAAACTCTTGGGTATCAAACTAATAAACATTCCATATAGTCTATTCCTAAAACCTGGGATATAGGGAGATTTCCCTTTAACTATTGCAGTCCATATAAGTTCTACAGCTGTATTTACATCCATATAGTTTTGCATCCTATATACAGTATCTGGAACTCCTGCCCGCTTCTGGAACTCAGTTTTTATGCCTCCGGGACATATGGTTATAACATTTATTCCAAGGTCTTCAACTTCTCTTCTTATAGCTTCAGAAAAGCTAAGTAAGAAAGACTTCGTTGCAGAATATGTCGCAAAATATGGTATAGGAAAAAATGCAGCAAGAGAAGAAATATTCACAATGGTTCCCTTGACACCTTTAGATATCCAGTCTTTCAGAAAATATGATGTGAGCTCAACAGGAACTCTCACATTCAACTCTATCATATCTATCTCTCTTTTTGTTTCGAGTTCATAAAAAGGACCAATTGTTCCAAAACCTGCATTATTCACAAGAATATCGATATTATTATGCTCTGAAATTATATCACGGTATAGTTTGTTTACACTATCATTTATAAGATCCGATTTGCAAATATAGCATTTTGCCTTTCCTAATTTTTCTATTTCTCTTTTAACCTCAGCTAATTTTTCCTCGGTTCTGGCAACGAGAATAGTATCTATACCATTCTGGGCGAATTTTTTGGCAAGTGCCTCACCAATTCCAAAACTTCCTCCAGTTATTAATGCCTTTTTACCTATCATATTTTGAAATATACCTACCAGAAATAAAAATAAAATAAATTACAGAAGATAAAAATGAACTTCATACCACACTCTGAACAAGAAATAAAGGAAATGTTAGAATACATAGGAGTAGGTTCAATAGATGATCTCTTCTCAGATATTCCAGAAGACCTAAAAGCCAAATCAATAGGTATAGGTAAAGGTATGGATGAAATGGAGTTATTCTTCAAAGCGCTTGAAATCTCAAAGAAAAACAGATTTATACCTCTTTCCTTAGCTGGATGCGGTGTGTATTTTCACTATGTTCCTGCAGTCTGTGATTTCGTATCTTCACTTCCTGGATTTCTAACTTCTTATACACCTTACCAGGCAGAAATGAGTCAGGGAGTTATGAAACTCCTCTATGATTTTCAAACATTCATGACAGAACTATTTGAAATGGATGTATCAAACGCTGGAATGTATGGTGTAGCATCGGCTTTATCTGAAGCTGTTCTTATGGCCTCAAGAATAACCAAAAAGAATAAAATTTATGTATCAGCCGGTGTAAATCCTATATGGCTTGAAGTCTTGAATTCCTACACAAAAGTTTCTGGAATAAACATAGAACTAATACCACTTAAAAATGGCAAGACAAGAATAAATGGAAAGAAAATTGATGTTCTGGTAATTCAGTATCCAAACTTTCTCGGAGTTATTGAAGATATTGAGGAAGCAAGAAATAGTTGCGATTTTCTCATTGTTGTTAATCCTGATCCTATAGACCTCTCGGTGCTTCCACCACCTGGAGAATTTGGTGCAGATATTGTTGTCTCAGAAGGACAAGCTCTTGGGAACTATCCATATTTTGGAGGTTCAAAACTCGGAATATTCCTATCAAAGATTGATTTTATAAGAAACATGCCAGGTAGAATAATAGGGAAAACTCAAGATGCTGAAGGGAAAACTTGTTATGCAATGATACTTCAGACAAGAGAACAACATATAAGAAGAGAAAAGGCTACATCTAACATATGTACATCCACAACACTACTGGCAATAAGAGCTGCAGCTTTCATCAAATATTATGGTTCAGAAGGCTTGAGGAAAATCTCAAAAAGATCGGAAGAGAATTCTAAGCTTTTAAGAGAAAAAATAAAACCTGCATTTCAGGCAGAATATTTCAAAGAATTTCCAGCTTATGTTGATGTCAATGAAGATGAATTTATTAAAAATGGATATATTCCACCAGTAAGACTTGAGAGAATAATTCCAAAGTTCTTAGACCCAATTGAATTTGAAAGTCTATTGGGACTGAGAAAGGAGGCATATATATTCTGCACAACAGAGGTTTTATCTGAGAAAGATATAAACAAAGTGTTATCTTTACTTTAAGAAATGTTAGTGAAGATATGTGGGCTAAAGAGAAAGCAAGATGTTCTATTTTGCGACACGGTTGGAGCTGATTTTATTGGATTTATTTTCGTCAAAGAAAGTCCAAGATTTGTAAAAAACCCAAAAATATTTTCGGATCTCCGAACGAAGGCTAAAAAGGTTGCAGTGTTTATGAATCAAGAGGAGATAAATTTTGAGCTTTTTAGTTCTTTCGATTTCATTCAGTTTCATGGATTTGAGAAGAAAGAGGTTATACTTGCGGCAAAAGAAAAAAATTTTGGAATCATAAAAACAATATTTCCTGATCTACCTGAATCTTTAAAGCTATGCGAAAAAATTGCGGACCTTGTTGATTTTTTTCTCGTTGATTCTTCATCTAAACTCAAATCTCAACCGGGGAAATTTGACGAACATAGTCTCATTTCAATTTTATATAATGGGAAAATATTTGGTAAGGAATTCTTTCTCTCTGGCGGTATAAATCCAGAAAATGTTATTTTTTATATAGAGAGAATAAAGCCTTTTGGAATAGATGTTTCCTCTGGTGTTGAAATAAGACCTGGAGTTAAATCTCGTAAGAAGATAGTAAAATTAATCAAAGCTGTGAATAAAAATTTAGGTCCTTAACAAAAATTCTGTAGTTCAAAAATTTTTGACTAACTTGATATATTTATTATACAGGCCTTAAGCCGATGTAGCTCAGCTGGCAGAGCGGCACACTCGTAATGTGCAGGTCGCGGGTTCAACTCCCGCCATCGGCCCTTCCAATAATAATGATAAACGTAAAAAATGTAATCTCTACTTTAACAATAACCTTTCTCATCTCATCAATAAGTATAAACTGCTCTAAAAAGAAAAATGAGAGAAAAGACCTCTTCCAAGGTAAAATAGATACAGTTGGAGTACGTGTGATAAATATATCTAACGAAGAAGCTGGAAAAAAAATAAGAATCTCTATCTCTGGAATAACTGTGCCAGACCAGGAAGTAAATATACAACCTAAGGTTCAGGGAAGAATAAAGAAAATATACGTTAATGTTGGTTCAAATGTAAAAGCTGGTCAAATAATAGCGGAAATAGATGATACAGACTACCAAAATACATACAACAGAATAAAAGCTGATTTAGAGAGTGCGAAGTCTCAACTTGAGCTAGCAAAAGCAAACTATCAAAGAGCCCAAAACCTTATAAAAAATAATTCCATATCTCAAGCAGAATTTGATTCAGCAAAATCAAACTTTGAATCTGCTGAAGCGAGGTATAAATCATCTTCAGAACTTCTTGAAAAAGCTAAAATAGATTTGAACGAAACGAAAATCAGAGCACCATTTGATGGCCTTATAACAAATAAATTCGTTGATGTCGGATCTTTCGTGTTTCCACAGACTCCGATATTTGTAATTCAAAGCAGAAAAACATACTTTTTAGGAAAAGTCTCTGAGCAAGATGCAATATTTCTAAAAAAAGGTATGAAAATGTCCGTTGATTTCCCATCTATCGGAAAGATCATCGAGGGAGAATTAGACTCTGTAGTCCCTTCCTCTGACAGAAGAAGTTTTGAAGTAAAAATTCTATTGAATGAATCTGTCAGATCGAACCTATATGGAGTTGCAAAGGCTGAAATCGAAAAAAAAGCAGCAATTTTAGTTCCATATGAAGCAGTTTCGATATCAAAAGATGGAGAATATGTATTTTCAGTATCAGATGGTGTAGCCAGAAAGATAAAGATAAAAATTTTAGATACTCTTTCAGACTATATATCAATTGAAATCCCCGATAAAATAACTCAGATCATTTCTCCATATACAGACAAGCTATATGATGGTATAAAGGTTAAAATAATATCCGAGTGAAAACATGGAATTATAATAAAATGAATCCCCTTTTCTTGCAGTTTACTTTATTTACTTATAAGAATCATAAAAAATCTTTTAATCTGAATAAAGCAAAGAGAAATCAAAATAATATCAAAAGCATTAGGAAAATGAAAGAAATAGATTTATCCGTTCTACTAGAAACTTTGGAGCAAGAAAAGTATCTTTGTTAAAAAATAAAATTTTAATGAAGTAGTCTTATCTCCACCTCACAAGTCTAGAAATCTTTTTGTTTAGGTCAGAAGAACTATCCTGCAAAGGCTTTTCCATTAAAACAATCCATTTTGAAGAATTTTCTGATGGAATCTTATACTTTTATATAACAATTTCTCATAACAATCAAATATAGATTTGAGCGATTCAATAACGATAAAAGCATTAGATCGGAAAACTTTCAAAGACCGTCTTATCTATCCGAATCCTTTAGAAAAAATCCGATAAAGATCAAATTTTGAAACAAAAAACAGAATGAAAGTCAATTTTTCCCAATAGGAACGTATAGAAAGCCTAGTTCTCTAATTTTTCTCGGATCAAGCATGTTTCTACCATCTATGATTATTGGAGTTATCATGCGTTTTTTGATTTTTAGCATATCTACTTCTTTAAAGTCTTTCCAATCTGTAAGCAGAAGTATAGCATGAACCCCATCAACTGAATCCTCTATAGATTCAACATAGCACACATTCTCTGACGGAGGGATGATCTTTTTTGCATTCTCAATGGCTTTTGGATCAAAAAGTTTTAGAAAAGCTCCTGCATCAACGAGTTTGGGGACGATTTTCATAGCAGGCGATTCTCTTACATCATCCGTATTTGGTTTGAAAGACAATCCCCAAACTGCGAGTTTTTTCCCCTTGATAACCCATAAGGTCTTTTTCACCTTATCAATGAAAAAATCTATTCTGTATTCATTGACCTTATATGCTTCTTTCAGAAGAGAAAAATCCACGTGGTTTTCCTCGGCCATTTTTATGAAAGCTTTAACATCTTTTGGGAAACAACTTCCTCCCCATCCGATACCTGCTTTTAGGAAATCTTTTCCGATCCTTTTATCAAATCCCATACCTTCAGCAACTACATCAACATCTACTCCGACCTTCTCACAGAAGTTTGCAACCATGTTTATATATGATATTTTCAAAGCTAGGAAAGAATTTGAGGCATGCTTTATCAATTCAGCTGTTTTAACATCTGTTACTATCTTTGGATATGGGAATTCTTTTTCATTATATATTTCAAGGAGAATATTTTTTGCTCTTTCAGAAGAAACTCCTATAACTATCCTATCCGGATGGAAAAAATCATTGATCCCACTTCCTTCTTTCAAAAATTCTGGATTCGAAGCAACATCAAAATCTGCGTCTGGTCTATATAGTCTTATAGTTCTCTCTATCCATTCTGCAGTTCTCACAGGAACAGTGCTCTTTTCTACTATGAGCTTGTATCTGTTGAGATAAGGGATTAGATCTATCGAACACGCTTCAACATAAGATAGATCAGGTGCACCATCTGGCATCTCCGGAGTTCCTACACATATAAATATTATATCTGAATCCGAATATATTTCTGAAGGCTGATCTGTAAAAGAAAGGTATTTTTGGTGATTTTTTTTTAGAAGCTCCTCCAGCCCAGGCTCATATATAGGGACAATACCATTTTTAAGCTTTTCTATTTTAGATTTATCCTTATCATAGCATATAACATTATGCTTAAGCTCTGAAAAACAAACTGCAGTTGTAAGACCAACATATCCAGCTCCAACAACACCAATTTTAAATCTCCTCATTGCAACAATTCTTAAAAATTTATCCTTGAAAACACATTTCTAATTTTACAGATTATTTTCTACAAAAGTCACAGTCAATACCAAAATAAGCAAAATTGATTTATACTAAAAAATGATAGATCAAGATCTGTTATATAAATCAACCTGTAGAACACACTCAAAATAATCGATTTATTATTCCAATATGCTCTGTTGCAATCATGGTCAAAATACTGATTTACGTATTTTACTTTTCATATCCTAACTCACTATCCTAAAGCATGATTTGATGAATTCAACAAAGCAATTCCAATAATTATGTGAAGGTATGACACTGGGGAAAATCAAGCTAAATATGCTTTGTCCAATATATTTGCAGGAAAAGGAGAAATTCATTTGGAGAATTTTTTATGATATTAATCATACTTACCTTTCATTGAAGCTAGTTATACAAATTTTAAGGATATGTGCTATGATATAAAGAAAAGATACAAATTCAAAAATTGTTGGACAAAGCAGCTAAATATATTTATTCTTTCTTGATTTTCATATAGAAACAAACCATAATCAATATTTTATACGTGCGTATCTACTTCTTCACCACAGAAATCACACTGATTCATCTAAAAAGATAGTTCAAAGAACGAAAAATTGAAAATGTTTCAAACCTGCAGGTAAAAATTAATATTTCACTTTAAAGTATGCAGAAAACAGAGTATATATGGTTTAATGGGAAATTTGTAAGATGGGATGAGGCAAAAATCCATGTCTTAACTCACACGCTACACTATGGTCTTGGTGTTTTTGAAGGTATAAGAGTCTATAAATGTAAAGAGAATATATCTAGTATATTTTGTCTGTCCTGGCATGTTAAAAGATTTTTTGAATCCGCAAAAATAGTTGGAATAAAGATCCCATTCTCCGATGAGGAAATTGAAAAAGCTATAGAGGAGACAGTAAGGATAAACAATGTTCAAGCAGGCTACATAAGACCTATTGCATTTATTGGAGATGGAGAGATGGGACTTTATGCATATGATAATCCAATACACGTAGCAATAGCTGTCTGGCCTTGGGGGACATACCTTGGAGAAGATGGACTAAAAAATGGAATAAGAGTTAAAATATCTTCGTTTGCAAGACACTATGTTAATGCATCTATGACGAAAGCAAAAATATGTGGATACTATGTCAATTCAATATTAGCTAAGAAAGAGGCCAAAGAACTTGGTTTTGATGAGGCAATTCTACTTGACTCAGAAGGGTTTGTTTCTGAAGGAGCAGGAGAAAACATATTTATAGTAAAAGATTCGGTTGTGAAAACCCCTTCAGCACACTCAATACTTCCCGGAATAACCAGAAGAGTAGTTATGCTGTTTCTGAAAGAATTCGGAATAGAGTGTAGAGAAGAAAGATATACAAGAGATGAACTCTATACTGCTGATGAAGCTTTCCTAACAGGAACAGCAGCAGAAATAACCCCAATAAGGGAAGTTGACGGGAGACCCATAGGTAATGGAGAATTTAGGCTTGTCAGAAGAATTCAGGAAAAATTCTTCAATGTTACAACAGGAAAAGATGAAAAATATATGCACCTCCTTCACTTTGTAAACTTCAAATAGATTGACCGATTTCAAGCAAAATTAAAAAATTTTTCCGATATTCAAGGGGATATATAAAAATACAAAAAGAAAATAGAAACTGCATAAAAACAACACAACAAAGAAACGCTATGGAAAGATTTTCGTCCTTTTACCTCAATAGAATTTAGATAACATCAATATGAAGTTTTACATTGATCCTAAATATCAACATTTATCTACTTTTTTGCGAGTCTTTTTTCGTGAGATCAAGACTTCCAAATTTTCACTTTTACATCATAAAAATCTTTTACATTCTCTTCCATTCTCCAAGCAATCAGTGAATACTTTTGAGATATAGAACTTACCACTCAAAACTTTGTATAACTATGATCCCTCTTTGCTTTGCCAGATTTATAAATCCTTTTGTAGCATGGTGTGTCACAAGGATTTTCACTACATCTATACCCTGACCATACTCTTCCTTGACAGCACTTACCTTGTCCTCCAACTCATCGAAAACTCCATCTTGTGCCTTCACTTCATCTAGCCTTACCTTTGCCTCCCCCACCACAAATACTTCCTTACCTTCCTTTTCACCTATCCCAAAAATGTTTATTTCCTTACCTCTTATTTCTTCCCTAACGAGCCTCTTCTTCAATACTATACCAAAATTCTTCTTGAGAAAATCCGGGAGAGATCTAAACGCTTCATTCTCAAAAGCATACGAGAAACTCCTTGAAAGTCCACCTATTTCTCTTCTAATAGATCTCAACTCCTCTCTAATTTCATGGTCGGATCTTATTAAATTCTGTATTTCAATCTCCGTCCTCTTTTGAGCCTCTGCCAACTCATTTACCCTCTCCTCCGTCCTCTTCTGAGCCTCCACTAACTCCCTCACAATATCCTCAAGCTTACTCACCCTCTCCTCTGTCCTCTTCTGTGCCTCCGCTAACTCATTTACCCTCTCCTCCGTCCTCTTCTGAGCCTCCACTAACTCCCTCACAATATCCTCAAGCTTACTCACCCTCTCCTCTGTCCTCTTCTGTGCCTCCGCTAACTCCCTCACAATATCCTCAAGCTTACTCACCCTCTCCTCTGTCCTCTTCTGTGCCTCCGCCAACTCCCTCACAATATCCTCAAGCTTACTCACCCTCTCCTCCGTCCTCTTCTGTGCCTCCGCTAACTCCCTCACAATATCCTCAAGCTTACTCACCCTCTCCTCTGTCCTCTTCTGTGCCTCCGCTAACTCCCTCACAATATCCTCAAGCTTACTCACCCTCTCCTCCGTCCTCTTCTGTGCCTCTGACAGTTTACCGATAGTTTCCTCCGTTTTCCTTTGATTCTGCGCAATCTGAAGTAGAACTTCTTTGATTTCCTCAAGTTGATCTCTCCTACCAAAAAGCTCTTCTATTTTGTCCTCAATTAATGATTTCACAATACCATATATTTCCTTGTAAAGTTGTTCATCAATTCTTTTTTTATTATTTTTCCTTTGCATCGTTTAAATTTTAAGACTTCCATTACAAAATTTGAAATCTTAGATTTTTCCTGATTCCACAGGTCAATCTGATCAATCAGCTATGTGCAAAAGAGATTTCTCTATTTCTAATTAGATTAAAATACTTATGAAAAACGCAAAAAAAGAGTTTATACAGCTATTTGGTAAAAAATAAATTTTAAAATTTTTAAAGTTTATAATTTATCTTGTTCGATTGATAAACAGGTCTATAATTTTTAACTCTTAAATTATGCAACAGGAAGAAAAATGGAAGAGCAGGTATGAAAAATGGAAAAGTATAAAGGCAGTACTTCAAGATAAAGACTTTGAACGAATTAATGGTTCAACTTATATAAACAGACACGGATGGTTCAAAATAGCATCCTTCTTCAATCTTTCATTTGAGATAAAAGAAGCTGAAAGAAAAGAAACAAGCTTTGGAGGTAGAAATAAGATTATCTGGAGATATAGAGTAAGGGTTTCAAGTCCAGACAATCTATATTCAGAAGCAGAAGGAGTAGCTTCATCAGATGAGTTCACTGTAGAAAAAAGTGAAAATTTTCTCTCACATTTAGCTCAAATGAGAGCATTCACAAGAGCAATATCTTTCTTCACCGGTTCCGGTGAATTCTCATCCGAGGAAATTGATTCTGGTATGACGATAGATGAACCAAGGAGAATTCAGCAAACAGAAATTGATCAGGAAGTTGTTGAGAAGTGGGAGGAGAATGAAATAAAGCTACAGAAAGAAATGATAAATTACTCTGAAGCTGTATCCGAAGAAGAAAGCGAAGTAGAAGCAATCAAAGATGTAAAGCTTCCCCCCACAAAGAGAAGTGAAATTTTCAATCAGGTAAGAGAACTTATGACATCACTTGGTTTAAAGACTCCGGAAGAAAGGAAAAAGTATGCATCAGAAGTTCTCGGTAAGGATGTTGGAAGAGGTATGACACTCTCTGACACAGACCTTATAGCACTACTAAATAGACTCAAAAATGATGTTGCTAAAAAGAAAGTCGCATGATTTATGATAAAGTCTTTCCAAGAAATAAGAATAGAACTTTCGTCACGTAATGTAAGGAATATATATTTCTTTTCTGCATGCCCAAAGATATTATTTGATGAAATAATATACATACTAAAATCTCGCCTTGGAAGGAATACTAAAATACTAAACATATCCCAAAGAACATCAATCTTTTCTGAGTTTTTCAATTATGACTTCTTCTCGGGTAGAAAAATCCTAATATTGGATTGGGATCTATATTTCCCTTCAAAACAGCAGATAAAAGAAATCATTTCTACAATCTTGAAGTATAACGAAAAATCGGATCAAAAGAATACCAATTTCTTACTTTCAAGATCATATAACAAACAAATAGATAAAGATTTATACAAATATGTAAAGGATTCAGGGATGATATATTGGGTTAGCTGGAAAATACAAGATGTTCTCTCTGTAGTAAAATCCAAATTTCCAGATGTTAAATTCCTTGATGACTCAGAAAAGGTAATATCAGATATGGTTGAACGAAACTTCGGAGATATATTAGGAGCAATAAAGAAGGCTATTTTATATGCATATCCAAGAAGATATATTTCTGCTAAAGATATGTATTCTGTATTTGACCAGAACGAGAACGTAGATAGCTCGAGTTTAGATCTTCTAAGAACAATTCTCGGCGACCCTACAAGTTTCATTGATCTATTAGAAGATGATAAAGTGCAACAGATTTTGCCAAGATTGATTCAATTGATGCTTTCTATTGTAAAAATTAAAGCAGAATCAAAAACCAATGGATTCATAGATAAATTTAGGATTTCCCAAGAACTTAGGATGAAGAACTTAGACGATAAGACAATGAACTCTATCAAATCAATAGATGAATCTTTACTTTTAAAAAACTTACTCAATCTTGTCTACAAGAGTAGAATTGGTTCTTTCCAAAGTTCATTTTATATGTATGACTTTCTCAAGAGAATCTCAGCAAAAGAATAAAATTAAAAGCTTTGTTGGAAGGATCAAATCTATATAATAGGATATTTCTAAAAGATCTTCAATCTTATAATCAAATGAACACTATGATTTCAGTATTTCAGAAAAGAATTAAAAAACATCCAATGACAATCACTATAATCGAATCACATACGAATCTGGATTTTATTGAAAAATTTATTTCTCAATTCGCAACGAAAAGTTATTAATAAATCTGTAAATTTTTCATAGGATGCCCAATATGACAAAAAACTACATACCACCAGAAACTTTTATTACTTGGCCTGCTATATAATCGTTCTCTATTAGAAATTTCACAGCTGAAAAGATCTCATTTAGTTTTCCTGCTCTTTTCATGGGTATTTTATCAATAAGACTTTCAATGTATTTTTCATCTTTATCTTCAGGCGGAAGAGCTACTCCAATAGCTATGCAGTTCATAGTTAGATACGGGGCAAAGAACTTAGAAAATTCTTCCGTCACAAATTCAATTAAGTTTTTACCTATATGATATGGAAGAAAATCTCTACGAACAGATACAGCATCAGAAAACGCTACAACCTTTGAAAACTTATCTTGCCTTTTTGATTCAATCCATAATTCTTTTATAAGCATAAAATGAGATAAGAATTCAACCTTTATACTTCTTATTATATCATCCTCTGTGATTTTATCAGGTTCAATCTTTTTAAAACTACTTGCATTACATATGAGAATATCTATATATGGTATCACTCTGATAAGCTCCGATACAGACAAGGAAAAATCAGCTTTTATAAGTTCCACTTTTGATTTATTTTTTTCACAGATCTTCTTCAATTTCAAGGCATCCTCTTCGGATGAATTATAGTGTATGAACAAATTGGCTCCCATTTTTGAAAGCTCAACTGCTAAAAAAGCTCCAAGTCTTCTGGCTGCACCAGTTATCAATATATTCTTTCCTCTCAAATCCATATCAAACCTTTATAAGATTCACTATTGGACCGGGTTCAAGTTTTATTTCAACATAGTCTGTTTTTACAAGTTCTCCATCAAAGTTAATCCCTCCATATGCTCTTATCAAAGCTTCCTGAATCACATCGCTAAATGAATGAGGAGGTCTCTTTTCTCCTCTTGCATATGTTCTGAAATTCCGAAGAGCAGTCCATACATCTCCTGAATATACAAGGAAATAGAATCCTTCTTTATACTTTTCTGGCTCCGCAAAAGGTCTGAAGAATAAGGCAGGTTCTCTAAAAATTGAGCCTATTATAACATAATGCGATTTGTAAGGATAAGGTTTTCCTTCTATCTCAATATCGGCCTGAATCTGCCTTATTATTCTTTCTTCATCCTGACCAAACACAAATTTCGCTATAGAAGAATATATAGTTTGTAATATTGATCTTTTTGAAGATATTCTGGATTCTATAACTCTTTTGGATATTAGATAAGGAACCCCGAGAAAAAAAGAGAAACATATCTTCTCTCCTAATTCTGGTTTTATAAAACTTATCTTTATTGTATTGAATTTTCTTATGTTGTCTCTCGGTATAACTGGAAGTTTCCCGATTGAAGATAACTTCTCGTAAAATCTTATCATTATGTCGTCAAGGTCCCCTTTAAGTGGGATCTTTTCAGCCACAGCATTAAGTGTTCCCGCTTTCCCTACAAGAATAGGTATCTCAATCTCCTTTTTCTTTCCCGTCTTTTCCCAAAGAAGATTCATAGCAGCATTCAAAGTTCCATCTCCCCCAACAAAACTCCACACGTCAACTTTATCTATATTTTTGGACAAAATGTCCTCAAGCTGATCAATTCTCTCTGTTTCCTCAAATACATAAGCATATTCTTTGAGAATAGCCCTTATCCTTGAAGCTATACCCTTAGCATTCCTCCTGGCATTTATATTACAAACTACTCCAACTTTCATAGAGACAGAAAAATAATAGATATATTTTTGAAATCAATCATAGTATTTCACTGAATTCTTACAAAAATTTCTATAGAAGATTTTTATTTACGAATATGAGATGCATTATAGTCGGTTCAGCCTTTTTTTAAAGGAATTACGTAGAAGATTTTTTAAACCCTCTTTGAATATGGAATATAATAACCAAAAGTCATATAACATCATAGAGTTTTTCTATTGAGTACAGATCCTGTAGAGAATAAACATCAAGCCTATATTCATCTCCTCCAAGTTCATCCTTTATCTTTTTTATTGACTCCACAGCGAACCTTGCTGCCTCTATGGTTGTAAAATAACATATCCCAGAAAATAGAGCGGCTTTTCTTATATAACCGGAATCAGCTATAGCTTTTCTATCAAAATCAAAGGTATTCACAAGAAGATTTATTCTCCCACTCTCTATAGCATCAACTATATTCTGTTCACCCTCACCAAGCTTCCTAACAAGTATGCAGTCTATACCTTTGCTTTTAAAATATTTGTAAGTTCCAGAAGTAGCAAATATCTTGAAACCAAGTTTTTCAAGCTCTGAAGCTATTTTTACAGCTTCATCTTTATCTTTATCTCTCACCGTAAAAAGAGCATTCCCAGATAGTGGTATCTTATTCCCAGCAGCAAGCTGAGCCTTGTAAAAAGCAAGATAAGGAGAAAAATCTATTCCCATAACCTCTCCTGTTGAACGCATCTCTGGACCTAAAATAGGATCGTACCTGAGTTTCAAAAATGGCAAAACAACTTCTTTGACGGAAAAAAATTTAGACTCCATATAACCTCGTATTCCTATCTGACTCAATGTGTATCCGCACATAACTTTTGTCGCAATTTTTGAAATAGGAATTCCTATGGATTTCGAGACAAACGGAACAGTCCTTGAGGCCCTTGGATTTGCTTCAAGAACATAAACAGCCCCGTCATATACTATAAGCTGAAAATTTGCAATTCCCTTGATACCGAGCCATCTTGATATCGTATAAACTATATCTATCAGATCTCCCTTTATTCTTTTTGGAATATCAAATGGCGGCATTATGTTTGCCGAATCACCAGAATGTATTCCTGCTGGTTCAATATGTCTCAATATTCCCCCCAAAAGTATATCCTTTCCATCACAAACAAGATCTATATCAATTTCTAACGCTCCCTCCATAAACTTATCAATAAGTATTGGTTGATTTGGAGAAGCCTCAATCGCAGATAGTATATAAAATTCAAGCTCTGACTCATTGCTGACTATAGCCATCGCCCTACCCCCGAGAACAAAAGAAGGCCTTACCAAAACAGGATAACCTATCTTTCTTGCTTTCTCCCTTGCCTCAGCTAACGAAAAAGCTATATCAGATGGAGGTTGATTTATACCCAATTCATCCAGAAGATTCCTGAATTTCTCTCTATCCTCAGCTATTTCTATAGACTCAGGAGAGGTTCCGGCAATTTCAAAGCCCTCCTTTTCTATCAATTTCGCCATGTTCAATGGAGTCTGACCACCAAAACTCACAAAAACCAAATCAGGTTTCTCGTGATGGAGTATATCAATAACCCTTTCTGCAGATATAGGTTCAAAATAAAGTCTATCTGAAACATCATAATCAGTTGAAACTGTTTCTGGGTTGGAATTTATCATTATCGTAAAGTATCCAAGTTCCCTTAAAACTTCTACCGCATGAACAGAAGAGTAATCAAATTCAATGCCTTGTCCTATTCTGTTTGGTCCTGCACCAATTATCAAACCTTTCTCCTTACCAGATACAAGGTAAGCTTCATTTTCAAAATCATAACAAGAATAATAATATGGAGTGTATGCCTCAAACTCTCCAGCGCATGTATCAACACATTTGAACACTGGAACTATCCCCTTACTATATCTTAATTTCCTCACATCATCCTCAGATAAACCTATAATATAGGCGATATACTTGTCTGAAAATCCATTCCTCTTTGCTTCCCTCAATATTTCCTCAGTTAATTCTTTTCCCTTTGTCTCCTCCAGAGTTTTTTCAATTTCAACTATCTTTTTGATCTGATTTATAAACCACGGATCTATTTTTGATTTTTCAGATATGTAATGAATACTCTCTCCTCTTCTAAGTAGTTCAAATAAGGCGAAGATACGCAAAGGGTGGGGCTTGAGATATTTTTCTAAATCCCTCCGTGAAATATCTTTCAACTTCTCTGGGAAAGAAAATTTTTTTTCAAGAGATTCTATCGCCTTGAGAAGAGCTTCTCTGAAATTCCTACCAATAGCCATAACCTCACCTATTGATTTCATCTGCGTTCCGAGAAAAGGATCAACTTCTGGGAACTTCTCAAAGTCAAATCTTGGAATCTTAACAACAACATAATCTATAGAGGGTTCAAAAGAAGCTGGTGTCTTTTGAGTTATGAAATTTGGTATCTCATCAAGTGTGTATCCAACGGCAAGAAGAGCAGCTATTTTAGCTATAGGAAAACCTGTTGCCTTTGAGACCAATGCAGAACTTCTTGAAACACGCGGGTTCATCTCTATCACCACCATTCTACCATTTTTCGGATTCACGGCAAACTGTATGTTGGAACCGCCTGTATCGACACCTATCTCAATCATTATCCTTTTTGCAGCATCTCTCATAGCTTGATATTCCTTATCTGTCAGAGTTTGAGCAGGAGCAACAGTGATAGAATCACCTGTATGAACTCCCATAGGGTCTAAGTTTTCAACAGCGCACACAACAGAAAAGTTATCATTCTTATCTCTCATCACCTCAAGTTCATACTCTTTCCATCCATCAAGATATTCTTCAACTATTGCAGATCCCTTTGGACTCATCCTGATCGCAAATTCAATCTTCTCATAAAATTCGTTCTCAGTCCAAGCTATACTTCCTCCCGTTCCTCCCAATGTAAATGATGGTCTTATGACACATGGAACTCCAATTTTCTCCAGAGCATTCTTTATATTCTCACGAGAATCCACAAAAAAAGATTTTGGTACCTCAAGACCGATTCGTTCCATAGCTTTTCTAAACTCATCTCTATCTTCAGCTTTCTTTATAGTCTCATATCTTGCACCTATAAGCTCTACAGAATACTTTTGAAGTATCCCTGCTTCATACAGTTCAGCAGATATGTTCAGAGCCGTCTGCCCACCTAAGGTTGAAAGCAGAGCATCAGGTCTTTCCTTCCTAATCACTTTCTCAACAAACTCAGATGTCAGAGGTTCTATGTAAGTCTTATCTGCTAAATCAGGATCTGTCATTATAGTCGCTGGATTTGAATTGACAACTATAATTTTGTATCCTTCTTTTTTCAATGCCTTTATGGCTTGAGTTCCAGAATAATCAAACTCTGCAGCTTGACCTATAACTATGGGACCCGAGCCTATTATAAGTATCGTTTTTATATCTCTTCTCTTTGGCACTTTCTATTTTTTTAAACAATCTATCATGCAATATCATATTTTTTTGTTTGTTTGACCCTTTATTTATCTTCAAATCTCACAAATCTATTATGATTAAATTCTGCAATGCATCCTTTTACCCCCCATAAATTTTTTCGTTCTTCTGATGTAAGATGATCTCAATTTATTTTAAAATAAACTTCACTGAGTTCTATCAAGAAATGAGTTTTGTTTAGCAGACAAAGGTGTATTGTTTTTGTTAATTAAAATCTACATACAGAAAATTGATTCCGCAAATATCAAATATGAGAAAAATTCAGAAGGGATATTGCAATAAATTCAGTTATTCTATTTCTTTTCCGGAAAGACCCAAGATAGCCCTAGCGACTATAGTCCTTTGAACTTCCGATGTTCCACCACCTATAGTTATAAGTCTAACATCTCTATATCCTTTTTCTATCTTTGCTTCCTTCATATATCCAAGACCACCCAAAATTTGTATAGCTTCATATATGTGTTGAACTATACTATCTCCCCAAAACAGCTTAAAGGAAGATGCTTCAACAAATGGTAGTTCTCCTCTATCTATGTGCCAGGCTATTCTGTAAAGGTATGAACGAGCAACCTCAAGAGATACCTTCATATCAACTATTTTTTTCTGTATAGCCTGAAAGTAAGATATAGGTTTTCCAAAGGCTTCTCTACTGTTTGCATAATTCATAAGAGCTTTTATCACTGTCTCAAGAGAACCAACAGATGGTGAAAGCATAACAGACCTCTCCCACCCAAATATTGTTCTCACAACTTGAATAAAACCCATATTGACTTGGCCCAAAACATTTTCTTCTGGAACTTCACAATCTTCAAAAACAATTTCACCTGTAGGGGATAAACGATTCCCCATCTTTTTAAGTTTTCTTGAAACAGAAAATCCCTTAAAATTTCTCTCAACCAGGAAAGCTGTTATACCAGCAGAACCAAGAGATTTATCTGTGCTAGCGAGGACTAAAAATAGATCTCCTATGGGAGCATTAGTTATATATAATTTTGAACCATTCAGTATCCATCTATCTCCCTTTTTAACAGCGGTTGTTTTCAGGTGTATTGAATCAGAACCACCGTGAGGCTCAGTTATAGCAAAGCAACCTATAAACTCACCTGTTGAAAGTTTAGTCAGGTATCTTCTTTTTTGTTCATCTGTTCCGTACGTCATTATTGGAACACCACAGAGTATTGTGTGTGCAGAAAGAGACATAACCATTCCGCCATCAACTCCAGCCAATCCAAGAGCTTCCCAGGCTACAGTAGTAGCTAAAGCAGAAGCCCCCTGACCTCCATATTCCTGAGGGAAAGGAAAACCTAAAAAACCAAATTCCCTAAATTTTTCCCAAATAGGCCAAGCAAACTCTTCTTTTTCATCTAATTCAAGCTGAATTTTCTCCTGAATTGGAATTATATTCTCAGATGCAAACTTAAAAACAGAATCTCTAAGCTGAATAAGTTCAGAATCAAGCGAAAAGTCAATCATATCGTTATAATTTTCCATTCTCAAATTATCGTGAAACATTTATCAGAAAAATTGACCAATTGTTCAAAGTATCCCATACTTTAGAAAATCATGAAATATTTTTTGATATAAATAAAAAAACCAAGTCAAATTGCAACCTCCATAGAATGCAATTGATATAATATAGCCAGAAATAATCAAAATCATAATAAGCTTTGAATCCAAATAATATTGAACTTTGCTAAAGTATAGTTTTTCAATTGGAAAACACATAAAATTATTGAAGTATATGGAGAAAGTTGATGTGCTTTTAGTTTCTCCTCCGCGCCTTATGTGGCCCTACATAAATGCATATGATAATTTCATGGTTCCCCAGAATTTACCGTGCCTTGCAGCATACCTTCGGGAACACAGAATAAAAGTAATGATAATAGATTGCATGCCACTAAAAATGGGATGGAAAACACTTATAAAAAATATAGAAAATATAAAACCTAAAATAGTCGCAGCTGGAGAGAACCATGCACTTTTCTCAGGAGAAGTGATAAAGTTATTCAAATATGTAAAATCAATATCAAAAGAAATAAAAACAGTCGCGGGAGGAACTCATTTTTCTTTTCTCGCAGAAGACTATATTAGAGCTTATCCGGAAATAGATTTTATAGTCTATGGAGAGGGAGAAGAAACATTTCTAGAACTCTGTCTTGCAGTTATGAATGGAGGAAAATTTGAGAATATAAAAGGAATAGTTTTTCGTAGAGAAGATGGCAGTCCGCAAAGAAATCCTCCACGCCCTCTCATTGCAAACTTAGATAACTTACCGATCCCTGCATATGATCTTCTACCTATGGAAAAATATGGGAAATCAGAATATCTTTTCGCTTCTCACGGATCAACAATTCATCACTCAAGGGGATGCACCTCTTCGTGCAAATTCTGTGGTTTCTGGATACAAATGGCTGACATGAAAATACAGAATGGAGAAATCATGCTCAGACCAAAATGGAGAACTAAAAGTCCAGAAAGAACTTTTGAGGAAGTCAATTACCTTGTTAAGAAGTTTGGTAGGCATTTTTTAGTTTGGGTCGATGACACATTTAATGTTGATCCAAATTGGTCAGATAGATTCGCTGAAATAATGCTAAAATCTGGAATTAAGACAAGATGGTACTGCTTTATGAGAGCTGATTACATTATGAGAGATGAAAAGAACGGCGTTATGGAAAAGCTTGTTAAAGCAGGTCTCACACACATAAGCATAGGAGCAGAAAGACCAATTAACCAAGATTTCAAAAAGCTGAACAAGGGATTTTATCAGACAGAACTTCTTGAGAACTGTATCAAAACTATAAGAAGAAAATATCCCCATGTATTTGTTCAGATGACATTCATAACGGGGCTGAGAGATGATAAAAAAGAAGACTTCTATGAAATACTTAAATTTGCGAAAAAACTCTCCCCAGACTATGCAGGTTTCCATCCACTAATGCCAATACCCGGAACAGAAATGTGGAAAGAAGCCAAAAAAAATAACTGGATTGAGATAGAAGATTTCAACCTGTATGACCTTAACACAGCAGTAATATCCAGTGAGTACCTATCAAGAGAGGAAATAGAAGAACTTACATTTGAAATAACCAAAAAATTCATAAGCATACCGTGGTTTATAAAGGGAATACTCGGAGGTCCATATAGAAGAAGAATGTACATATGGTGGTTAATAGTATCTTTGAAGATAACCTTACATTCAATCTTTAACTTGAAGCTTCCATTTAATGAATACCACAATTTGATATATCCAAAATGGTATAATGACTGAAAATTGCTTTGTTGCACTCATCAAAAATTATCCCTTGAAGTTCTCAAGAATGAATGCACAAAACAAAAAGAGATAAACTGAATTTTGCCTTATGCGCAGAACCCACTCACCTAAAACACACCTATGATCGCTTCTTTCATCTTGAAAACCCAAAAAACATAGGATCTTATAAATTCTGAAATCCAAAAAGCTTTAAAAGTCCCAGATTACTTTCCAATAAAATCTCAATATGTACGTTCGCAACAAAGCAAAATGGAACCAAAAATAGCATAATTCAATGATTCAATCTAATCCATAAGGAAAGGATTAGGGATTCCAGAAAACTTGTAAAGCTCTGGAAAGCACTATAGTAATCCAAAAATTCACTGCGGACAGAGAAATAAATTCTTTGTATTGATAAGACTGCAGAAAACATCAAAATCTTTTTTGAAGTATCCTATCTTGGTTTCTGAATAATTCCAGTAGTTCCAAGTATGTTCTCACTCATCGGTTCAACAAAGAGCCTGAATCTCTTTTCTGTATTTCCATATTTTATAGCTCCTGATATTTGAATGAACTGCACAGGTCCATTTTGTGGATTCCACCTTTCATGCCATGTTCCATTAGCAAACAATTTGACGTCAAACTCTCTAACACCATCTAAAATCTTCAATGGATACCCTCCCTGAAATAAATCTTCTCCGAGCGATTTATCAATTCTCTTTATCATATCAGCAGTATCTTCCTTTGAATCCTTCGGAACTTCAAAAGAGTATTCAATCTCCTGATGTAGCCCAGAATGAAGAGTTGTAAAAATCAACCTATCATATGGTCTTCCGAAAAAACCCATTTCCTCAAGGTATATACCGCAATTATTTGGGCAGAAATAAACTGATTCAAGCTCCCTTTTGATCTGATATGTTATATAAAGCAATGTAGCTTCCCTATCTACACCCTTCTGTATAGATTCTCCAGAACGGATAATACCTAAAACTATTCCAAAGAGAACAGTTATAGAAAAAGAAATAATTACAATAGAAACAAGTAGCTCTATTAGAGTAAAACCTTTTGCTCTCATCAATAAATAAAATTTCACTTACATTAATTTTCATTGAAACAATTCTGAAATGTTGCAAGTTTTATTATATTGAAATCTGTTCGTAAAAGTGTCATAAATCAAAATTCTCAAGAGTCTGAAAAAATAAAATATAAGGATATAGAGAATTTTCCCGGAGGACTACGAAACAAATACCCACAAGAGAAGAACAGCAATTGAAGTAAATGTTACAATAACACCTACTCTTGCATAATCCCAAAAGGTTATTTTTATGTCAAATATTTTAGATTGTTCTATAACTATAAGGTTTGCTATACTACCTATAGTCAGAAGATTTCCTGCAAATGTGCTTGAAACAGCAAGTATATAGTAGTTCTCAATATTTCCCTTTGGGATCATGTTTATTATCAACATCACAGCAGGGACATTACTGAATATATTGCTAAGAATGACAGATACCAACGAAAGATGAAAAGGATTACTCCCTATATCTAATCCATATTTTTGCATCTGGTAAATCATCTGATTTGGGAAATCATACTTTGAAATAGCTCCTATAATTATAAACAGGCATATAAACATAATTATCAATGACCAATCAACCAATTCAAGTAATCTTCTTGTACTTATATACCTACTGAGCATAAGCAAAGACGCAGATGTAGTGGCTGTAATTTCTCTTGGTATGGGTGTAAAGAAAAACAAAACCGTAATCAGAACAAATATCAAACCCTTCAGTGAATGATGCTTATTGAATTCGTTCCATGTTTGCTCAACAGTGAAATCAACAGATATAAACCACTTTTTACTGAAAAGCAAGAGTATGATTAAATATGCTATCCAAAAAGATATAAAAGACGGCGGGAAACACCAGATGAAAAATTCAAGGAAATCAAGTTTAGCAAACTGGCCAATGAGCATATTCTGTGGATTCCCTACTATAGTAGCAGCGGAACCGATATTACTTGATATTGCAAGTCCTAAAAGAAAAGGTAAAGGATTTAATCCCCCCTTCAAAGTTGAATAGGCAACAACTGGCGTGAATGCAAGACAGACGATATCATTAGCCAGAAAGGCGGACATTATTGCCGAAGTAGCCATCAAATTCAGAAGGAGAATCCCAGGAGAGGATATCTTCCGAATTATCAGAAGAGATATCTTCGTGTAAAATCCACCTATCCGTAGCTGAGCGGAAATTACCATAAGACCATAAAGTAAAAGTATAGTTGATATATCTATATACTTTATTGCTTCTTCGGGTGAAAGTATTCCAAAGAGAATCGTCGCAGAAGCTCCTATAAGAGCGATACCAGACCTATCTATAAGAAGCCCAGGAATAGAACCAAAAGCCAGACCAATGTAAGTCAAAACGAATATAAACAAAGCCAATTTTTCCATATTCTATCCTATTTTCATTATGTCTGTTTTACGGATTTGAATATCTAATTTTTATACTTTGTGTTCCATCAATTTCTATAAATAGATCTTATACAGATCAAGCTTTTCTTCTACTAAGGAAAGATTCAACGCATATATAACTTAAAGCTGAAGCTGTCAGAAGTGGAGGTGATATAGCGGAATCTGGCATAACGCTTGTATCACTTATAAAAAGAGAATTCTCACCAAAAACCCTTCCAGATGAATCAACAATACCAAGTTCCGAAGAGAAGCTCATAGGACACCCACCTGTCTGAAATATAGAAATCATCTCAATTTGCTTTGGCTTTATATTCTCTATATCTAAATTCTCAAGTGAATCTATATTGGAAATCGTTGGGATAAACCTTATCGGCAAAATTATTTCTTTTGCTCCAAGAGATAAAAGAGCAATGGATAATTCTTTAACCGCAAAAATGAACCTTGAAATATCTTCTCCCGTTGGATAAAACCTCGGAAAAACACCAAATGGAGTTCTTATAAACTCCGATCTTCCAGATTCGTTAAACCAGAATATAAAAGTTCTAGCAAAAGGATAAGTTTTAGAACGTTTCACAAGATCAGATTTAGCACTATCCGGTATAAAAGATGTAAATATCCCCGGAGAAAATTTCAATTCCTTACAGAATATATTTTCAAATTCAATGTAATAAGGATAATTCCTGGATTCCTGAACAGAGTTAAAGTAAGCTATTATCATTCCAGATGGATGAACTTTGAGTTTTTTACCAAGTGCTTTCTCTTTGAATCCAGAATTTGAAAGTATCTTGAAATTTCCAAAGGGACCGGCACATAAGAAAACAGCTTTAGATTCAACTATAAATCTTCCCTTTGGATTTCCAAAATCATCCCTTATAGTTCCTTCACAGAACCATTTTTTACTACTTCTTGCTATCCTTTCAACATCAAATCCAAGATAGATGTTTGCTCCAAAATGAACTGCATACTTCAGTATTTTCTCAGCAGAAAAAACTTTCTCACCAAAAAGAATATTAGATTTATCACCCTCAAGCTTTACGAAGTTCTTTAGTTCCGCATTCAAAGCATTGGCTAAATTAACCAAGAACTCAGGCGAAGGGCTACCATTTTTACCATTTGACCTTGAATTTATCAATTTCAACGCCTCTTCTGTCGCATAATCAAGGAAAATATCTTTTGTATTTATTCCGTGAAATTTTCTCCATATCTCTTTTGCTTCATCTCTTATTCTCTCAAAAATTGAGAAATATATGTTCGTAGATCCTCCAACTCCACGACTTAAAACCATGTTTGTTATTCCAGGAGAAAGGACTGGTAAAATTCCGCCAAATGTTGTTCCTTTGCATAAATATGTAGAAACATCACCCGCATCAATAAAATAACCTTTTTCAAGAACGGAAACAGATATGTCTTCTCTTGAGAGTCTTTCTGCTATGAGAGCAGCAGTTATACCAGATCCAATTATTGCCACGTCTGAAACAACTCTTATATCACCTCTTATGTATTTACCAAATTTTATTCTCTCCATATCCCATTCTACCCTAACAAACCCGAGCTTTTTCTCCTTTTCTATAAGATCAGACATATCTAATCTCGGGATATCATCGGAGGGTTCTATGGAAAAACCAACCTTTTCATTCCCAAAAGCATCCCAGAATCCAAGCAGAGCCAAAAATCTCAAAATCTTGAAAACAACATAAGGAATTTTATTTGTTGAAGTTGAAAGCCTCGTTATAACTCTATGGGATTTCTGATCATCCAAAGAGAGAAAATCGCCTCCTTCATACATGACAGACAAAAAGTCAAGAGCGTAAAGACACCACTGAATAACTTTTCTTGCATCGCTATCAATGATACTTATGAACTCATTCAGCTTCATCTCCTGTTTCTCTGTTATATCAATCTCCTCATCTTTTCTTGGAAAATCAAAAGGGAAGACATATCTTGCAAATTTTCTGATTTTAGCTATATCTTTTTCTGTCATCTACTTAAATTTTAAGAATTAACGAGCTTATAAAAAAGCCCGATCTTTTCTAAGTCCGATATACAAGAAATGAATGAGAGAACCTTTCCTCTCTCCTTAAAATATGACGGAGGTGAATACTGACTATAAAGAGCAATAAAGGAACTTTCTTTTGCGGTAAAGAGATCAATTTCGGTGTCCCCCACAACAAAGATCTCATTTTTATTCAAGTTGAGCTTTTCAGAGATAAAATCAATAGTTCTCGGATCTGGTTTTTTGATAATTTTTCCATCCTCCACAATATCTCCCTCTCCGATTACCATATCTACATTTAATTTGAAATTTTCAACTAATCTTTTCAAAAAGTAATCTCTCTTGTTTGAAAGAATCACAACTTTGTAGCCAAGATTCTTCAGATGATCTATTGTCCTTTTAGCTCCCGGAGCAATATATGTTTTCTTTAAGAAAACCTTTTTATATCTTTGCCTAAATATACTGACAGATTCCCGAATTAAGTCCTCATCCTCATTTCCCAAAACTTTTCTAAAACATTCTTCAAGAGGTAGGCCTACAAGCTTCACAAGTGATTCTTTATCTGGAATCTTTTTCTTTATTTTTTTGAAGGTGAAGGTAAATGCGTCAAGTATCCCATCGTATGACCAACCCAGAGTCCCATCAAAGTCTATCACAAAGCATCTTGGCTTGAGTTGAAATACTGAAATGATATCGTAAAAGTTCTCAAAAGGGAAGAAACTTATCCCTTTCATATAACATATATCTTCAAGTTTTGATTTAGCAAAAACTATATCAGCTTCCTCAACAGCACACCTATCTGATATTCCATTTCCTATAAAAACTTTGAAATTTTTTCCTCCCATCTTTCTCAAAATCTTGAGCTTACATGTGGCACAGAGCTCACAAAAATCAGGACTATTTGGAAACTCAAAATGAAATCTGCCATTATAATCCAAAAGCTCTGAAGCAAAAATTTTTATGTTATATCCATTCAAAATCTCCCTTATATAAAACCCAAATCCATCCGAAACCACAAAAAAGCCAAAATTATTAGAATTGATGAATTTAAAAAAATCTATGAATCCATCTTGGATTTCAGCAACATCTCTTGCAAATTTTTTCATCTCATCAAGCGAAGCATTTATATATTTTGCTACAGATGAATAAGCTGATTTGGAACCAATGTTACCCTTTAAAATTGTTCTCTCCTGATTATCCCATTGTGCAAATTTTCTTAAGATTGCTACAGATATGTCGTTTTTAGTTATAGTCCCATCAAAATCACAAAAAATTTTTATATCCATTCCGAATGAATTATAATAAAAATAATCTCATCTACATCTATAGTGAATATATTTTATTAATTGAAAAAGAAGCACAGAGATAAACTTTATTAATTTATTTGGAAAAATAGTGTTATTTATTCATCTCAAATTATCAACAAATTAACAAAGAGATTTACAAAGAACAGTGTGCGATAAAAAATTCGCTTCTCCCGTAAATTTTTCACAAACACTAATTTTGTAAAATAGTTAAATCCTGTAGTGAATTTATGTTGCAAGATTAAAATTTTCTACTGAGTAATTATTTTTGGAAAGAAATTCAGTAAGAATTAGAATCTAAAGCAGGGCAATAACTTCTCTTTTACAAGAAAATGCACAATCCAGCCAGAAGTAATAATTTAAATATAGAGCTTTCCGTGGCGAGATTAAAAAATAACAAAACAAGAAAACTTAATAAACATGAACAGGTTAAACATAGATAAATCTTTATACTGGATAAACTTACTTTTTATGTTATATCTATTTGTTCAATTTGAATTGAAATTAATAGATGAATTACAAGTAATATGCTCTGAACCACTAATATCGGGAGATATAAGAGTTAATGCTCCAACTCAAATATTGTTCGGAAGCGAAAAATTTGGGATAGATATTTACATCTTCCCAATTTTGTCCCTATACATAATGGGGAAAAGATTTACTCTGCAGGAGAATGATTATTCAATAGGTTATATCCCTTCCATAATACTCAAGATATCTTGGAATATATGTGAGGACATAAAATGCAATAGGATAGCCTCTTTGATTATTTCAGTAATCTACCTTGTATTAATATCGTCAGCTCTTGTAAAGATTTATGGATTCTCATCAGCAATACTAGGAACTTGGTACGCCATATTGTTTATGAGTTATGGAATGCAACCTGCAAATTCAGAAATGATTTTTCCAAATATGTGTATCCTGGCATCCACATTGACATTCGTTAAACTGCATTCATATTACAAAACAGGACAGAAAAAATATCTTGTTCATGCTTTAATATCTTCCATTTTCTCATTAAATTTTCATACATTATGGGGAATAATAATCAACATGTGCACTTTCGCTGGATTTCTGAGTCGGAAAATTCTCATGGCTTTTAAAACAATAGGATTTAAGGAGATCTTAAAATTTCTGTTAGTATTCTTGATACTAACCTTCCCTATGTTAATTTATCTTTTCATCCCCTCTGAGATTAAATGGAAAACAACATCTTATCAAATAAGTTTGGACATATCTATGAACCTAAATAATATATATCAACACATTAAGTTCTTCTCAGGAAAACATTTCATTAATTCAATTTCTTTTTTCTTAATTCCAAGTATAATTCTTATATTTTCCCGGAACTTCAGAAAAACTATAGAGTATAGAGCTCCAGTTTTATCATCGATATTACTTTTCATTTCAATCTTTACAATTCTCAGCTTGTTGGAATCAAAAAAACTATCTACAACAGACATTTTTCTAAGATCTGTTAAATACGTTAATTTCTATACTCCTTTTGTGATATCAACAATCGTATCATATTCATTAATATTTCTCAAGAAAAGAAACATTCCCTATCTGCTAAAACTAGCCACAAGATTATCAATAGTAGTATTAATGAATTTATCAATTTATAAACTTTTGGTCGGAAATAATCAACACAATCATAAACCGGAAAGAAATATGACAAAATCTAACAATTTCTTAACAGATAACATTAGAGATCTGATCGGAGAGTCCTTAATCTCCCTTGAATCACAAAGAGAACTCACAGATTACCTTTTGAAAAAGAATATATACATTCCATATGCTATAGTCCCTGTAATATCTGCTGGTGGATTTATTGATATACTTTCTAAAGATAAAATCAAAGCAATTTATTTACCATGCATCGATGAGATAAACGACACGAAAATAATAAGCATATCAAATTTGATATCGCTCTATATGAAAAATATTATCCGAAAATATAGGAAATATTTGAACTCCACGGGAGATAAATTTCTGATTGTTGATCATTCATGTAAAGATACTTTAAATATAAGAAAACATTCTATGAATCTAATACATGAGATAAAAGATAGAAAGACAGGGGAAACAGTATATTACATTTATGAGCTAACGATTCAAGATCACACCAACGAATCCAAATTTCCTAAATCTCAATGACAAAAATTCTATTTTTTATACAAAATAACTTATCAGCCAAACAATTTAGAGAATATATATGATACTATCTTATAAATTTTATCCTTTTTAATACCTCATAAAGTATGATCATTTAATGTAAATCTGAAATAAAGGCAATATTACAAAGTAATAGAAAAATCTAGTACAAAAATCTCAATTATATAAATTAATAATAATTAAAAAATACATTAAAGCACATAAAAATCATTGCCTCTTTTAGCTATGATTTTCATATAGGATTTTTGATCCAAATTTTTCAAATTCGCAGTACTCTTTAATATATCCATAACCCCATCAAGATGATTTAACTTTCTGAAATACTCCCAACGCATTGATTTTAATATCTTCACAAAACTATTGTAATGCTCAACAGTCTTTATTTTATTTTTCAGGAGGAAAAAAATGAGCTTCCTTCGGACAAAACTCACTTCATTGCTTTCAATCATAGGAAAATAAAAGAAAAACCTCTTCTGCATCTTATAAGGTTTTTTCAACTCAATTGGCTTTGGAAAAACAATGATCTTTTTCCTTCTAATGTCAAGTATGAATGTATCATCTGTTATGAATTTGAACCCTTTTTGATGTAGAATTTTACAAGCTGTAGATTTACCAAACCCACTTTTTCCCAAAAATATGTATATTTTATTTGAATCGTAAACAGCAGAAGCATGAATAAAAGCAAGATTATCTGATTTCATCTTCTTTTTTATTATGTAGCTTATGGCCTGTTTATAAGCTCTCCGGAAATCCAGGAAAGAATCTCCTGAAAGATTTACAACTTTACCGGAGAAATTCCCAGAGGATGGGAAACCAGAAAATAACTTTTTGGCTGAATTATACCACTTCAAACCTTTATCAAAAAATCTAATTGAAACATAAACATCTAAAAAATTAAAATGGATAAATTTCTCTTTCATACAATATCTTCAATAAAATCTCTTTAAAAAATAGAAATGATAGGAATTACATTTTTTCAGGAGCTTCTACACCAAGAATATCAAGGCAAATTCTTATAGCTCTTTGAACAACTTCACAAGTATAAAGCCTTGAAAATCTCACATCCTTTTCTTGAACTAGTATCCTTTGAGACTGATAATAAGAATGGAATTCCTTCGCAAGAGACATCAAAAAAGAAGTTATCACTGCAGGCTCATACATCTTTGCAGAAGTATAAATGACATCATATAAAACTGCAGAAAGAGCAAGCAATCTTCTTTCTTTTTCCTCAAATATGAATCTCCCCATATCATATTTCCATTCATTATATCCATCATAAAAGCCCTTGGATCGAGCTTCCCTAAAAAGAGAAGAAGTTCTTGCGTGGGCATATTGAACATAATAAACTGGGTTTTCCATATTTTTCTTCTTTGCCAAATCAACATCAAAATCAAGATGTGAGTCAGCCGTTCTAGTTAGGTAAATAAATTTTGCAGAATCAACACCAACCTCATCTATAAGTTCCTGAAGCGTTATAAATGTCCCCTCTCTTTTGGACATCTGGACTGGCTTACCATCTCTTATTAAATTGACCATTTGAACAAGCTTAACAACAAACTTGTTTTTAAAACCGAAGATTTTAAGAGCTGCCATTATCCGGTTTATATATCCATGATGGTCTGCTCCCCAAACTTGCACAAGCTCATCAAAGTTTCTCTCCACTTTATAAAGGTGATAGGCACAATCATTCCCAAAATAAGTTGGCTTTCCATCTGACTTCACAATGACCCTATCTTTATCATCTCCAAACAAAGTTGTTCTAAGAAAATAAGCATCTCCTTCCCGATAGATATAATCTTTTAGAAGCTCAAGAGCCTTTTTAGAATATTTAGATGCTATCTCTCTTTCGGAAACCCATGAATCAAAATTTAATCTAAAGTTTTTAAGAGTTTTTCTTATATCCTCAATAATGATCTGGCTCGCCGCAAAACCAATCGATGCAGGATCCTGGTTAGGATCAAATTTAATCCTCTCTCTTAAAGATTCGGTGTATTTTCCTTTGTATTCCTCAGATTTTCCAATAAGTGCTAATCCAAGTTTTTCTATTTGCTCTCCCGCATCGTTTATATAAAATTCATTTACAACCTCGGCCCCACAGAACTTAAGAATCTTTGAAATTGCTCCTCCAACAGCAGCAATCCTCCCATGTCCTATATGAAGAGGTCCGGTAGGATTTGCTGAAACAAACTCGCACAAAACTTTTTTACCGCGTAGAAAGTCAAGCTCATTCAAATTCACAAATCTAATAGACTTACTGACAGGAATTTTAAAGTTTATAAAACCATTTACAGCCTGAGCTCCGAAATCCTTAAGCTCACATGAAAGCTCTTCAGCTAGGACATTTGGAGAAGTTTTAAGGGAACTTGCTAACTTGAAAGCTACATCTGTGAAGAGTTCCCCATATTCAAGATTCTTTGGAATCTCTGGAACCGGAACTATAACCCTGACTTTGAATCTGTCTGTCAGAAGATTCTGTATCACTTCTTTTATAGTTTCTCCTAATGTCTTCACAACTGTTCAGATAATCAGCTTTAATCCGATTTCAATGAGTTTTTGTTTTTCACAAACTTTTTAGAGAAATTTTGATTTTCAACTAGGTCTTTACTCCAACTTTTCTTAAACGCCTTGCTTTCTTTTTCTGTTCACTCGGCTGGAATACATCACAGTTCAACCTTATAGTTTCAGGCATTATAACCATCTGCAACTTATCACACCAAAAGCTTTCTCCCTCATCCTCAAAATATCTACAAAATATGCAAGATGGAAAAGAAGGAGAGATACCATTTTTAACAAGCTTCTCAATCAGAGAAAGCATAGCTCGGAGTATCGATCTTCTTTCCTTTTCATCAAATTCTACTCTTATAAGGTCAGCTAGCAGGTTAGCAAAAGAAGATATCTTTTCCGCTATTTCAAAACCCTTGGGAGTCAAAGAAAGTATATGCGAACGTCTTTCGCTTTCATCGATTCTCTTTTCCAACAATCCTTTATCTATGATTATGTTTATAGCTCTTGAGACAGTAGGTTTTGATATACCAAATTCCTCAGATATAATACTTACCTTGCGCCTCTCTTCTGGATTAAAGAGTATATGGATGAGTATTTCCCCCTGAGTTGCAGTTAGCCCATATCCCTTAACTCTATCCCACATAAGTTTTTTTATAATTCTTGAAAGTCGGTGAATAATAATAAATATCTTACTTGATGATTCAGATTCATACACCGTCGGGTTGAATGGAGAAAAATCGATGAAACTTCCAGTCTTTCGCTCCTCCATATCTGAAATCTTCATATAATTATTTAAAAAGATTATGAATAATTATCATAAAATCATTCAGTTTTTATTTCATTGATTTCTATATCAGAATGCTCCAGATATGAATTTTTCAGTTAGCTCATGAGATGGATTGACAAAAACCTTTTGAGTTCTATCAAATTCGATAACTTCTCCAAAATACATAAATACAACATAATCAGAAATTCTCGCGGCTTGGGCCGTATTGTGTGTAACAATTACTACCGTAAGATATTTCTTTAGTTCATTTACAAGCTCTTCTATTTTAGCCGTTGATATCGGATCAAGAGCACTTGTTGGTTCATCAAGTAGAAGAACCTCCGGTTCAGGAGCAATAGCTCTAGCTATACACAATCTCTGCTGTTGCCCCCCAGAAAGAATATATGCATTTTCGTGCAATCTATCTTTAACCTCATCCCAAAGAGCTGAAATCCTTAAAGACCACTCTACTCTTTCATCTAAAATGGCTTTATTCTTTATACCCTTTATCTTTAAACCGTAAGCAACGTTCTCATATATAGATTTCGGAAAAGGATTTGGCTTCTGAAAAACCATTCCAAATTTCATCCTTACAAAAACAGGATCAACTTTCTTGTCAACTATGTTTATTCCCTCAGGATAAATAATTATTTTTCCCTCATATCGGTTTCCATGATAAAGGTCATGCATTCTATTAAAACATCTCAGTAAAGTAGTTTTACCACAACCTGAAGGACCCATTATAGCTGTAACTCTCTTACTATATATCTTGACATTTACATTCTTCAGGACATGCTTTTGTCCATAAAAGAAATTGAAATCTTGAACATCAAGCTTAACTGAAATATCGGAAGAAGAATCAACAGATTCTAAACCTTTTTCTTTCTGACCTGACATAAATTTCTTTCATCGCAAAATCGCGTCTAAGATATAATCTATTGTTAAAAGAATACCCCTAATGTCATGCGCTAAATTTTTCGATTTTTCAGATTTTATCTGTAAAAGTTCCTTTATATTCTGAGCACGACTTTTGAAAAAATCTTTATCAAATTCCCTAAGATTGACAACAACATAATTCTCCGATTCGGGATTCTTCACTATCTTTGATACAGGAAAAAACTTTCTTGATACTTCTCTTATACCCTCAGCTTGAATCACAGAAACAGTATTCACAATAACTCCGTATTCCGATTTACCAGATATATTAGACCAAAAATCTTGTTCAAAAATACTAAAAGGTATCATTGCATTCTGAAAAACATCAACAAAAACCACTTTAAATTTCATCCTCACATATTCTATAAATGAATCAAACTTATCGACCAAAAGATAGTCTGCTTTGGCATCAAAAAATTTCCGAGCTACATGAAGGACTTCTTTATCTATATCAACACCTAAAACTTTAATCCAAGGTGCTAACGACTTTATTATTCTTGAAACACTGCCTCCACCAAAACCAAGTATAAGAACTGTTCCTCCTTCAAAAGAAAAAAACAACGATAAAATAGCACACATATCCCAATATGAACCGGTAATAACTTTGTTCTTGAAGAGAACAGAATGAAGATTATAGCTAGGATCAAGAATAAGCTTCAACTTCTGTCCGTCATCCAGAACCAAAATTCTATTATAAGGAGTATCTTTACGGTAAATAACCTTCTCCCCTTCCCTGGTTTTAAAAATATCCTTGAAAAATCCAAACATAAAATAAAAGATAAAATAAAGATTAACAAAAAATTACTCACTTGTAGATTTGCCAAACTTCCGAATTTCTTTCTGAATGAGATCAGAAATATCTTCATCTTTTATTATACTGAAAGCAAAAAGCAAAACTTTTAGGATATAAGAGTTATCATCTTTCTTCAAGACTTCAAAAGGTATAACGAAGTAGAAATAAGACTTTGTTGATAAAGAATCTAAAAGAGCAATAACTTTCTTATAGCTATCCAATTCAAAAGTTTGCTCAAAAACCTTAAATATTTTCTTGTAACCCAAAGATTCAAAATATGAAAGAAAGTCAGCATATATCTGTTCATATGGCATAAAAGAAAAGAAATAGTAAGTTTTCTTAAATCTAAAACGAGATTTAGATTTGCTTCCCAAAGAACCTGATAAATCTAATTTCAATGTTGATATACCTGAAATTTCCTCAATATATGTTATATAACAAGAAACGTCAGCACTTACTGTATACTCCAGGAGAACTCTCGTAATTATAGGAGATACAAAAGAACAGTTTGATACATTCACGGAATACATTTTCTCTCCAGTGGAAACAAAAAATATAAGCTTTTTCATATTCAGCGAAGAAGCAAATGTATATTCGATACCATCGGGCTTCAACTCCCTCCTTTTTATAGATATCCTCTGGACAAAATCTTCCGGATCTAAATCTTTGACAGGAGATAAACCTATAGATTGTAAAGCCCTATCTAATATACTCTTTGAAGCAGTTGAAAGAACTTTCTGGGAAGGAAAATCCAACGGGAACGTTAAACTGAACTCATAGGTTTCCACATCTTCTGGATGGATCTTAGTTTGATAGGCATTCACCTCGTATCCAGAAATAAAAAAAACTAAACAAAAGATTAAAGATATAATAATTCTCCTTCTTTCCATGTCAATAAATTCTTTATACTATTTTTCAATTCATTTATACCCAAGAGCTTAACAGCTGAAACAAAAAAAGCGGAAGGAAATTGCTCACGAACCCTTTTTATATGGGCCTCAGAAACAAGATCTATTTTGTTAAAAACTATTATTCTTGGTTTACTGTCTTCCACACCTATTTCCTCAAGCACAGACCTGATGGTGCCAAACTGCATAGAGAAGTCGGAACTTATATCAAGAACCATAACAATAGCATCAGAATATTTAACCTCTTCAAGTGTAGATTTAAAAGCTTCGATAAGAGTATGAGGTATATTCCTTATGAAACCAACGGTATCGGATATAAGTATGTTTTTTGCCCCAATTAAAGTTCCTACTCTAGTCTCAAGAGTTGTAAAGAGCTGGTTTTTCACTTCAACATCTTCTGATGATAGAACACGAAGAAGAGTTGACTTCCCAACATTCGTGTATCCAACAAGAGAAATAGTGAAAAAACCTTGCTTTTTTCTTCTCTTCCTGTGAATTTCTCTTGTCCTCCTTATATCTTCAAGCTCTTTTTCTATATCTTTTATTTGCCTTGCTATATGCCTTCTTATCTCTTCAGTTTTCGTTTCTCCAGGTCCTCTTGTTCCAAGAATTCCACCAAGCTGAGACATCTCTTTACCTATTCCGCTTAGTTTTGCAAGATGATATCTAAGTTCAGCAAGCTTTACCTGCAACTTTCCCTCATGTGTCGTAGCTCTACTTTCAAAAATCTTTATTATAACATACTCTCTATCCATAACTTCCTTACCTGTCTTTTGCCTAAGGTTTGCTATCTGAGCAGAAGAAAGTCTCGAGTCAATAGCTAAAACATCAAATTCATAACTACTCATTATATCTTCTAATTTACCCTTACCTATAAAATAAGTACTATCTGGATTTTCTCTTTTCTGTATAATCTCTCCAACTATCTCTCCTCCAAGATTTTTCACAAGCTCTCTAAATTCCTCAAAAGATTCAAGATAATCTTTCGGATCGGATGATTTTGGTATAACTGTTGATATAACAAATCTCTTCATATAAAATAAAGTTAAATCATATCAGATAGTTTTCTGATTTTACAAACACAAAAAATTGAAAAGTCGAAATTTAGAAACCTAAATCAAAGCGACACTATCTAGCATGAAAGATAAAGAGAAGTCATAAAACTTGCTAATCCCAAATCTGTAAAACCAAATGATAAGAATTATATATCCCCCTAACATTTTTCTATCAGATATCAATAAAGTGATAATAAAAAATAGTGATGCTAAAATTTCTAATATTAAACATGCCGATATATACCTATACAGGGATAAGAAACGGTAAGAAGACACGAGGAGTTATAGAGATAGGATCAAAATATGAGGCTTTACAGGTATTAAGAAAAGAGGGAATAATAATAACGGAAATAAAACAGGAAACCAAACATCAAGAGACTCCGAAAAAAGGAAAGATTAAACTTGCAGATATATCAAGAAGACTCAAATTCTCAAGTATTTCAATGAGAGATATAGCCATAATGTCAAGGCAGCTTGCTTCTTTACTTAAAGCTGGCATGCCACTTGCAGAATCATTAGGAACAATAACAAGACAGACGAGAAAAAATTCAATGAAGATTCTGATATCAAAGTTATCTGAAGGAATAAACTCAGGTAAATCGTTCTCTCAAACACTCTCCGAAAACTCAAATACTTTCCCAGAAATATATATTGGTATGGTGAAGACCGGGGAATCATCTGGAGAACTTGATAAAGTTATGGAAGATCTTGCAGATTACCTTGAAAAACAAATCTCCTTAAGGTCAAAAATTACCTCCGCAATGATATATCCTATATTCATTGTAACGGTTATGGGAGGAGTTGTCTGGGTGCTGATTTCTTTTGTTGTCCCGAAAATAGGAGAACTACTCCAAGATGTAGGAAAAACATTACCCATATACACAAAAATGTTGATTCTCTTTTCAAAAATATTTACTAATATCTTCCCTTACATCCTTATCCTAGGTGTGATCTTATTTTTCTGGCGAAAGAAAATTCTATCCATACCTAAAGTGAGGTATTACTACGACTTAGCTCGCTTAAAGCTGCCATTGATTTCGAAAATACATACAAGCAGTGAGATATACAGAATTTTCTCAACTCTTTCAACTCTAACAAAGGCTGGAGTTCCGCTTGTCAAAGCTATAGAAACAGCAGAAAGTATAACAACAAACACCCTTATAAAAAATTCATTACGACAAACAAAAGAAGCAATAGCAGAGGGGAAAAGTATGTCAGAAAAACTATCGGAATTCCATTTCTTCCCACCTTCAGTATATAACCTCGTTGCTGTTGGAGAAAGATCCGGGGAAATAGAAAAAATGTTCAAAAACATATCCGATAGCCTTCTTTCCGAACTCGAAACATTCGTATCAACAATAACATCACTAATAGAACCAATACTTATTGTCCTTATAGGAGGGCTCATATTCTTGATAATGCTTTCTGTAATTGTCCCAATACTTGAGATAAATAGAGCAATAATGTGAGATTGAAATTCAAAAACACAAATCAATACACAGAAATAATACCATAATATAAGATTATTGTCATATTGAATACTTAAAGGGAATATTCAGGAGGATAATGAAAAAAGAAAAATGTTTATATCAAATAACATAAAAACAATTTAAAGTTTGTTAATCACAGAGTAGTTCATTATATTGATTAATAAACAAAAAAATCTTCTACAAGAGAAATATCAGCTAAAGCATTCTCATATAGTTATAAACTTCATCAATAATAAAAAGGAATCTTGGAGCTATCCCATAGACCCTTGTAACAACATTCTTTACATGTTCCTTCCAAGCAAATAAATCATTTTTTTCCGAGAAACTTGATTCGTATTCAAAACCTTCGACAGATATCAGGTGCTCTGAGTAAAGTAATATAGTTCTGAAAACTTCATCATATGAATTAAAGTTTTGTATCTTGTAGAGTGTTTCTAAAAGCAAGTCATAAGCTTCTCCAAGAACCGAAAGATCCTTCGATAAGTTTAGGACATACCATGACGAAAGTGTTTTAACAAAATCTGATTTTATATTCACAAAATTTTCTAAAATCTCTACCTTCTCTACGATGAACCTATCAACGGAACTAACTCTAAAATATCCGTGAAGGATTGAAGGTTGCTCAAAAGTATTGACGAACCTTCTTTTACTTTTTCTTCCGTTCTTTGCAACCGACCAGAAAATTCCCCTTGATCTACTCATAGAGCATACAAGAATATCATTCTCACCTTTGAATTTTTTTGAAACGACCAATACATCATCTTCAAAAAATTTCATCTAAAGAATAATTTTTTTTAAAAAACTCGAAGGAAACATAAAAAACAAAAGTATAAGATATGAGGGAGTTTATACAGTTTGAAGAAGCACAAAGGTTAATACAAGATAATACCCCAAAACTTAATTCAATATATATTTCAATTTTGGAATCTTCAGGTTTCATCCTATCGGAAGATATAGTTTCTCCTGTAGATTTGCCATTATGGACAAACTCAGCAGTTGATGGATACGCAATAAGAACAAAAGACCTAAAACAAATTCCAGCAAAACTGAAGATAAATGGAGAAATAAAAGCAGGGGATTCAAAAATTTTTAAACTCAAAGAAGGTGAGACAATCAAGGTTTTCACTGGTTCGCTCATACCAATTAATGCAGACGCAGTTGTTGAGGTTGAAAAAGTTAAGACTGACCGAAACTATATAATAATAACAGAAAATATTGAACAGTGGAAAAACATAAGAAAGAAGGGGGAAGAAATAAGGAAAGGTCAGAAGGTTATAAGTAAAGGGATGGAAATAACTCCAGAAATAATTGGATTCCTAAGCTCAATGGGTATAGAAAAAGTTAAAGTTTTCAGAAAGCCAAAAGTTTATGTCATAACAACTGGGTCAGAAATAATTTTTCCTGACGAGAAATTAAGTCCTGGCAAGATCTATGATTCAAACTATGCTTTCTTATCTGCAGTGCTAAAAAAACTAAATCTGGAATTTGAGATTGTAAAAACAAAGGATGATGCTAAAAAGATAAAGAATCTTTTCAGAAAAGCATTGAGATATTATGATATCTTGATACTTACAGGTGGAATATCTGTAGGAAAATATGATTTTGTAAGAGATGTGATTAAAAGAGAAAAAGTCAATATTATATTTTACAAAGTCAGGCAAAAACCAGGCAAACCACTACTTTTCGGCATAAAAAAGAAAAGACTCATATTTGCTCTCCCTGGAAACCCTGCAGCAGTTATAACATGCTTCTGGGAATATGTATATCCAGCCATAAGAAAAATGAGTGGATTTGAAGATATATTTTTACCAGAAACTGAAAAGATATTGAAAAAAGATATAAAGAAGAAAGCGGATAGATTATATTTTCTTCGTGGTAAAACCGATGGAGATTGGGTTGAACCGTTTGAAAAACAGGATTCTCACATGTTATCCTCATTTGTCGGATATAACTCATTTATAATAGCACCCTCTGGAGAAAATTTTATTCCTAAAGGGAGAAAAGTAAAGGTTCATCTTTTATGAGAGCTGGAGCTGTTCTAGCAGGAGGACTATCAAAAAGATTTGGGCAAGATAAAAGATTCTTCAAGATAGGAGAAAAAAACCTTATACAAATAGCCTGTGATAAGATAAGGGAAACATTTGAAAGAAGATACTTAATAGTGGATGAAAATTTCAATCATAAAATTGAAGAATTCATTATCATAAAGGATATAATACCAAAGAAAGGACCGCTCGGAGGTATATACTCATTTTTTAAGGAAACTGAGGAAAACGGTTGTGTTTTCATACCTGTAGATATGCCTTTCCTAACGGTTGATTTAATAAAATACCTTTCAGAACTACATGAAAATGATATAGCTTATATAAATTTCAAACAGAAGATTTATCCTATCCCGGGATACTACTCGAGAAATGTCCAAGAGACAATCGAAGAACAAATTAGAAAAGGAAATTTCTCATTGAGAGATCTTCTTTTAAAGATAATAAAGAAAGTAGAAATAAACGAAAAGGATCTGATTAAGTTTGGGAATCCCGAAATACTCTTGTTTAACATAAACAGACCAGAAGATCTTAATGAGATAAAAATTTGGTTAGAACAGCGTAGTTTTTAGATAAATATAAAAAAACAACATCAATGATGATATTCGAAGAGTTTCTAACAAACCTTACAGGATATAATCAAATTTTCTGATGTTCTTTCCCTTTAAATATCAGGAGATATAAACCCAAAAAGAAAATTGTAATGGAGATAATATGGTTTCCCGTGATAAGCTGATCTACAATAAAACCTGACAGCCCAGAAGGGTCTCTTAAGAACTCAAGGATAAATCTCAACACACCATATGAAACAAAATAAATCCCAGAAATAAGTCCAGGAAAATAGTTTATTTTTTCCCCTATCTTGATACCAAGATACTTTTTAACATAAAAAACAAAAATAAATAAAGGAATAAACCATATATCTACCAATTCAGGAAAAGATATACCTTTAGCATACCAAAGGTAGTAAAATCTCATAAGAACAAGTTCAATCAGGAGGAAAATATCCGTTTTCAACTCAAGAATTTTTGAATTTGATTTCTTAAATCCGACCATAATACCACGAGTAAAAGCAAATACAAAAAACATTCCTATAGCTTCATATATCTGTGTAGGATGTATAGGGACATTTTGTATAGCCAATGATTTAGTATTTTTGAATACAACCGATGTAAAAAAATCTGTAGGTCTTCCATAACAGCACCCAGCAGAAAAGCACCCCCATCTTCCTATTGATAAACCTAATATCACGCCAAGCGAAACCAAGTCAAGCGTTGTAAGAAAATTCTTTTTATTCTTTTTAGACCATAAATAAACAGCCAAGATCCCAAGTATGACACCACCATACCACGCCAACCCCCCCTCCCATATTTTGATTATCTTTACCGGATCACTTATGTAATCTCCTATATTCTGAATTATGTAGGCAATACGAGTTCCAAGCAGTCCAGCAATAAGAAGCCATATTATAGAATCAATTATATACCTTTGATCAACCTTAAGTTCCTCAGAAACACGAGAAACATAATCTGTAGCGAGAATGAAAGCAAGCGCCACAAAAACTCCGTAAGTATATATCTTTATTTGACCAAAATCAAGTAAAATCGGATACATATCTTCCTAATTTAGGATGATATAAAATTAAAGAAATTTTTCAATTATAGTGTTTCTGAATTGTGTTTTTTCTCTTGAGTAATTAATGTTGTCTAACTAAAATCTAAATTAGATAAATCCTATAGCATTGAACCATCAGAAACAACACAAGACCAGCATGCGAACGTTTTAATAAATCAGTCAATTCTTCTTTCAAGCAATACTGTTATGTGTGATGTTCTTCTCCTTATAGGTGTTCCTCTTCCGTAAGCAGAGGCTTTCCATCTTTTGATAGTTGGTCCTTTACCGATAAGGACTGCCTTGACAAATAGCTGATTTGCTGGGATATTCCTGTTATGTTCCGCATTGGCTATGGCAGAGCGTAAAACCTTCTTCAAAAATTTTGCCGATTTCTTCCTGACAGAGTTCAAAATATCCAAAGCCTCAATTGCTTTTTTACCCCTTATAACATCCGCAACCATCATCAATTTCTTCATTGATACCCTTGCGTATCTCATAACAGCATATGAATCAGCTTCCAGCATCTTCATCTTACCTCCTTTTTTCAAAATAATACTCAGTTTTAAGAAAATACCTAAAAATACAGAAAATTTACCCGATGGATATGAAAAAACATGCTTTGAAAGCAAATGGATTCACATCTACAAAGCCATCAAACATATTGATAAAAGGTGGTGAAATAATAGATGCCAAGGGGAAAAGAAAGGCAGATATACTCATAGAAAACGGTATAATAAAAGAAATATCTCCCGGAATAAGGAGGAAGGTTGATTTTGAGATAAATGCTTCATCTTACATTGTTCTCCCGGGGGCAATAGATATACATTTTCACATAAGGGAGCCTGGGAAGCCGTACGAGGAAGACATATACAGCGGAACCGTATCAGCGGCACATGGAGGAATAACATCACTATTTATGATGCCAAATACGAATCCTTCAATTGACTCCCCAGAACTTGTTTCATTCGTTAGGGAAAAGTCAAAAGAAAAAGCCTTGGTCAGAGTATTCATAGTCGGGGCCGCAACACAAAGGAGAGAGGGAAAGAAAATATCCGAATATGGGCTTATGCTCAAAGAGGGAATAATAGCAGTATCAGATGATGGAAATGCGGTATCATCATCTTTTGCTATGAGAAAAGCTCTTGAATATGCCAAAACATTTGGAATTACTGTTATAGAACATCCGGAAGATAAAGAGCTTTCAGGAGACGCAAATGAAGGAATTCTGACAGAAAAATATGGTTTTACTCCATACCCAAATGCAGCCGAAGATATAATCGTCGCAAGAGATATAATACTCGCAAAGCTAACAGGAGGAAACTTACATCTGACTCACATATCTTCTGGCAATTCCATAAGTATGATAAGGGAAGCAAAGAGAAATATGAAAAAAGAAAGGATAACGTGCGATGTGACACCACACCACATCATATTTCATGATGAAGACATAAGAATTGACGATACAAATCTTAAGGTTAATCCACCTATAAGGTCTAAAAAAGATAGAGAAGAAATCATAGAGGGTATATTAGATGGAACTGTTGATGCGATAGCAACAGATCATGCACCACATCCTGAATTCCTCAAAAACAATGATTTCCCTTCTGCTCCCCCTGGTATATCATCTGCCGATTTTTTTCTTCCGATACTCTATTACACACTCGTAGATAAGGGCATAATAACAATTGAAAGACTCACTGAGCTTATATCACTAAACCCAGCAAGAATATTCAATATACAAGCAGGAGAAATTGATGAAGGAAAATTAGGAGATATAGTGATATTTGACCCAGATAAAAAATACACTATAACATCTGATATGATTCTATCAAAAGGTAAAAACTTCCCGTATCTAAACTGGTCTATCAAAGGTAAAGTCGTATATACTATAGTTAATGGGAGAATATGTTATTCTGCAGATAAGTAAAACTAATCTTCCGAAAGATGCTTCGTATCAGCTTTTAAGATAGTGCTTTTATGAAAAGTAAAATACATAAATCATAACATTGCAATAGAGAAAAAAGATCTATTTATTCTTTAGATAAATAAATCTGTATAAAGTTTTTAAGTATCCTCATTCCTTCAGCAGTCATAACAGATTCTGGATGAAATTGTACTCCTTCAATCATAAGTTTTTCATTCCTTATTCCCATTATCTCTCCATCATCTATAGATTTTGCAGAAAGCTTAAATTCTCTTGGAACTTCACTTAATACCAATGAGTGATAACGAACGGCTAAAAAAGGGTTGCAAACATTCTTGAATATACCTTCTGAATCATGCTCAATATTTGAAACCTTACCATGCATTATTCTTTTTGCATTTATAATCTTTGAACCAAAAACATATCCTATTACCTGATGTCCAAGACATATACCCAAAATCGGCTTTACTCCAGCATACTTTTCAACAATGCGTGGGCACAAGCCTGCATTCTCTGGCCTACCAGGTCCGGGAGAAATAACAATGGCATCATAATTATCTACACTAGCAACATCATCGTTCCTTACAACATCAACAATAACTCCAAGCTGACATAGGTACTGGTAGATGTTATACACAAAAGAATCGTAATTATCTATAAGGATTATCTTTTTTTCTTCACATTTATCCTTGCTGTTCAACTCCTTGCTTTGCATCTCCCTTTAAAAATTTATTGTAAAAATTAGTCAATCTTGAAATCCTCCTACTTGCCTCATTTTTATGAATAACTCCTTTACTTGCAGTATGGGATATAATAGATATTACCTTTCTCAACTCAGTCTCCAATTCTTTGATTAGAACCTCTCTATTAGGTTTATTTCCAGCATCTAAAACTCTCTTCTTAAAAAGTCTAATAGCTTCTCTCATCTTTGAAAGGTGATACAAATTTCTTTCTCTCCTTTTCTCAGATTTTCTTAATGCTCTCCTGGCGCTTTCAGATACTGGCATAGGTTTTAATTATACTAACCAAAAAAAAGAATTCTGATTTTACGAAAATACTTGTAAAAACTATCAAAGCAGTTCTATATGAAAAAGATATGGTGGATAGTATTTGTAATATTCTCTTGTTCAACCAAAAAGGATTTTTATTCTAAAGTAGAGCTCTTAGATACCGCCAACCCAGATACATACATTATTCTGATTGAACAAGAGGGTAAAGATATAAAAGATGCTCAAAAAAGAGCCCTAGAAAATGCAATAGACAAAGCATCTTATATGATAATTAAATCAAATTATGAAAAAATAACATATGAAGAGCAGAAGGGAAAAATATACCAGATAAAAGATATAATAATAGGACAAAAAGAACTTGAGAAAGATAAAAATAGAATAAAGATATCCTTCGTTGTATCAAAATCAAAGCTCAGAGACAGTCTAATAAAAAACGGAATAGCAAGGAAAAACATAACTTACAAAAGCTTAAAATTTGTCCCATTCATCTTGGTTAAAAACCATAATAAAGACTGCCAGAATGAAGTTATAGAATTGATGAAACCACTTATAAAAGAAATGATTACAAAAATTGGTGCCAGAATGATTGAGAAAGAAGATGAAAAGGAAGAAACAATACCTGTAGATATATCACCAGAAGCAAAAGAGTGCATCCTATATGAATGCGATCTTCTTATTGAAATGAATACAAAATGTAGTAATGGATTTTATACCAGATTTGAAGTCTACGATCCAATCGTGTCTCACGTAATAGAAGAAGAAAGTATAAGTTTAGAATTTTCCAAAAAACTCACAAATTTTGACATCATAGATGAGGGAATATACAGGATATTCTCAAAAATTAGCGAAAAATATGAAAAGTATATGGACTCAATAACCGGCCCTATTAGGCTAATATATATAGAAATGGAAAAAGAAAATGCAAAAGAGATTGAAGACAAGCTAACACAGAAACTAAATGAAAATCAAATATATATAACGAAGAAAATACAAAAGGATAAAGGATTATTTATAGTAGTAAGCACGAGAATGAATACAGAGGAAATTGGATTTATTATTCCATACATCCTTTCAGAAGATATCAAATTGAATCCTGCCTTTCAAAACAGGAAGTTCATACATTTCCAAACAACTAATTAATTTTTAAAATATCCTCAAATGATAGAGAAAAAGAATAACTTCTTTCCAGAAAGAAGGATACTATCAGAACTAAGAGTCAAACAAGGAGACCTTTGGAGAATATTCAAAATAATGAGCGAGTTCGTGATGGGATTTGACGAATTATCAAAAATAGCTCCTGGGATAACCGTATTTGGAAGTTCAAGGATATCCGAGAATGATCCGTACTGTCAGAAAGCCTATGAGTTAGGATATAAGCTTGGAAAAATTGGTTATTCAATAATAACCGGAGGAGGCCCAGGGATAATGAAAGCAGTAAATAAAGGAGCTTTTGAAGCAGGTGCAACTTCTGTAGGTTTAACAATAGATGTTCCAGATGAAGAACCTGCAAAGAGTTTCCATAACTTATCCTTACATTTTGATTATTTCTTTGTCAGAAAAGTAATGCTTGTAAGGTATTCCGTGGGATATGTAATATTTCCCGGAGGTTTTGGAACTCTTGATGAACTTTTCGAGGTGCTTAACTTAATTCATGCTCAAAAGATCTATCCTTATCCTATAATACTTTTTGATTCTGAATTCTGGAAACCAATAATCAAATTCATAGATTCAATAATGGAAAAAAGATTCATACTTCCACACGGTACCTCTTCCCTATATACAGCAGACAATACAGATGAAGCAATCAAAAAAATAAATGATTCTGTATCCAATAATTACAAAAATATCATCAAACATCTAATGCCATCAGAAAGAATAAGATTGAAAAAGATCCTAAGGAATATAGCAAATGTAAATGGTAAAAACTTCTAAATTCTTTTTCGAATCATTTCCGCAAAATCCTGTTGTACTATCTGTTATGTTCTGCAAAAAATTTGGAATTTTTTCTCCTGGAGATAAAGTGGGAGTTGGAGTATCTGGAGGTAAGGATTCCATATTCTTGTTGCATATACTCACCTTTTTTCGTTCGAAATTTGGTATAAAAGATGTACTATGCCTTCACTTCAATCATGGAACAAGAGGAAAAGAATCAGATAAAGATGAGGAGTTTGTAAAAAAATTTTGTGAAGATATTGGGGTGAAATTCATTGGAGAAAAAACAAGAATAGAGCTTAAAACAGAGGATGAAATGAGAAAAGTAAGATACGATTTTTTTAGCAAATCTGCAAAGGAATTTAAATTAGATAAAATAGCCACAGCTCACAACTTGGATGATCTCTTTGAAACTTTTCTGATCAATTTGAAAAGAGGAGGAGGTTTTATGTCCGCTATTGGAATATATCCTATAAACATTAATTTGTGCGCTGTGCCGGTTGTCAGACCAATAATTTGTGTCAAAAGAAAATCCATAGAAAAATACATAAAAGAAAACCAGTTAAGTTATGTTGAAGATTCCTCAAACCTTGATATAAAAATTCTAAGAAATAGAATAAGAATGACTTTATCTTTACTACCAGATGAAATTTATGATTCAATACTTTTAGGTTTTTTCAAATTTTGGCTGAATCTATATGCTACTTCGGATTTCTTGTCAGATACATACAATAAAAACCCAGAAATCTTACCAGAAGTTATAAAAAAACAAATAGAAATATACAAAAAATTCGGAAATGTTGAATATGAGATACTCAAAAGAAACATTAAAAGAAAAGAAAATTGAACAAAATATAGCAAAGTAAGAGTTTATTGACTGTGAATCTATATATCACTATATATTATATATGCTTCCTCACATTTGTGCAAGGATCATATCATTTACTGTATCCTCTCCCAATTAAAAGCGGTAATGTTCCTCTTCCTCTTGCTGAACTCTATCCCCACTATGTATATATCACTAAAATCTGCATACTTCTCCCAGTATCTCCTCTCCTTTATCTGATCCAAAGCCGAATATCTTACTCCTACCTTTCTCCCTCTACCAACACCTTCAACAACCTTGAATTCAAATATATATACTTTATCATAGTATATCGCCGTAAGATCAATCCTTCCCTCCGATGTTATATCCTCCGCCCTGACTTCTGCTCCTATCGCACTCAAATATGAGTAAAATATTGAAGCATAAAATCCCTCATATCTTGCTAACTTTGTTCTCCTATACCAATCATATGGTATCCCAGCGAAAAGCGAGAAAATAGTATCCCTAAGTTCATCAAGTCTCCCTTCCCTCAAACATCTCTTTACCCTATCCTTTAAACCCTCCTCCCTCCCCCTCAATATGAAATAAAGCAGATAATTTGAAAAACTTATCCTTACCTCCCTGTTCGGAAATGTCAGCACATATCTCATACCTTCCGGTTCCTGCATCCATTCCCTCACTGTCAAATACCCAGTCTGAAACAAAAGGTTCTCTGGTTCTATAAAATCTACATCAAATGAACCTATTAACCTCTCACTCGCCTCCAGCCTCTCCATCCTTGGAATCAAAAAACTCTTCTCAAGTATAAGCTTTATCAGAAAAGTAGGAGTTCCAGTTTCAAACCAGTATGACTTGAATTGCCTCTCAGAAAAATACAAAAGAATATCAAAAGGATTATAAACAGACTCTCCACACCAACTGTATCCGTTATACCAGCTTCTTATATCCTCAAGTTCCTTTTTATCTTTTATCTCATCTTGAAATGTTCTTATAAGTTCCTCTTCAGTGTATCCACAAATCGTTGAATATTCTGGATTCAATGTTATATCTTGTAGTTGATTTAGTCCTGAAAACAATGATACTTTTGAAAACTTTGATACTCCTGTGATGAACACGAGTTTCAGGTATGGGTCAGAGTCTTTCAAAACAGCATAAAGGTTTTTGAGTTCTTCTCTGATTTGTATGGCTTTCTCTTTGTCCTCAATCCTATCCAAAATTGGTTTATCATATTCATCTACAAGAACTACTACCTTCTGATTGAACTTTCTTGAAATCTTCATTATAAGCTCCATAAACCTTCGCTGAAGTAATTCTTCCT
>Ga0209289_100078_pt1 | contig 60240 bp, 55 predicted proteins | sample GXS110809BmetaG_FD_184121 | JGI IMG/M metagenome (GOLD analysis project Ga0209289, IMG submission 184121) | Hot spring microbial communities from Gongxiaoshe hot spring, China to study Microbial Dark Matter (Phase II) - GXS 110809B (SPAdes)... ... | reverse complement strand
CTACATCGTGCGCCCCACGCCCTAAGTAAAAGACCGCCCGCCTCCCCTGTCCAACCGGCGCCTCTAACTCAAACCGCAACGACTTCTGCAAACCACCATCAAAAATAATGTAGCCAGAAAAGTTGGCATCCTTCGGATTGCGCGTAACATAGTAGACCGCGTTCAAATTGGAAGGCGTGGTTGACTGTGCCATATAGATACCAATACCGGAAGCGCTCTTGAGCCGGATAGTGACACTTCCTCGTTGTAACGCCCGCTGCCCATAGGCACGGAAGGTCACTGTGTTCTGGGCATTGATACCGATGATCCGACTGCTCAGGTCTATCGCTGGCTGCCCTGAATTGACATCGCCCACCTCATAGTAGGCATCCGTAAACTCAAACACGACCGGTCCACCAACACCGCGCTGGTAAAGCGCATCAATGGCATCTTGGATGGTCAAGAAGTTGCGCGGATTACCTGCAAACAACGTTCCAATCGTATACGTACCCGACAACGGCCCCATTACATTGAACTCTGTGCAAGCGACATTATTCGTGTTCAATTGATCCCGACTATCTGTCACATAGATGCACGCTCGGTACGTCCCTTGCTGCGGAGGAATGAAATAGCGGAAGTTGATCGGAATCGTAGCGCCGACCGGTAGGTCAGGAATCACCGTATCGGCGACATAGACATCCTGCTGAGGAGGTGGCGATAACCGCGTGATGACCATCCGTACCTGTACATTCGTCACATCGCCAACACCATTGTTTGTGAAAGCTCCGACCGGTGTGACGGGGCGTCCGGCATACAGCGTCGTCGTAGAAGTCGGGTAGACAACCTGGGTCGCCGCTACTTCAAAGTCGTAAGCAATTTCAAAAACATAATCCCCCGCCGAGGGTAGGCAATTGTTACTCAGTTGATCATCGTTGGCATTGAGCAAAATCCCACACACTTGCAACCGGTACAGCCCCGGCTGAGTGGTCTGGGTAAACCGAGCAAAGCTAATGGTAACCTTTTCCGCACTCGGCAATGTGCCACTCCAATTGACCGTGTCCGCATAGACTCGGGTATTATCGGGAAGCCGCCAGATCTGAGCAATTGCCCGGAAGGACGTAATAGTATTGAGTCCCACATTCTGGAACCGTGCAGACACCGGTACGGATATCCCCATTGGATACTTTGTCCGACGTGGAGGAGCATTGCTCTGAGGATCCACAATCTCAATAGCAGCAAGATCATTGGGGAAAGCAACGATGAAATCCTTGATCCATTCCTGGGTGTAACCAGGCATGCTATAGCTGGCGATCAACCGGTAACTACCCCCGACAGCATTCGTCAAATCCAGGGCTCCCCCGCTACCAGCGTAGGCTCCCTTGGCACTGCCCATGGTATACGTGTAGGTGCCGCTAGAGGGATAGCTGAGATTGATAATCGTGTCGTTAGGATTCCCGCCCTCGGTTGCGATGTAGACCGGGTTCTGTGAGGGAAGCGGTCCGACGATCTTGTAGGTCAAAGCAATATCCCCTCGCGCTCGGAAAGTCAAAGAGGGTTTGGGATGTTGGGCATCTTGACCACCATAAATCTCACCTGCTCGCAGAATGCGTCGCGGATCTACGTCATCCGGGAAAGACTCTACAATGCCACTCAAGACTCCAAACCGAAACACTGGACGCCGAGTATACCAAGACGACCCAGAATACAGCTGGACACAATAGTCTGCTCCATCATTGACATAGTATGCATGGGGATAGAATACATTCGGTACCGTTGTACCCCAGTATTGTGGGTAGTTGTACGTCCAGCCCGTCCGGTAACTGCATATCTCTATGAGCAGATTGGACTGCCCATCCCACGTGAAAGGAACAGTAAACGTATGGATATTCCACGAATTTGCTTGGGGCACAAAGTTATCCACGTCGTAAACCAATGTGAAGGAAGAGCGATCGTTATCCGTGGTAGTAATCGCTGTTGCCGTTGTATGCTTGATCCAAATCCGATATCGGCGAGCCGGAGGGGGCGTGTTAGCATAGTATGCTCCCACCCGTACTCCCAAGGCAACAATCTGCCCACCGGGCATACCGGCCGCCTGCATTTCGGAAGCGCGGACGAGGTATTGGCTTCGCCCCGTCCACCAGTCGTCGTGATAGGGGTTAGCATAGTCGTACTGATACCACCCCTGCGTACTTCCCGGACCACCGGTAACGTCGTACCAGCTCTGTGCAGCGCTTTCTACAAGTGCTCCAAGGGCAAGAAGAACGCCAACTATTGCGGATATTCCACGCGCTGTCATGAGAGCCTCGCTAAGTTTATCACACATTCCTGCTTTTGTTTCCCTGTTACTTCCAGCACTTGCTCCTTCGTTATCAAAATGGTTCCCTTGTGTCAGAGGTTGCGTACAAATATACAACATTCGGCACCACGAACCAGCTACAAGCTCCACTAGCTCCTACATTCCTTTCTCCTCAAAGGTTCCATTGTCTGCTCTTAGCTCTTCCTCGTGAGGAACAACGGTTACATCTGCGATAGAATCCTCGGGCTCCAAACGGATGAGGCGTACCCCTTGGGCGTTGCGTCCCAGGATAGAGATACCAGCAACAGGCTGGCGGATAAGGATCCCACGGGTGGTGATAGCAATCACATCATCCTCATCGCGCACGCTATGGACGGCGACGAGCTTCCCCGTTTTGGATGTTATTCGCATTCCAATAACCCCCTTAGCTCCGCGATGGGTAAGGCGGAACTCGCCTATAGGAGTCCGCTTTCCAAATCCCCGCTCACCGACAAGGAGCAGGTGCTGCTCCACCGTTGGGGCAACAGCCGCTCCAATGACGACATCACCTGCTTCTAAGTGAATTCCGCGCACCCCCATTGCCATCCGCCCCATTGGGCGGATTTCCTCTTCGCGGAAATGGCATACCATACCGTGAGCGGTCACAAGAATAAGATGGTGGGTCCCATTGGTCAGATGGACAGCAACAAGCTGATCATCAGGCAGAAGAGAAATAGCGATCAAGCCGGAAGAGCGCACCGTTCGGAACTCCTGCAGAGGAACACGCTTAACCATTCCGGAACGAGTGACCATTACGATGTACTCGGCTGCCTCCCAATGGCGGACGACAACGTATGCGGTTATCTTCTCATCGGCACTTTTGGCAATGATGTTAGCTATGGAGCGCCCGCGCGCTGTCCGTCCCCCTTCAGGAAGGTCATACACCTTGCTCCGGTAGCAGCGTCCTCGGTCAGTGAAGAAGAGCACATCAGCGTGGGCAGTGGCGTAAAGGACGTGTTCTACAAAGTCATCCTCATGAGGCATAGCGCCACTGAGACCTCGTCCCCCCTTAGCTTGTCGGCGGTAGGCATCGGCGGGAGTCCGCTTGATAAAGCCGTGATGGGTGATGGTAATGATGACTTCTTCATCCGGAATGATATCTTCGGCGGTGAATTCCTGAGCCTCGTACACGATGCGTGTTCGGCGCGCATCGCCATAGCGCTGAGCCAACTCCCGCAACTCCTCAGCGATAACCTGTCGCTGAAGTTCGGGACTGTTCAGGATTGCCTGGAGACGCTCAATAGTTTGCAGCAGCTGGCGATACTCTGACTGGAGAGCTGAGCGCTCCAAGCCTGTCAAGCGTTGGAGGCGCATATCCAGAATTGCACGCGCCTGCTCTGCCGTTAACTCAAAACGCTCCTGCAACCGTTGGGACGCCGTGGCGGGATCGGGAGAGGAACGGATGGTTTCAATGACGGCATCCAATGCATCCAACGCCTTCAGGAGTCCTTCCAGAATATGGGCTCGCTGCTGGTCGCCGGCCAACTCATGACGGCTCCGCCGCTGGATAACCTCAAAGCGATGCTGTAGAAAGTGCTGCAGAAGTTCGCGCAGCGTCAGCACCCGAGGACGCCCGCCTACAAGGGCCAGCATGATAATGGAAAAGGTGCTCTGCAGTGGGGTGTGTTTGTACAGATTGTTAAGCACCACCATGGGAACGGCATCCCGGCGGAGCTCAATAACGATGCGCATCCCCTCACGGTCGGACTCATCCCGAATATCAGCAATGCCGTCCAGCACTTTCGTCCGCACCAGCTGGGCAATCCGTTCAATGAGCGCTGCCTTGGCAACTTGGAAAGGCAGCTCTGTAATGACGATTGCCTCACGCCCGCTACGAAGGCTTTCAATGACGGCGCGCCCCCGCACGGTGATCTTCCCTCGTCCCGTCCGATAAGCCTCCCGCACCCCCTCATAGCCGTAGATAATGCCACCTGTAGGAAAATCTGGCGCCTTGATAAACTGCAGAAGCTCCTCGTCGCTCAGCTCCGGGTCTTCCAGAAGAGCCAAGAGGGCTTGAACAACCTCGGTGAGATTATGGGGCGGGATACTGGTTGCCATACCCACGGCGATACCGCTGGCACCATTGAGCAATAGCAGTGGCGCCACTGTCGGCAGTACCACAGGCTCACGCAAAGTCTCGTCAAAATTGGGACGGAAGTCCACCGTGTCTTGGTCAATATCCCGGAGAACTTCCAACGCCAGTGGAGCGAGCCGAGCCTCGGTATAGCGCATAGCCGCAGGGTTATCTCCGTCAATCGAGCCAAAATTCCCCTGGCCCTCTATCAGCAGATAGCGCATACTCCAGGGCTGCGCCATGCGCACCATCGCCTCATAGACCGGCGCATCGCCATGAGGATGGTATTTCCCTAAGACTTCCCCCACAATGCGGGCCGACTTCTTATACGGTCGATTTGGCAGCAGCCCCAGCTCGTACATAGCGTAGAGGATGCGGCGCTGCACGGGCTTGAGTCCATCACGGACATCAGGCAAGGCGCGGGAAACTATCACGGACATGGCATAGTCCAGATATGCATCCCGCACCTCGTCTTCGACAAGGACCGGAACTATGCGCTCTCGCTCCACAAGCTCCATTGCCAGAACGAACCATACACGGTAAAACGACGCGCAAAATTACAGGGACTTCTCTCCGCCCATGGCGTGGACGAAGTTACTCCGCAGCCTCTCACAGGCCGACCAGACCTCCTCGACAGTGATCGAACGAATACAGGCAAAGGCTTGCTCCCCCCTCCAGCGGCATTGGGCTGGTCGGGGAGAGTAGTAAAAGCAAGGGCTACAAGGGAGCTCCCGCCGTACAACAATGTGCGGCGCCTTCCACGGACGCACGTAGGTTGGGTTTGTATAAGCAAAGATTGCCACCGTCGGCAACTGCAAAGCTGCTGCAATATGCATCAGAGCAGAGTCGTTGCTGACAAAAAGCTGGCATCGGCGCATGATTGCCGCACTGACCATTAGCGAGGCCGTTCGCACGATAAGGCATCGCTCGGGGACAGGCACCAGCGATCGGATATACTCATTGAGCTCGTACTCAGCAGCCGAACCAAACAGGAGCACCCACCCATCCCACTGCTGGATGATGCGAGCAGCCAATTTGGCAAAGCGCTCCGGCGCCCAGCGACGCCGAATATGGTTTTTAAACACTGCCGATCCAGCATGCACCCCCACACAATAGGCTCCATCGGGAATTCCATGGTGCATAATCCACTGGGTTGCTCTCTGGTAGTCCTCCTGCCAGAAAAAGAGTTGCAGTGGAGGCAAATCCGGCGGAACGGGAACGCCAAGGAGCTGCACTAAACGCACGTTCTCCTCTACGTTATGCAAACGGTCATCCTCCCGCCGCGTGCGGTTCTTGAGCCAATTGAGCTGGCGAACGTTCTGATGATTATAGGTGTGACCCACTCGCAGCGGTGCGCCAGTCAAGTACAACAGCACGTTGTACTCCCAGCGATTGGATGGATACACGCTGATGGCGATATCGTAACGTCGCCGTCGGAGCGACCATACGAAGCGAATTGACTTCCACCACGGCTCATGGAGGAAATCCCAGAAGTAAACACGCCGGACATCGGGATGGCGTTCATACATCTCCCGGACTCCGGGGAACATAGCCACCAGATCCACAGTCGCCTCCGGAAAATGCTGCCGCAAAAGGCGGAGTGCCGGTGTGAACATGAGAGCGTCCCCGATTCCAGAGAGAGCAAACACGAGAATTTGCATCATCGTGCGTCCTTTGTCTCCCAGGTAAAGACGTACGAGCATGACGGGATTTATCACCGACGAGCGGTATCTGGCTCACGACACTGGCATCGGACATCCCGAACGTCCGGAGCGCCTTCGGGCAATTTGGGAAGAACTTCAACGCCGCTCACTCTGGAACCGTCTGCAGCATGCTTCTCCTCGCATGGCAACGGAGGAGGAAATTGCCTTGGTCCACTCGCCCGACTACATAAGCTTCATCCAACGCCATATCCCCCGGCACGGTATTGTGTGGCTTGACCCAGATACCGCTTTGTGCCCGAGCTCGTATAGCGTTGCCTGCCTTGCCGTCGGAGGTGTCCTGACCGCCATAGACGCTATCATGGAAGGACAGTGGCGGAACGCCTTCTGCGCCATCCGTCCCCCAGGCCACCATGCGGAACGAGATCGGGCAATGGGATTCTGTCTTTTCAATAACGCCGCCACTGCCGCCCGTTATGCGCAAGTGCGCTATGGGGTCACTCGTGTTCTTATCCTGGACTGGGACGTCCACCATGGAAACGGCACCCAGCACATCTTTGAAGAGGATCCGACTGTCTTCTACATCAGCCTTCATCAATACCCGCTCTATCCCGGCACAGGTCGGGCCGAGGAGCGCGGTCGCGGTGCCGGCGAAGGCTTTACGCTCAACATCCCCCTCCCACCGGGAAGTAGCGACGAAGCATATCGCAGTGCCTTCCACAAGATAGCCCCCGCCATATCGGCCTTCCAACCGGAGCTCATCGTACTCTCCGCCGGGTTTGACGCCCACCGCGACGATCCGTTAGCTTCACAGCAGTTGACGGCAGAGAGTTTCCGCTGGATGTGTCGGGAAACACTCCGATGGGCAGAACAATTTGCCCGTGGACGTCTTGTGGCTGTTTTAGAAGGTGGCTACGCCCTTTCTGCATTGGCAGAAAGTGTTGCTGTCTGCATTGAAGAAATGCTCGCCTGGGCTGCCCCAATCTCTCAGACTACGCCCTCTTCCTGATCAGCGCAAGGAGGTTCAATTTGCTCAACTGGCCCCAACGAGGCCATCTGGGGAAGGAGTGCTTCTACTGGCCCAGAAGCAGCAATGGCAAGATGCTCCAGACGGCAGAGTCTGTGTTGTACGGGCAACAAAGCCTCCGGACCCAAAGAACGCAGGCGAGCGAACAGGACACTGGGGAAATCGGCAGAAAAACCAGCCGCAAGGTATGGGGCATAGAAGCCCAATACTCCTTTCAGTGTCACCATCTGGCGGAGCAATCCTCCAGAAATCACCCGGACAACCCGCTGAACCTCCTCAAGCGGGAGCAGCTCATCCCGAAGGCGCTCTATCTCCTGGATGATGAGTGCGCAGGCATGTCCGACCCGAGCGGTATCGAAGGACCCCGAAATGAGGAGGAGGCCACCGGTACGAGTTGCTACCAGGGAAGCGCCCACGCCGTAAGTCAATCCCTCGTGTTCCCGTAAGCGTCGGTTCAATCGTGAGAGGAAGTAGCCACCCAACAGGGTTGTCACCAGATAGGCAGCAGCATAGTCTTGGTCCCCCAGCGAAGGAGCTGGCAAGGCCATAACGACAGTACTCTGGACAGCGTTTGGCTTTGCAATCAGGACAACCTTGCGTTCCCATTCCTGCGGGAATGGGGGTATGGTTGGCGCCTGAACAATTTCCGTGGGGAAGGCCGGACATAACCGGTGAAGCCATCTGTCTATCATTGCCTCAGAGAGGGCTCCACCAAACAAGAGGAGACGAGGAGCTGTCCGCTGCAGAATGCCATACCATCGGTGGCAATCCTGGGCAGTCAAACTCAGTAATGTCGGCAGGGTTCCCAACTCCGGATATCGGTATGGATGCTGTGGCGCTATTGCGGAGAGAAGGGCATATGAAGCTAATGACTCCGGCTCTTGGCACCACTCCAGCAAGGCTGCACGCTGGCGCTGTTGCTCGCGCCGGATCTCTTCCTCTGAAAGCTCTGCCTCCGCTACCATTTCCACCACCAGTTCCCGAACCTCTTCCACGACCGAAGAGAGGCAGGTACAGCTGAGCCAGCTGATCTCCTTCGTCACCCCAACATCCACTATCGCCCCATAACGCTCCAGTTGACGGTGGAATTGCTCAGCGCTCCGGTGTCGGCTTCCACGGAGAATCCCTCGCATCGTCAAGCGCGCCAACCCTGGCTGCGGTGCATGAGCACTCCCAACAGGGAAGAGCAAGCGCACAACGACCAGTGGAACCGTCGGGTCAGGCATCGTATACAACCGCCACCCAGCTGCTCCGCTTACTTCACGAAGCGGTGGGATGACAATTTCAGGAAAATCCTCACGGATAGGCGCCTTTTGTAACTCCATTGGCTTACCTTCGTCCCATCACCCCAAGCGGTCGGTTCAACAGAAGTTTATGGACGAACGATGCTCTACGGTAAGACTGTTCTCATCACAGGTGCCTCCAGTGGCATTGGGGCTGCATGTGCGGAACGCTTTGCTGAAGCCGGTGCACGGCTTCTTCTTCTGGCACGCCGTCGCCAACGACTCGAAGCCCTTTCCCATGAGCTCCACGTTCGTTTTGGGACAGAGAGTCGCCTCCTCATCTGCGATGTCCGCTCCCGTGCCGCTATTGAGCAAGCCCTGTGTGAATTACCCCCCGAGTGGCTCCGCATAGACATCCTTGTTAACAACGCCGGCTTAGCCCGAGGATTTGCTCCCCTCCACGAAGGAAATCCCGAAGACTGGGAAGAGATGATTGACACGAACCTGAAAGGGCTCCTGTTCGTGACGCGAGCTGTCCTACCCCACATGATCTCCTGCGGCGAAGGTATGGTGATCAACATCGCTTCTATCGCTGGGCGCGAAGTCTATCCTAACGGCAACGTTTATTGTGCCACCAAACACGCCGTCCGAGCCCTCTCTGAAGCACTCCGCATTGAGCTCAATGGCACCAATATTCGCGTCGTCAACATTGACCCCGGGCTTGTGGAGACGGAGTTCTCTCTGGTACGCTTCCGCGGCGATACCGAACGCGCTCGCAAAGTCTATGAAGGTCTGCAGCCCTTGACTCCTTACGACGTAGCCGATCTTGTCCTCTTCTGCGCTACACGCCCTCCCCATGTAGTCATTGCCGATGTGCTCATCCTCCCTACCGCCCAAGCGAACACCTGGCTCATTCACCGCAATCCTTCCCCTGCTACGCCTCCATCAGTCCCCGCTCCCGGAGACTGACATAGGCTTCTCCAGCAATGATGAGGTGGTCTAAAAGAGGAATGTCCACAACTTTGCCCGCTTGCACCAACTGCCGCGTCAACGCAATATCCTCGGCCGAGGGCTCCGTATTGCCTGAAGGATGGTTATGGAGCACGATAATGGCCGCCGCACTCTCGACAATAGCAAGGCGAAAGACCTCGCGCGGATGAACCAGACTTGCCGTGAGAGTCCCTTCGCTGACCACCACCTCACGGATAACCTGATGAGCAGCGTTCAGCAAAAGGACATGGAAGGACTCCTGGCGGGCTCCGCGCAAGCGCGGGATGTACATCCGGGCAACGTCACCGGGGGAGCGAATAACCTTGCGGGCTGAGAAGGGCTCTGCCTGCAAGCGGCGCGCCAGCTCAAAAGCCGCGGCTAGTACTATAGCTCGCACCATCCCCATACCTCGGACTGCCCGGAGCTCACTGACATCCCGGGAGGAAAGTTCCGTCAGGTTCCCAAAGCGGCGGAGCAACTCCCGGGCAACGTCTACCGCTGAAAACCCTTGCGTACCAGAGCCGATCAAGATAGCCAAGAGCTCCGCATCTGAAAGCACCGTCGCCCCGTACCGGAGAAGGCGCTCCCGTGGGCGCTCGTCTTCCCGCCACTCACGAATCGTGCGATAAGTCGGATGTTCTGCTACTCGGGCCTGAGAATCTCGCGAAGCCATTGCAGATATGGCTCTGCTGATGCCTCCAAGGGAAGTGCGATAATCTCAGGAACATCGTACGGATGAAGCTCGCTCACCCGCCGCTGCAATGCTTCCAAATGCTCCCGGTGTGTCTTCACAACGATGAGCGCCTCCTGTGCTTCATGGAGAGCATCCTTCCAACTGAAATACGAGTAAACGGTCGGCACAACATTACAACAGGCAGCTAGGTGCTCTGTGACCATAATGCGGGCAAGCTGCTGAGCATTTTCCAGAGACGGGGTTGTGATGAACACAACGCAGAAGTCCTGAGCCCGTTGCATAATTTCGCTCTACGCTACCCAACAACCAAGCTGCAATTTAGCGAAAATGGTAGAGCTGTTCGTGCTGTATCTCCACCTAGTGGCCGCCCTCTACGCTTTTACAAAACGGTGGCAGGAGGAAAGCGCCGCTGCAGGGCTCTTAGCCGCTACTCTGGTGGGGTTCCTCTTTTTATTGGTCTGGAGTCTCAGTGGGGCTTTTGTTCGTGCTTTAATTTCTGCCCCTATGGTAACCCCATGGCTCAGCCGGGATGGATTAGGATTGCTTCTGCCATTACCCCTGGAGATTGCCCTTTTCGTTTATCTCTTCGTACGTCAGAGACGCAAAGAGTTCTCCGATACTCCACGACAATGAACACCGACGACGTCTTCACCCCTAGCACAACTGCTAAAGCCCAGCTATGGAGCCTGAGCGCCTACAGCAAATACGGGAACGCATCGCACAGGTGCTTGACCCCGATCTCGGTGTACCGTTAGGAGAACTCGGTGCACTACACGATCTTCAATTCCAAGACGGACACTTAGCGCTCTACTTAGAGCTGATCCCACCACTACCATGGGTAGCCCAGCCACTCGAACGCGCTTGCCGAGAGGCTATTGCCGAACTTCTTGGGGACATTCCCTTTCACATTTACGTCCGTGAACGTCCCCTATCCCGCAGCACATCCCCATCTGTGCTGTCCGGGGTTCAACACCTCATCGCTGTAGCTTCTGGCAAAGGCGGTGTGGGGAAATCTACAATTGCAGCAAACATTGCCGTCACGCTGGCGCGGGCCGGAACCACCGTTGGTCTTTTGGATGCTGACATTTACGGTCCCAGCGCCCCCACCCTCTTCGGGCTTCAAGGAATGCCCTTGCACGCTCGCAAGGATGAACATGGACGGGTCATTGGCATTCCCCACGAGCGCTATGGAATCCGCATCGCCTCTATGGGCTTCGTCCTGCAGCGGGAACAAGCCGCTATCCTCCGCGGTCCCCTACTGGCAGGCTATTTCATGACTTTGGTTGAGCAAATGGACTGGGGAGAGCTGGACTTCCTTGTCTTTGATCTACCCCCAGGAACCGGTGATATCCAGTTGACTCTGGCACAGAAGGTACCGTTGAGTGGTGCCGTGTTGGTCACAACGCCACAGGAACTCTCCCTGGCAGACGTGCGGCGGAGCGTGACGATGTTCCGACGGGTTAATGTCCCGGTTCTGGGAATCGTGGAGAACATGAGTTACTTTACCTGCCCTCGCTGCGGGCACCGAGAAGCTATCTTCGGAGAAGGCGGCGGTCAGCGTCTGTCTGAAGAGCTTAACGTTCCTTTCCTCGGACAGCTACCGCTGGACCCACTCTTGCAGAGGTCCAGCGATGAGGGTATTCCCGTGGTGGAACACCCCGCTGGGACTCACCTCCGCCATCTCTTCGCCGAGATCGTCCATGCTCTGGTCCGAGAACTCCGGCGCCAGTACTACCGCGCCCAATCCCCTCGGCTGGAGATTTCCCTCTGAACTTTGAGGAACTGCTAATTTTGTGCCTTGTGTTTTCCATACAATTGTCCGTCCTCCCATGCGAGCTGTTGTCGAAATCGCTACTGCTCAATACGTGGTAGAGCCGGGGCAGGTTTTGGTAGTGCCCCATGTATCAGTTGAACCTGGAAGCGTATTGGAGCTACGTCCCCTTGTCCTCATCGGAGATGGGCAGGAAGTTTCTATTGGCACCCCCTTCACTGCAGGTATTGTGCGTGCAGAAGTTCTGGAACATGGTAAAGGAGCCAAAGTAATCGTCTTCAAAAAGAAGCGCCGGAAAGGTTACAAGCGCTTCAGAGGGCATCGGCAGCTATACACACGTATCCGCATCACGGAAATAGATGCCGCTAACAGTTCCACAGTGTAAAGGCAATAGGTCATGGCACACAAAAAAGCCGGAGGCTCTACCCGCAACGGTCGGGACTCTAATCCGAAATACCTCGGGGTCAAACGGTTCGGTGGAGAGTTTGTCCGAGCCGGTAATATCTTAGTCCGCCAGCGAGGCACTCGCTTCTATCCCGGGCGCAATGTCGGGATGGGACGGGACTTCACACTCTATGCCCTCGTTGACGGACGCGTAGTCTTTGAACGCAAAGATCGGCAACATTTGAAAGTCTCTGTCTATCCCGCTGCATCAGCTGTTGGAGCGAACGGAGCCGAGGAGACACAATGAAGCTCACTATTATCGGCGCTGGAAATGTAGGTGCCACCACCGCTCATATTGCTGCTCTCACCGGCGTTGCCCGCCAGATCGTTTTGGTGGATATCGTAGAAGGCATTCCCCAAGGTAAAGCATTGGACATTTACGAATCACTCCCCATTATGGGGCGTGATTGCCGCGTCATTGGGACCAATGCTTACGCAGAGACGGCAAATTCCGACATCGTTGTCATCACCGCTGGGGTCCCCCGCAAACCCGGGATGAGCCGTGACGATCTTCTCACAACCAACGCCGGGATTGTTAAAACATGCGCTGAGCAATCCTTCGCTCACTCCCCCAATGCCTTTTACATTGTGGTGTCTAATCCGCTCGATGTCATGACCTACCTAACCCTGAAGGTCACAGGGCTACCTCGCACTCGTGTGGTAGGCATGGCGGGGATACTGGACACAGCGCGTTTCCGCACGTTTATTGCCACGGAATTAGGTGTTTCCGTGGAAGACGTCTCCGCCTTCGTCTTGGGAGGACACGGAGATAGTATGGTGCCACTGGTACGGTATACCACTGTTGCAGGAGTTCCGATTACTCAATTCCTCTCCCCTGAGCGCATTGAGGCCCTTATTCAGCGGACACGAGATGGAGGAGCGGAGATTGTAGCGTATCTGAAGACAGGAAGTGCCTACTATGCTCCCGCTGCTGCCGTCGTGCAGATGATCGACGCTGTCGTTTATGACCGGAAACGGATTCTTCCCTGTGCTGTCGCCTTAGAGGGCGAGTATGGGCTATCCAATGTCGTCTGTGGCGTTCCCGTCAAGCTAGGACGGGCAGGGGTAGAGGAAATCCTGGAGCTGGAACTGTCTGAGGAAGAACGTAATGCCCTACATCGCTCTGCTGCAGACGTCCGACGCACGATTGAACGTCTGGAAGAGCTCTTGCATCAGAAAACAGCAGCGTAATGGAGTGATTACACTTGCGCAGAAGCCTTATGAAGCCAGAGCACGTATTTTTGCGCTCGGTGTAGAAGTCTTGTAAGCCCGAACAAGGAGCGTCCTATGCGGAATCTCTTCAATACAGTCGTGATCCTGCTTGCCCTTCTGATCTCCAGCCTCTTTTACTTCTTCGTGATGGGAAACCCCGCCAACTTCAAAGATGGCGAGCGCCGTCAGGAGCCTATTCCTGGCAATGTACTTGGCACTGTTTACACGGGCGGGCCACTGGTTGCTGTGCTTATAGCTCTCTCGCTTATTTCTATCACATTCGTCTTTGAGCGCTTTTTCTCCATCCGCAAAGCTCGGGGAACGCATCCGCCGGAGGAGTTTCTGCGGAAATTCCAGAATCTGTTAGAGGAAGGCAAACTGGACGAGGCCATCGCCCTCTGTGATACTCAAGGAGGTAGTCTGGGAAATGTACTTCGCGCCGGACTGCAACGATATAAGCAATTGGAAAACGATCCCTCGCTGGATTCCGAGCGCAAATTAGCCGAAGTCCAGCGTGCAATTGACGAAGCGATGAATTTAGAAACCCCACTGCTGGAGAAGAATTTAGTCATCCTGTCCACCGTCGCTTCTATTTCCACCCTGGTAGGGCTTCTAGGAACCACAATCGGGATGATCCGTGCGTTCTGGGCACTGGGGCTAACGGGTGCGGTTTCCGCCCAGCAGCTCTCCATTGGAATCGCTGAAGCTCTCTATAACACTGCTGGAGGACTGGCAGCGGCGATTATCTCTATTGTTTCCTACAACTTCTTCACCACGAAGGTGGATAACTTCGTGTACACTTTGGATGAGGCAACTCTGAGCATGATGGAAATCCTAAGTACACGCGTCAAACGGTAAACCACCCTGCCCCATGCCCAAGCTCAAGAAACGCCGGCTCGGCTTCGTTTTGGACATGACCCCGCTGGTGGATATTACCTTCTTGCTGCTAACCTTCTTCATGTTGACGGCAAAGTTCAAATCCGAAGCCGAAACCCAGCAGCGTTTTACTATCGTCCGACCCCAAGCAACAGCCGATACTTCGCGGCTGCCCGACAAGGATTTGGCTATCATCAAGATTGGGATTGACACCCTCACGGGTGACACGGCGTACTACTACGAGATGACCAACGAGACTGACTGGTTCCAGGTCATTGGGGGTCTGGAGCAATATCAGCAGATAGGACAAGGACAACGTATCCGGCAAATACGGGCAGGACTCCAAGAGCTGGACGAGCTCATCCGACGCACACGTATCGTGCGTCCCACTACCCGCTTTGCCATTGATGCCGATCGCCGGGTACGCTACAAATGGGTTGAAGAGCTCATGGAGGTGCTCCGGCAGAACCGAGCGACGGTCTTTAACTTTGTAACTGATCGTCGCCCACCGGAAAATCCACCAATGTAGCAGACAAGCACTCATGAGCGCCTAAGTATCCAGAACAGACACAGTGCGATTCTATGGGCGTAGCAGACTTTAGCGGAGAAGCGAAGCGAGAGCGACGTGGCAGTACGCGACGGCGCAAGAAGATGCGCCGCCTCCGCTATCGCTTGGATATGACCCCGTTGGTGGATATCGCCTTCCTGCTTTTGACCTTTTTCATGCTTACCACCACCCTAATTACCCCGCAGGTAATGGAGATGACAATCCCGCCAGAACGCACACAGGTAGAGGTCCGGCAGTCGGATCTGCTTACGCTACAGATTCGTTCCGATGGAAAGGTGTTCTACAACTTGGGGACTGACGCTCCCCAACCAATCACTCTGAAAGACTTAGAGTCTTTAGCAGTCCGAGAAAACGTGCGCCTGAAAAACCGTCTAATCACAGTATTGAAAGCTTCACCCAACGTGGCTTACGGCACCGTCATCACAGTCCTGGATGTACTCAACCGTGCGGAAGTACAAATCGCTGAACAGCTTGCCCGAGAAGGACTGCGCCGGGAACGGCGTTTTGCTATTGCCCCAATGACACCGGAGGAAGAACAAGCCCTTGCACAACTATGACGACCCATGCCGATATAGCAATACCCTCACAGCCGAGGTGGAGTATCCGTCTCTGGAGCCAGGAATTCCTGCGCTGGATTCAGCGCAATACTATCCGAGGTTTCTTGGCAGCCATAGGCTTACTTTTCCTGCTGCTGTTGCTCTACCTTGCTCTCCAGATTATCCTTCCGACCCAGACTCAAGCCGTGCGCACAGCGCCTATTGTCCGCATCCGCTTGTCGGAACTACCACCCCCACCATCACTGCAGGAGGTTGTGCCTCCGCCTACCCAAATGGCTCCTATAGAGCAACCCACAGTCCGAGTCGGAATCCCCATCCCCGTACCCGACGTTTTGGTTCCCCCGGAAGCCCAGAGCTTTGCTACACTAGAGGAACTGAAACGTTCCCCTACCGAAGGAGTCGGCGGCAGTGGGAGCGGAGGTGGGAATATCCAAGTAATCCCTGAGAACACCCAAGTAGAAGTCCCGCAAGAGCCAGACCCCTATGAATTCGTCGCCGTCGAGCGCGAACCCTCCCTGGACATGAACGAACTACGACGTCGGCTGGAGTACCCGGAGTTAGCACGCCGGGCTGGTATCCAGGGGAAGGTCTATGTCCGCGTGCTCGTCGGCACCGATGGGAAACCCAAACGGTACATCGTTGAGCACTCTGACAACGAACTGCTTACGGAAGCAGCGGTTAAAGCCGTCATGAGTATGACCTTTACGCCGGCCATCCAGAACGGACAGCCCATTGCTGTCTGGGTCAGTATCCCCATAGACTTCCGCCTCCGATAAACTAAGGTAGCGCCTATGAGGTATCCACACGATGCCCATTCCTTTGTTGAGTCGTGCTTCTGTCATCTGTGTCAATCCCCAGTAACTTTCCAGTGATCGCCCGTTCATTCCTCTCGGAGTCACGTTCTCCATGGTGGTGGCACGTAATCAACTACATAGCTCGCTCTCTTGTAACCCTCAGCGGACTGTTCCTCCTCTTTGCCCCACTACCGCTTAAACCGGGGACAGCTGTCTTCGTCCGCACTTTGGGCCTTGTCATGGTACTTTTCGGTCTATACCGGGTTGCGTGGTATCACTGGCGTCTTCGGCAGCAGCATCATGAGGAAGAGTGAAGTAGTGGGCGCTCTATGGTTTCTGCTCTTTCTGAGCTCGTGCACTCCGCAGCGGACTCCTAAGACCGACGAGGCCGAGAGCCTCACCCGCGGACGTGTCGAGCTTTTTTGCGACGAAGCAATTGCTCCCCTCCTGGCATCTCCTTTGAAGCACTTTGACACGCTCTATCCTGAAGCTCAGCTTCAACTAACGGTTACCTCTGCCCGCGAAGCCATGCGTCAGCTCTTGGCGCGCAATGCTCGGATCATTGTTATCGCCCGGGACTATTTGCCTGATGAAGATTCTCTCATGCGTGCCTACGGTGTTGCCGCTCACCCGCGGGTCAAGTTAGCAGAAGATGCCCTCGTCTTCTTCGCCCATCCGAGTGTTCCCCTGGATACCCTCAATGTTTCCCAACTCCACGCCATCCTCCGTGGGGCTCGGAGCTTCCGGGATTTCTTCCCTTCCCTACCGCGCGAACCAGAGCTTGTCTGCCCCGGAACGGCCTCTTCTGTCTACGCCAACTTAGTTCAGCAAGTTCTCTCCGGAACCTTCCCTAAGCGCCGGATGCACATAGTTGCAACTTCGGACTCTGTGCTGGCCATTGTGGCGTCAACCCCCTGGAGCATTGGCATTGGATACCTCTCCCACGTTGCCCATTCCAGGCAGGTCCGTCCGATATCCCTGGGCTACGTTGATAGCGCCGGTCATTATGTCTCCCCCAAACCCGTGCACCAGTCGTATATCGTTTTACGCAAGTATCCGTACGTTGTGCCTCTCTATGCCTATTTACGGGATGACCTGCGGAACTTGCCATGGGTAGTGGCAACGTTTTTGGGAACGGACACCGAAGTACAGCGCCACTTTTTGCAGAGCGGCATCGTCCCTGCCTTTGCTCGTATTCGGTTAATCCCGGAAGAGTAGGCACCAATGAAGCGATTTGCAGCGATACTGTTATGTAGTAGCGTGGCAATAGCGCAATTGGACCAGGCACAGTTACTGTTCCGCCAGGGACGGCTTGAGGAAGCCTTGGCAGTGCTGCAGCCCTTGATTGCCCGCTCCGAAGAGGCGGCTATCCTACTGGCCGGCGATATCTGGATGGAACTGGAACGTCCTGATTCCGCACTTGCTCTCTACCGCCGAATTCCCAAAGCTGAAGCAAAGCCCGCCGTCATCTCTCGCATCGGTCTGGCACTCTCGGCTACTGGATACCATACGGAGGCCATTTTGACTCTGCGCAAAGCTTGGGAAAAGTACCCTCAGAACGTGGATATCGCCCTGGCACTCTGCCAGGCTTTACTTCAGGCAGACTCGCTCCAGCAGGCAGAGTACGTTGCCCTGAGAGCACGGGACTTCGCCGGCCCCGATGCTCGGGTCTATACTATGTTGGGCGATCTATACTACCGCCAACGCGTCTACGAACTGGCACGGCAGAATTACGAACAGGCTCTCCGCTTGGATTCCCTCCACACCCATGCCCGCATCCGCCTAGCTGAGGTATACTTCCGATTAGCACAACGTGAGTCGGACCGAGAACTTGCTAACCAGTACTATCGGCGCTCGCTCCAACAGTGGGACGCCGTTACCCGACTGGATTCCACCAATGCTCGTGCCTTCTACGAAAAGGGACGACTCTTTTTCTTCGCCCGCCGCTATGATGATGCCGTCACCGCTCTGCGCCGCTATATAGAGCTTCGCCCCGGGGGTAGCTTAGGGCGTTGGTACTTAGCACAAGCTCTCGTTGAAGCCCGCCGCTGCGAAGAAGCTCTGCCCCACTTGGAACGAGTTGCCCAAGAGCTGGATACAGCTCGCCCGCGAGCCCTGCTACTGCACTCCCGCTGCCTCTTTGAGCTGAGCCGCTATGCCGAAGCTATGCGTGCCTATGAAGCTCTCCTTGCCGACTCCACAATCCCTACCGACGCTGCCGATTGGGAGCGGGCCGGAGTTTCTGCTCTGTTCACAGGGGATACGGCTATGGCAATCCAGTACTTCCGACAGTCGCTCCTCCGCGACCCACGACGGTGCGCTTTGAGCTTCCGGCTCGGTGCGCTCCTCTATGGACAACAGCGCTACAGTGAAGCTATAGCGGTCTTCCGCCAACGTCTCCAGACATGTTCCGACACACTGGATCCACGGGTCCACGCTTTTATTGCTACTGCTTTCCTGGCTGCCAATCAACCTGACTCTGCCCTTCCAGCCCTGGAGGCAAGTCTTCGCTTGGACTCTGCCAATCTCTTCACCTATCGCCTTATGGTCGCTGCCCTCATGGCACTGCGCCGCTATTCAGAGGCAGAATCAATTGCTTGGTCTGCCCTCCGCCAAGCTCAGCAATCCAACGACCGACAAAGCACTGACGATATCGTCGCTTCACTCTGTGCCCCGCTGCTGGAAGCAAAGGACTACTCCCGCCTACAACGAATCGCCCGGGAAGCAACACGGCTTGCTCCCCCTTCAGCCAAGGCATGGCTCTTCCTCGGTCTTGCCTATCACGGACTCAACGATCTGCAGAACGCCTGCCGAGCCTACCGGGAAGCCCTCCGCCGTAGTCCTGCAGAGATCACTGCCCAACAAAACCTTAAGCTTCTCAACTGCCCCTAACCTGCCACCCTCCTATAGCAACTTGCCACCACGTCTTGGGAATCCTACGGCAAAGGATTCCCTATCTGACCCCTTCCTCATCAGGCTGCTCTCCCTGACTCACCTGCTCGGTAGACCACCTAAGGGACGCGCATACTGCATCCCATCTTACGAAAACGCAAGCAGCAATGCAACCCAAAAGGACCCCCCTTCCCCCAATGCCCAATAGTGCACCGTTTCGGTACCGCCAGACGTCTTTTTACACACTGAACAAGCAAAGCCCGACCTATGGAACCGGTGGCTCATAAGGAACTGCAGTATCTGAAAGGAGTTGGTCCCCGGCGTGCTGCAGCTTTAGCCCAAAGTGGTATCCAGACGGTATACGATCTTGCCTTCTTCCTCCCACGAGCATACATTGACCGAACTACCACGACAACGCTCCGTGCTCTGGCACTGACATTGCAGAAGCAGGAACATCTCTTTCAGCAGCCCTTTCCATTAGCCGAAGAGCGGCTTCTTCTTAACGAGGTCACCTTACTCATCCGCGTTGAAAGCCTGCGAGAGCATACCTACGGGAATAATCGCCAGATGCTCATCGCCACTATCAGCGACGATAGCCGCGCAAGCGGGGCAATCATCTTCTGGAACCGGCTGGATTACTACCGACGATTCCTCCAAGTGGGGCAGCTCTACATCCTGGCAGGGCGCCCAACATTAGACCGCCGAGGAGTTGTCACCTTCCACCACCCAGAGCTGGAGCCAGTGGACCCAGACGATGAGGAACTCTACCGCATCGGACGCATTGTCCCGAAATACCGGCTTACGCAGGCCATGCGTCAGGCAGGGCTCACACAATCACGGCTGCGAGCACTAACGGCAACAGCCCTACAACAACTGCTCCCCACTCTGGAAGACCCCCTGCCGGAAGAGGTTCGACATGCCCACGACCTACTCCCCCTGACAGAAGCCCTTCAGCAACTCCACTTCCCCACCTCTACCGAACAGCTACAACGAGCCCGCCACCGCATGAAGTTTGAGGAGATGTTCCTCTTCCAGCTTCTACTGGCGCTCCGCCGGCGGGATGTCCGCCAAGAGAAGGGACTCCGCTTCAACCCCCGAAGCGCCCATGCCCGTTGGCTCCTTCAACGCCTTCCTTTTGAGCTAACCCGTGCTCAAAAGCGGGTCCTCTGGGAGATAGCCGCCGACTTGAGCAGCGGTCACCCCATGAACCGGCTCCTCCAGGGCGATGTAGGCTCCGGAAAGACTATCGTCGCTCTCCTGACGATGCTGGTTGCCGTTGACAACGGTTACCAAGCTATCCTCATGGCTCCGACGGAAATCTTAGCCGAGCAGCACTATCATACCCTCCGCCGCCTATTGGAAGGCTCCGAACTGAACGTCGTACAGCTTGTAGGGGGACAGAACACCCGTTTCCGACAGGAAGTGTTGGAACAAATTGCAACCGGCAAAGCCCATATCATTGTGGGGACCCACGCCCTTTTTGAAAGCCCTATCGCTTACTGCCATGCTGGACTTATTGTCATCGATGAGCAACATCGCTTCGGCGTCTTGCAACGTGCCCGTCTGCGAGAACTTAGCCGCGCCTCTCTGGGAACCGATGGAGTAGTCCCCCATGTGCTGGTAATGTCCGCAACCCCAATTCCCCGAACTCTGTCGATGACGCTCTACGGAGACTTAGATGTCTCCATCTTAGACGAGTTGCCACCGGGACGCAAACCAGTGCTGACCAAAGTTGTCTTTGAGAGCCAACTTCCCCAAGTTTACGAATTCCTCCGCTCCCAGCTCCGTGCCGGACGCCAAGCGTACATTGTCTACCCTTTGATCGAACCTTCAGAAAAGCTCCAACTCAAAGCAGCAACGGAGCACTTTGAGCAGCTCCAACAACAAATCTTCCCCGAATTCCGCTGTGGACTGCTCCACGGGCAGCTCTTCTGGTATGAGAAGGAAGAGGTCATGCGGGCGTTTGCCCGTGGGGAATATCACATCTTGGTGGCAACCACCGTCATAGAAGTCGGTATTGACGTTCCCAATGCCACGGTTATGCTCATCCACAATGCTGAACGCTTCGGCTTAGCCCAGTTACACCAACTCCGGGGACGTGTCGGGCGGGGCTCCGAGCAGTCGTACTGCTTCCTGGCAACCTGCGACCACTTCCGCTATCACTGGTATCGCGCCGAAGAAGAACCCCGAGAACGCCTTGCCGCCATCGTCCGTCTCCGCACTTTGGAGCAAACAAACGATGGCTTCCGCATCGCTGAGGTAGACCTGCGCCTCCGTGGCCCAGGGGATATTCTGGGAACTCGTCAATCCGGAATGCCTGAGTTCCGGTATACGGATTTGGCCACCGACGGTCCAATCATCACCCGCGCTCGGCAGGCAGCCTTTGAATTAGTCCGCCAAGACCCATCACTTTGCCGCACGGAACACGCAAGGCTCCGCCGTGCCCTGATGCAGCGGTATAGCGACGTGGCCCATTGGTTAGACGTTGCTTAATCCCCCTTCTGTCCCGAATCCCCAACACCTACTCTTCCAGAATCTCCTTCTCCTTCCGCTCCAGGATTCGCTCAATCTCCTCGGTGAACTTATCGGTGATCTTCTGCAGCTCCTGTTCCCCACGGCGGCGTTCGTCTTCAGAGAGGTGTTCTTCCTTTTCTACACGGCGAAGCTCCTCCATGGACTCCCGCCGAATGTTGCGAAGCGCCACACGAGCCTCCTCGGCATACCGCTTGCAGACTCTAACCAATTCGCGCCGCCGTTCTTCGCTCAACGGTGGCAAGACGATACGGATGACCGACCCATCGTTTGTTGGAGTCACACCCAAATCCGATTGGAGGATTGCCTTCTCAATAGCACCCAGTAGCGAGCGGTCCCAAGGCTGGATAACCAGCATCCGGGGTTCAGGAACCGTGATTGTCCCTACCTGCGTCAGGGGGGTTGGCACACCGTAGTAGTCTACGCGAACATGCTCAACGAGCGCAGGAGTTGCTCTCCCCGTCCGCAAACGGGCCAACTGATGCTGGAAATGCTCCACCGTTTTGCTCATGCGTTCGCGCGCATGTGCTAAAACATCCGCTATCGGCATAGCAGCTTTCGGCTGGCTATTCTACTGCTCCTCGTGATGCACAATTGTCGCTACAGGTTGTCCTAATAAGAGGCGAAGCAGATTTCCACGTCGGTTGATGTTAAACACCAGAATAGGCAGATGGTTTTCCTGGCACAGAGTAATAGCCGTCAAATCCATGACACGGAGCCCTTTTTCGAGCACCTCCCGCGAGCTGATCCGTTCGTATCGACGTGCTGTAGCAACCTTTTCCGGATCAGCATCGTAGACGCCATCAACCCGAGTCCCTTTCAAGATGACCTCTGCTCCAATTTCAATGGCTCGGAGGGCCGCTGCCGTATCCGTTGTAAAGTAGGGATTTCCCGTACCTGCCACGAAGATCACGATACGCCCTTTCTCCAGGTGACGAATCGCCCGACGACGGATAAAGGGTTCTGCAATTTGTGCCATCGCAATGGCTGTTTGGACACGGGTGGGCACTCCGCGGGCTTCAATAGCGTTCTGCAACGCTAATCCATTGATCACCGTTGCCAGCATACCCATATAGTCGCCCACCACCTTCTCCAGCCCATGCGCTGCCGCCTGAAGTCCGCGAAAGATATTACCCCCCCCAATCACGATCCCTATCTGAACGCCCAGTCGATGGGCTTGGACAATCTCGTCCGCTAAGGTTTCCAGCGCATTGGGATCAATCCCAAAGCGCTGCTCCCCCATCAAGGCTTCGCCGGAAAGCTTCAATACGACGCGACGATAACAGGGACGGTTAGCTTCCTCCATGTTCCGTTTCCCCGAGGAAGTAGCGCCAGAAGCGACGAACTTCTATGGGGTGCCCTGTCTGACGGCTGGCTTCCGCGAGCACATCGGCAACCGTACGACTCGGCTCCCGAATATATGCCTGCTCTAAGAGGCAGCGCTCCTGAAAGAATTTCTCCGCCCGTCCCTGTGCGATCCGCTCCGCTACGGCAGGGGGCTTGCCCTCGCTGAGAGCCTGCTGACGGTGCAGCTCTACCTCACGGGCATAGACTTCCTGGGGAACCTGCTGCCGGCTGACATACTCTGGTTGCATCGCCGCCACCTGCATTGCCAAATCCCGGAGTAGGGGGCGGATATCCTGTGGAGGCCGTGCCAGGGAAATCTCCACAACAGCGGCTAACCGACTGCCAGCGTGGACATAGGAGGTAAAGAAACCATCAGTCGTCAACACCTGATATCGCCGCAGCTGCAGCTTCTCCCCAATCTTGGCAACCATCTCATCGTACAAATTCCCCAACGTCTTGCCCCCAATATCGGTGTGCCACAGCTCCTCTTCGGCAGAGATATCCTTGTGCATCAGCACTTGCAAAATGGCGTGCGCAAAGTCCAAGAACTCTTGATTTCGCGCTACGAAATCCGTCTCGCAGTTTAGCTCTAACAGCACCGCCCTGGTTCCCTCTTCATTCGTTGCCGCCAATACAACCCCTTCACGGGCAACCCGATCGGCTCGCTTTGCAGCCAAGATAGCACCCCGTTGGCGTAGATACTCAATGGCTGCCTGCAGATCTCCCTGAGCTGCCTCCAAGGCATTCTTGCAATCTGTAAAGCCGGCACCTGTTTTCTCACGCAACTCTTTGATCAGCTGTGGCGTAATGGTCCCCATTAGTCCATCCCCTCACACTGTCGAACTATCACCAGAAGCAGATTCTGGGGCAGCGTGTTCATCCAGACGCCGGTGTGGCTCGCTCCCCTCGCCCGAAGCAGGGCTCCCTGCCTCAGATTCCTCCATAAGGCTCTCAATGTCCTTGCCTCGCTGCCGTGCTACATGGCGTCCTTCAATAACCGCATCAGCGATAGTGCGCGTCAGAAGATCAATCGTCGCCACAGAGTCGTCGTTAGCAGGAATTGGGTAATCAACCCATTCCGGATCCGCATTGGTATCCACAATTGCGACGCTAGGGATACCCAAGATGCGAGCCTCTTTGACGGCAATATGCTCCCGCACCACATCCACTACATAGAGCATACCCGGCAAGCGATTCATCCGCTCAATGCCTCCGAACAGAAGGCGCAGTTTATCTCGTTCACGCAGCAATTGAAGCCGTTCCTTCTTTGTAAACTGCTCCAACGTTCCATCGCTTTCCCACTTGTCAATAACGCTTAAGCGACGGATACTCTGCTGAATGGTCGTGAAGTTCGTCAATGTGCCGCCCAACCAACGCTCTATAACATAGGGCATCCCACACCGCTCTGCTTCCCGGCGGACGATTTCTTTTGCCTGAGGTTTTGTTCCAACAAACAGTACAAGCTTCCCTTGAGCTGCAACCTCTACAACAGCATCACGGGCAACCTCCAGAAATGCCTGCGTCTTGCGCACATCAATGATATGGATGCCATTGCGCTCTCCGAAGATGAAAAACCGCATCTTCGGATTCCAGCGCCGCGTTAGGTGCCCGAAGTGAGCACCCGCCTGTATAAGCTGCTCTACTGTCACCAGTGCCATCCTCCACTATGTCTGTAGGACCGACTGCACTGTTAGCGTTTGGAGAACTGGAAGCGCTTACGCGCCTTTTTCTGACCATATTTTTTCCGCTCCACCATCCGGGGATCGCGTGTCAGGAGTCCCGCCGGGCGAAGAATTTTCCGGAATTCCTCATCCACCTGTAACAGCGCCCGGGCGATCCCAAGCCGGATTGCCCCCGCCTGCCCGCTGATACCCCCACCGCTAACATTTGCCCGAATGTCAAAACGACCAACTGTATTGGTCAGCTCCAGTGGTAGCAAGATATCCTTCCGGTGCGCCTCAAGAGGAAAGTAGTCCTCCAGCGCACGACCATTGACCGTAATAGTGCCCACTCCAGGAGTCAACACCACTCGAGCTACAGCCGTCTTCCGACGCCCCGTTGCCAAGATAACACGCACCATCGCTACTCTTCCCTTTGACCGGATTAGTCACACGGATACGGTGGCTCGTATAGCTGCGGCTGTTGGGCTTGATGGGGATGCTCGGGACCAGCGTAGACTTTCAATTTCCGGATTAGACGCCGTCCCAATCGCCCCTTCGGGAGCATTCCCCAGACAGCACGCTCTATGACAGCCTCAGGCTTCCGTCGCAGGAGCTCCTGGAACCTCTCAAACCGAGCTCCTCCCGGATAGCCCGTGTAGTGGAAGTACTCCTTTTTCGTCCACCGCTTTCCCTCAACCCGAACCTGAGAAGCATTGACAACGATGACAAAGTCTCCGCAATCTACGTGGGGAGTGAAGTAGGGTTTGTGCTTACCGCGGAGCAACTTTGCCACCTGCGATGCCAAACGCCCCAATGTCTTCCCCGCGGCATCCACAACCCACCAGCGGCGCTCAACCTCTTCCTTCCGCACCGACCTTGTTATGCGCGCCGATGGCTCAAACGGCATAAATCCATCTCCCATCAGAGCAACATGCCACCAACAAAGCATGCAAAAATACTAACTCCTTTGCCTTCCCGGCACGCAAACAAAAAGCCGCTACACGCCACAATCGCGCGTAGCGGCACAACTCCTGCCCCATCCAATCCGAATTAGTCCACCACCTTCTTCTGGGTCCGGATATGCACGCGCGGCACAAATCCCCCTGCAGGAGGTTCCCAACCACTTACCGGTAATGCATACGGGACATTCGGAGTCTTCTGATACGAGATCTCCAGCTCCACATAACGGTCAGGAGCAGTCCCCCGCAGGATATTACCCTGAGCATCTGCCTTGACAAATACCTTCGCCCAATTCCCCTCCTGGGTCCGAAGGACAATGATAAAGCCGCGACGTTGATTGTTAAAGTTCACCAGTGCCTCAGCTAGTGCCGCTCCTCCGAAAGCCTCCGTTTCAAAAATCTGGTTAAGGCTATCCACCTGGAGATAGTGTTGCTGCTTCAGGCGCAATGTATCAATCAATGTCCGCCGAGGATTTGCGATGGTGTACGAGCTCATTCCCGGAGAGCCGATGTCCCAGCTCCCTCCCCGCGTATCCAAGCACAAATCCCACTCATTCCCCTGGCTAACCGTAAGTGTGCGCGGTCTTCCATCAGGTCCTTCCAGGTCCAATCCACTGGGCAATTGGGAGGCAGTCTCGTAGAGCCGGATGGGACTCCCATCGGGCAAGGTAGTATAGCGCGTCGCCGGCGCCCAACGGACAACGGCAGCCGTTCGGCTCTCGGAGGTATCCCGAGTTGTGTCACGCCAGACGGCGTACAGCTCAAAGCGGTATACAACCCCCGACCGCAAGCCGACAATATCCACCGGCGTCTGAGTCCCCAGACGGATTATACCGACCAGACGCCCTGCCGCATCGTCATAGACTCGGAGGCGATAAAAACCAAAGTTCGCATTGCTCTCCGAAGGGGACGGTGTCCACTTCAGGCGCACCGTTGAGTCATTCACTGAAAGTGCCTGCAAATTACTCGGCGGCTGAGGTGGTGAGGTCGGTGATGGCTCCTCCGGTGTTGTTGTCTCTTCACAGGAGGCCAATAACAACACTGCCAGAACAGCTCCAGCCATGAGCCAGCTTCTCCGCACATCCATGGGAATCCTTGATGACACTTGTGAGACAAACCCTTATCAGTATCGCTGCATCGATACCCCTGAGCCGTTCTCTCGTCGCCCCGGCAAGGCGGAAGGAATCGCCTTCTCCGGTTGGTATGAAATGGCTAACTCCACATACCGTTGCGGCGCTGTTCCTTGGACCAAACGTCCATCGGGACCAGGTTTAATGAGAACTTTCGCCCATGTCGTGTCCACGCGCATGAGGAAGAAGGCTATTCCCTTGTTAGAGGGCAACTGCTCAGGAACATCCAACATAAGTGGACCCAGATCTCCAGCTGCTGAATCTAAAGGCGAGCTTACCCACACTTCATCCAAAGCCGCAACATCCGTGACAACCCGATTCCCCACCAGCGTTTGTTTCCGTTGTCCCCCATATACCTGGCTGGCGATGGGAGAGCCGATACGTGCTTGACCGTCGACAATCTCAAAGCAGATATCCCACTGTGCGGCGAAAGCCCGGGTCAGAACCGCTGGCATTCCTCCCATGTTTAGGTTGAGCCCGTTGGGATACTCCGGTGGGGCATCCTGCTCATAGAGGCGAATTGGCTGCCCTGCAATCTCGGTGTATTGGACTGCTGGCGAGAACAGCAGAGTTCGCGGCGCTGTGCTTAGAGTGTTATCCCGAAAACGCACCCAGATATCTAAGCCGTAGAGGGTACCCCGTCGCAATCCACCCAGCAGCAGAATGTATTCGGGCTGCCGCTCCGTGACGGAAATTCGCCGAACAACCCGCTGCGTTGCCATCTCTACCAGCACTAAGTAGTATTCCTTGAAAGCCGGCAATTGCTCAGAGGGGGAAGGTTTCCAGCGAACTTTTACCGTGCTCTCATTGACGATGGCAACCGCCGCCTCTGGCACCGGCGATGCTGATACAGTGTTGGTAGGGCTCAACGCCGGGTTCTCCTCCACACAGCCCATCAACAATACTGCTATTGGCACGCCCACAAGTTTTAGCTTCCGCACCATGAGCCATAGCTCTGCAGTGTGAGACAATGCACGAACGCAAATATACACCAAAGTGCTCCTACGAAAATGAGGCTACGGCTGCATACCCGCACATCCGGTCAGGCTTCCGAAGCTGAAGCGTAATTTTGAGCCTGCACGAAAGCTAGGTCAAAGGGAAAGGTGTTGCACGATGGTTATTGGTGTTCCTCGTGAAATCAAGCCCGGCGAGAATCGCGTGGCTTTGACTCCGTCAGGTGTAGAAATCCTCCACCTCCATGGTCACACAGTGCTTGTAGAAACAGGTGCCGGTAGTGGGAGCGGGTTCTCCGACGAAGAGTATCAAGCTGCTGGAGCAATCATTGTGGAAACGGCGCAGGCTATCTACGCTCAGGCAGATATGATCGTCAAAGTCAAAGAGCCCTTGCCCAATGAATACGAGCTCATCCGCCCTGGACAGCTTGTTTTTACTTATTTCCACTTCGCTGCCTCAGAGGAGCTTACTAACACCATCCGCCGGAGTCGTTGCGTAGCGATCGCCTACGAGACTGTGCAACGCGAGGATGGCTCTCTCCCCCTGTTGATTCCCATGAGTGAGGTCGCCGGCCGAATGGCGCCGCAAGAGGGAGCAAAATACCTAGAGCGCACGATGGGTGGGAGGGGCATCCTACTGGGTGGAGTTCCGGGAACGGAGCCGGCAACGGTCGTCATCTTGGGTGGTGGAGTTGTTGGCACGAACGCTGCCAAAATCGCTGCCGGGCTTGGGGCACGGGTGGTGATTCTGGATACAAACCTTTACCGACTTCGTTACTTGGACGACGTCATGCCTCGCAACGTGATTACTATGGTCTCCACACCAGCAAACATCCGCCGCATCCTCCGTGACGCTGACTTAGTCATCGGCGCTGTGCTGATTCCAGGAGCGAAAGCCCCCAAGCTCATTACCCGAGAGATGCTCGCCGATATGAAGCCCGGCTGTGTCATCGTAGACGTTTCCGTAGACCAGGGCGGCTGCGTAGAGACCTGTCGCCCCACTACCCACGACAACCCCACTTACGTTGTCGATGGTGTTGTGCACTACTGCGTAGCAAACATGCCGGGTGCTGTCCCCGTAACCTCTACAATTGCGCTGACCAATGCCACATTGCCCTACATCGTGGAGCTTGCCGATAAGGGCTGGGAAGAAGCCGTTCGGACAAACCCCGAGCTCTTAGCCGGACTGAACATTGTTGATGGATTCGTCACTCACCCAGGCGTAGCGGAAGCCTTCGGCTTGGAATATACCGATCCCAGGCGCCTGTTAGGGATTCCAGTGTAGTGGCTCCAGCAAAATACACCTCCGACGCAAGCGTCACTGAAGTGTGTCCGATAGCAGAGCTGCTCCCATGAGCCGTCTTTTCCTGCAACTTCTGGCTCCGCTGCTCTTATTTCCCGCACTCCTATCGGCTCAATTCGTGGAAGATGCCCTCCGATTCGCCCGTCTGGATGGTTACGCAACCCCACGGGCCGGGGCTATCGGTATTGGGTTTACAGCTTTGGCCGATGATATCAGCAGCCTCCACTATAATCCCGCCGGTCTCATTCTCATCCCCGGCATTGAAGTCAGCGGGGGTCTCTTTTTTGCCCGCAACAGGACCGAAACGGACTTCCTCCATTTGACGACGGCGGCAGCCATCAGCTCCACCGCCTTCACTCACCTGGGAGTAGCAACCACCCAACGGTGGGGTTCCACACGAGCAGGCATCGGTATCGCTTACACATTGGACAACGACTACGAAAACTCAGCCCGATACGCCGCTTTCAATCCTAGCAGCAGTCTCGTTGCTTCCTGGGCGCAAGAAACAGATATACCTCGGGAAAACTGGGCTTTCCGCCTCTACCTTGCCGACACGGTCAACGGCCGTATGGTCACCCCCATCCGCGACAGCCTCCAGCAAGAAGCCTCCATCCGGGAGCGGGGTGGACTGCACTCCCTTCTGGGCGGCATTGCCTTTGAACTTACTCCCCAAGTCTCCCTCGGCTTTACCATCGCTCTCAAATACGGTCGCTTCACCTACAGCCGAGACTACCGTGAACACGATTTCCTCAACCGGTACAACTGGCTGGACACGGTACAGTTCACGAACGTGGACTTCTCTTCTCTGCAACTCCAGGAAGACCTCACGCAGGAACTCTCTGGCATTACTGGTAGCGTTGGGCTTCTCTTCCGAATGGGAAACTTCCTCCGTCTTGGGGCCCACGTTCGCTTTCCTACTTTCTTCCAAGTGCGGGAACGCTTTGCTCGTTCCGCAGTGGCAACGTTCGACAATGGTGACCGCAAGCGGCTTTCTGAAGATGGCCACAATTCGTACAATCTTCGTACCCCTTTTGTCTTCGCTTGTGGAGTTGCCCTACACATCCCCGAAACGGAGCTTACCTTTACAGCGGGAGCGGCTTACGCCGATGTGACTCAGTTAGAATTCACTGACGCTCCGTGGGAGGTATTACAGCTTAACCGGCTCATCGGGGAACAATTAGTCGGGCAAGTCCTATGGGGAGCCGGTGTAGAATGGAAGCTGCCCCTCCTACCACTTTCTGGCCGGGCAAGCTTCCAAAGCATTACCTCGCCCTATGGACGTGACATCCCGAAAGCAGCAACCTCCGTGTTCGCTACCGGTGCCGCCCTTTATCTGGCACCCAATGTCCGCTTGGATATCCTCTTCCGCTACCTGGAAGCAGCCGAACTGCGCACAAACTACGGCAATAGCTCCTATACTCTCACCCGGACTCCCTGGACTATTGCTGCCGGGCTTACGTACCGGTATTGAGCTACCTCTACTGCCGTAGGATTTGGATGCGCCATGCCTCTATCTCGTTGTAAAACGTGTAGCGCCCGACGCGCTTGACCCGCTGGTAGATCCCTTGAACTCGGACCTTCTGCCCGTTGCTCAGTCCCTGATGTCCCCAAATAAAGACATTAACAGAAACTCCTTCCGCTTCCAGGCGAAAAGTAGTGTAGGCATTTCCGGCACGGGAGACGCGCTCACGGTAGTTTTGGATCGTTCCCACAACGGACACCGCCTGCCCATCATACTGCTCAGAGTTCTGCAGCAGCTCCTCAAGCGGGACGTCCTGCTGCTGGACCACTGCCCAAAGAGAAAAGGTAAACAGCAGTAGCCCAACGCTGGACACGAGAGGCTTCCGCATGTCTTTTCTCCTTTCCCTGGTAAGACAGCTTATTCACACGTCCGTTGCTGCCGATAGACAGCGGCATACGCTACATAATGACGGGCAGCCTCTTCAATGGAGTGCCGTTCCTCCTCCGTCAGCTCCCGCACAATACGCGCAGGTACTCCGGCTGCTAAGACTCCCGAAGGAATATGCTGCCCTTCCCGCACGACCGATCCTGCGGCAATGAGGCTATAACTCCCAATACGTGCTCCGTCCAACACACAGGCCCCCATCCCGATAAGGCAACAGTCCTCTACGTAGGCTCCATGTACAATTGCTCGATGCCCGACAGTAACACGGTTCCCAATCCAGAGGCTATAGCGCCCATGGGACACATGCAAGACACAGAGGTCCTGGATGTTCGTTTCCTCCCCAATCCAGATGCTATGGACATCACCGCGGATGACCGTGTTGAACCAAACAGAGGAGCGGGCACCGATGACAACATCGCCAATAATGCAGACCCCCTCGGCAAGCCACACATCTGGAGCAATCTGCGGCTCCTTCCCTTGCCAAGGCATTATCACCACAGGGCCAACTGCAAGACGGGTAGTCATTCCTCCTCACTGAGTAACCGCCATGCCATGGATAGAGCCCCATCTATTGCCGTTCCACGGGGCCGCTGCAGTCGGTAGTCCGGAACTTGCCTGAGCTGGTCTCGGAAGAGCTTTGCCAGCACCGTATGGTTTTCCAACATTCCCCCCAACAGCGCTAAGGGGATAGGGCGTTTCGGGAAATGCTCCCGCAGCGGGAGGAGAAGCTCAACCAAATGGTGAGCTGCCCGCACAATAATCTGGTAGCAGACGGCATCGCCCTCTTCGGCACACGCCATGACCAACGGCGTCAAAGATGGATAGTCAAATACCCGCTCGTTATAGGCAGCAACGATCGTTCGCGGCTGCTCTAAACGGATAGAAGGATAGCACTCTGCTATCTTCTGCGCCAACTGGGTCGGCTGTCCCCGTCCGTCTAAGGCTCGGACAACGGCTGTTAGCCCTTCACGCCCAATCCATGCCCCGCTTCCTTCATCATCCAGCTCAATTCCCCAGCCCCCACAGCGGACAAGCTCCTCTTTGGGAGTTTTCCCAATAGCAATTGTCCCTGTCCCAGCAATGAGAACAACGCCCGGCTTTCCTGCAAAAGCTCCCTCAACAGCTATCTCCGCATCGCTGACTACCCGGAGTGTTCCCAGTAGAAGTCGCCGCTCGCGCGCCATCCACCGCAGGAGTTGTTCCATCCGCTGCTGCTCTTCAGGTAACCAGACACCGGCGATCCCGGCAACAACAGCGTCGTACCCAATAATTCCACTCTGCTGCCGCAGTTCCCACAAAATATTGACCAGGCGCTCGCATGCTTCCCCCAATCCCACAGCTCCCACGCGGACAGTTCCAATCTCTGCCGTTGTAAGAACATGCTGCCCCTGGGCAACAGTGATGCGGGTGCGGGATCCACCCCCATCTATAGCCGCCACGACGGGAACTTCACCTTCTACGGTCTTTCGCTGGTATGAGCCGGCGGCGGCTGCCATCCTGCTCGCTTCCACCGAATGAGCTGAATTGTGACATTACCAACATAAACCCTCATCTGCGCCCGAATCGGTACCCGAGCTTCATCATCACTGAACCACGCCTGAAACGCTCCCGTCAGCCCATAGATACCTGTCCAATTTGCCCGCCCATGAAAATACACCGTTTGCACCGGATACGGAAGGGCATCAACCCGCACAGCCTCTCGCCGAGAGGTGAAATGAATAACCGTCTCTGTAGTGTCCGCCCGCACAACGGTGGGGAAACGGTAGCTCTTGCCCGAACGGGCAAAACGACGGGCAGCAAATAGGATAGAGAGTCCATCGTTGAGCCGCGCCCGAATCGGGAAAGTCCGCCGGATCAACAGCTGTCCCCCCTCCCACTCCTCAGCATACAGAGAGCGCCGCTGGTAGTCAAACTCGTACTTACCGTATCCTTCCGGCTTGTCCCCTTCCCGGACCCAGCCTTCAAAGCGATAGGTGAACGCTGCTGACGTATCCAGCCAACTGCGAAAAACCCCCAACAGACTCAGGAACGGAATAGCAGGATGAGATTGCATGAAGGAGGCAACCTTCACAACTGGCTTACCCGATAGGTACAGCGTATCCTCGGTCACTATCCGAATCCTGCCCAGCGAGATCCCCAAGAAAGAGACATCATACTCCAACTCCTCGCCAACTTGAAGGAGTTGTGCCCGTGCCGAGAGCACGGACGCAAAAAGCCCCACCACCATCATGGCACACCACATATTTGGCCCCAGCAACCTCTGCTGCTCTACTGTAGTCGGGCAATACGAATTGCCTCCGGGAATAGTTCCAGCGCTTTCTGAAATTGTCGGTCAATCTGTAACATCACTGCCGCAAAAGCATTGTTCCCCCATAGAGCCCGCCCAATAGAGGCTTTGATAACGTGCTCGATGTAATCGGCGTCTCGCCGGAAGAGCTCCTCATCCCATGCGATCCCTTGCTCTGTAGCCACCTTCCGCAATCGCTGCAGTGTTTCCACCGGTACTCGGAATTGGCGGACGAAAGCCCAGAAGTCGGCTCCATACCGGCGTTCCAACTCTGCCCGATGCTGTGCCAGGTACTCTTCCGATATCTTCCAAAAGAGCCCATGGCGACGTAGGTCAACAGAGAGACGTGTCACCGTATCTGAGCGCACGATATAATCCGGCGTGATTCCACCCCCTCCCAGCACGGGACGTCCTCCCACTGTCCGAAAGACCGCTCGAGCAGTATCTTTCAACTCCCGCTGGTGCGTAATATTCTCCCCCTCGGATTCCTCCAGCGCTTCTTCCTCCAGGATATACTGCTGACGGCTCTTCCCCTTATATGGACGCTGAATCGCACGCCCTGACGGAGTATGGTAGAAAGACACCGTCACTCGCAGCCCGGAGCCATCCGGCAACTCAAACTGCCGCTGCACCGACCCCTTACCGAAAGTTGTCTCACCGACGACAAGCCCGCGATCCAGATCCTGAATCGCCCCGCTGACAATCTCACTGGCAGAAGCCGAAGCCCGGTTAACTAACACCACAAGAGGTGTTCGCTCAAACTCCTGCCCACTGCGGGCATAGTAATCCTCGTTGAACTCGGGCAAACGACCACGTGTATACACAATACGGGCTCCCCCGCCAATGAATTCATCAGCAATTCGGATTGCCTGATCCATAAAGCCTCCCGGATTGCCCCGCAAATCCAGAACCAGCTTCCGCATCCCTTCAGAACGCAGACGCCGCAATGCTTCACTGAACTCCTGATAGGTCGTGGCCGAGAACCGATTGATGCGCACATACCCAATGTCGGTGCCCTCCAGCAGGAAGGCAGCATCAACGCTGTAGATGGGAATACGGTCACGGGTGATGACAAACTCCAAAATCTCCTTGACCCCAGCACGGCGAATACCAACGCGAACACTGGTCCCCTTCGGACCTCGGAGACGACGGGGAACCTCCGTGCGCGACAACCCCACCGCGTTCTGCCCATCAATTGTGACAATCTTATCCCCAGCCTGTATCCCCAATGCCTCCGCCGGTCCCCCTGCGATCGGAGAGATCACGGTAATGGTGTCATTGATGACGTCAAATTCAATGCCGATTCCCTCAAAGCTACCACGAAAGTCCTCTTCCACTCGCTGCATCTCGCTGACCGGGATGTAGACAGAGTGCGGGTCTAAACTATCCATCATCCCCTTGATAGCAGCCTCCACCAAGCGCTGGGAATCTACTTCCTCCACATAGTTGCGGTAAACGTAGTTGAGCGCTTCGCTGAACTTCCGGAGCTGTTCATAGACATTATCACCCGACAGTACAGGACGCACCCAGAAACCGACACTCAAACCTAGCAGCAGCAAAAGCGCAGCTGCAAAAAACTGACGCCGCCGTGCCTTCATGGAAGTAGTCATGACTTCTGATACCGCTTTCCAGTGACGAAGGAGCAAAACTTTACAGTGTGAAAGCCCCCATTACCGATGGCAGAAAGTGTAACCAGAATGCAACATCTCACTGTACTCTGCAGCGTCGGCAAGCCAGTATCTTTGTATTGCTATGGCCAGCCACTCGGCAAGACTCCTGATGCGAACGCTCGTGGTGCTCTTCCTCACCGTCCCTGGATGTCTTCATCCCGTCCTGGCTAGCCTCCCTCGGCTTGTTGTAGTGTTAGTCTTTGACCAAATGCGCGGCGACTACCTCCAACGCTGGTCCTGGCTCTGGGAGGATGGATTCCGACGGTTATTGACAGAAGGAGCTGTCTATACCCAGTGCTTCTACCAGCATGCGTCCACAGTGACATGCTCCGGTCACGCCACCATTGCCACAGGAACAGCGCCCCAATGGCACGGAATCAGCGGAAACAATCTCATCCCTTCCTGCTGCCGTCTTTTGGTTAGGTGCACCGAAGACACTGCCGGACAGATCTTTTCCGGATGGCTACAGGTACCTACCCTGGGCGACTACCTACGGCAGCACTTTCCGGAATCCCGTGTTGTTTCCATCTCCCACAAAGCACAAGCGGCTATCCTCATGGGAGGACATTCCCCAACAACTGTCCTTTGGCTGGACCCCGCACAGGGAGGGCTTGTTAGCAGACCGGAATTCCTCCAACCGAAATGGCTTCCGGAGTGGAATCGGAACAATACTCCGCAGCGCTACGCTGGGATGACGTGGACACCTGCCTTGCCAGCATCGCTTGCTCCACCGGATTCCGTGCCTTGGGAGGCCCCCTTCCCTGAAGGTACACGCTCCTTTCCCCATCGTATCCCTTCCACCGACGAAGCCTTCTGGGATGGCTTTCTCCTGTCGCCCTACTCGGCTGAATGGCTCTTCAACGCTGCTCAGGAAGCCGTTACCCAAGAAGGGCTGGGAACCGACTCCATCCCCGACATCCTATGGCTAAGCATCTCCACTACGGATTTCATCGGACACCATTTCGGTCCGGATAGCCGTGAAATAGTTGAGCTCTACTACTACTGCGACCGACTCCTGGGAAACTTCCTTCGGTTTCTGGACAGCGCAGTCGGGCGCTCCCGCTATCTACTGGTCTTAACCTCCGATCACGGGGTCGCACCAATTCCGGAACTACTCTCCCAGCATGGTCCAGGCGCCTACCCCGGTATTGATGCTGGTCGCATCGGGACAGAAGAGCTTACCTCCTTCCTCCACCACCGCCTCCTCAGGGCCTTTGGTCCATGGTCGGGAATGGCATGGTTTACGCTGTCCCCCCCTCTCCTGCTCCTCCATCAAGAGCAGATCACTGCTGCTGGATTCTCACCCAACACTGTCCGAGACAGTCTCTACCGTTGGCTCCTCCAGTACGAAGGTCTCGGCGTAGTCCTTCCTTCCTCATCGCTTTGGGAGGACACAGCCGGCGACAGCTCAATAGCAGACACCCTACGCCTCCTTCTCCACCGGGCGTTTCCCCCTCAGCGGGCCGGCGATCTTCTGCTCTACCCCAAGCCCTTCTGGATCTTCGGCACTGAGGTTCCCGCTACCCACGGGACCTTCTACGACTACGACCGATTCGTGCCACTGGTCTTTTTCGGTGCTTCTATCCCTGCTTCTTACTCTTCGGAGACCGTCTCGCCTGAAGACATCGCGCCAACGTTAGCGGCCCTGCTCCATATCCCCGTCCCTACGGCAACGGGAAGACCCCTTATCCTAATGCCCTCGCATTGAGTCTACTGACGACGCCACTTAATGGTACAACCAATAGCACGAGTTTCCGTCACCGAGGGACTCTCCCCCCGAAGGAGGGCTTCAATTGCATTAGCTACATAGCGCTGAGTTACTGCCCGGGGATCTTCCGTATTGTCGTCAATTGCCCCAATGTAGGCTACCACCAACTGGGCTCCGATACGATGCAGTAAGTATACCTGCGGTGTACGCCGAGCCCCAAAGCGGCGAGCAACTTCCTGAGTCTCATCCCAGACGTAGGGGAAAGGATACTTCTTCTCCGCTGCCCGCTGCTTCATCTTCTCAAAGGAATCCTCCGGCGAACGCTCCGGATCGTTGGGCTGAATTGCCAGTACCGGGAATCCCTTCGGAGCGTATCCCCGATGCAGCTCTATGACCCGCTGTTCATAAGCCCGAGCATATGGGCAGCTATTGCAGGTGAAGACCACTATCGCGCCGCGGGCAGATTCCGTGTATCGGTGTAGGCTCACCACTGTGCCATCAACGTTGCGAAGCTGGAAGTCTGGGACAGTGTCCCCTACCTTGTACGCCGCCCATGCCAGCGAGACCGCAGCAGAACAGAGCACCAGAGTTCGTCCAGTCATCGGTACCGCACGTATTGTTGCACATATCGCTCCAGCTCCTCCGCCGTCCACTCCCCCTCCACTAACTCCGCCACGGAGTCCGAAGCACGCCAGAAGAGGGTTGCTGGAATGGTCCCTGTCCACGCTGGATGAAGGGTACCCATCCACTGACTTCCTCCCCCATGGGCTAAGAGCAAAACGGGGAGGGAAAACTGACGGCGTCGGATAAATGGTTTCACACTCCGCTCCCAGCGGGAGCGCTCGTCCACATTGACCAACCAGACCCGTACAGGCGCGTGCCGATATCGGTGTGCTAAGCTATCAAAAAGGGGTAATTCCTCAATGCAGGGACGGCACCACGTTGCCCAGAAGTTCACTACCACGAGTGTATCACCCTGCCGCTCTAAGCGATGCCGCAACTGCGTCGGCGTGACCACCGGAGGCTCCTCCCATGGAGCCGGAGGTATAACCGCCAAGCACAGTAGAAACACCCACCTTCCTCTGCCCTTCCCTATTAGGCTTCCACACACTGCACCCATAGCTATCACGGAGCTCCCTCCGGAACCGGCTGCGGGGGTGAGGAGAACACGGCTGAAGCACAGCGCCGGGCAACCATAAGGTCCAAATCCTTCCGCATTCCCCCACGCGCAAACAACGCCATGTCACCAAAAGGAAGTACACAGAAGTCCGATTCGTCCAACGCCGTATTCAGCTCTCTCAAAGGTTCCGGGGGAGACCACTGCCCATCCTTGTCCCGCCAGCTGTAGTACAGATCATACCCTCCAGCCCCTCCATGCCCATCGGAGGCGAAATAGAGTGTGTCGGAGGAGAGCAAAAAAGGAGTAATCTCATTACCCGGCGAGTTCAGCACTTGTAGGTTTTCTGGCGGCCCCCACTGACCATCTTCCTGCCGATAACAGATCCACAAATCCGTTCCCCCAATTCCCCCGGGGCGGTCTGAGGCAAAAACCAGCACCAATCCATCAGGGGATAGACTCGGATGTGCCGTAAACGATTCCTCCGCTCCACGATGGAGTTCGGGCAGCTCCTCCCAATACCATTTTCCGTCCCCCTGCTGCCAGGCGCGAGCAATGGTCAGATACGCCTGTCGGCGTCCAGCGCGGTAGCGGCAAACATAGAATCCTTCTCCTGGCACCGGAACAGCATAGGAGAGATGGTGTCCATCCTGGGCAAGGCCAGGAAGCTCCTGTGGTATACCCCACGTGCTATCGTGCCAGAGGGCGACGTAAATCCGTGAAGCCCCCTGACGTGTAGAACTAAGCAGAAGACGGTGGTTTATCCAGTCCCAGACGGGAGCAAAATCATCGGCCGGGGAATTCAGGGAGGTCGCTACACCGGAAACACACCACTGCGCATAAAGCTGCATCGTCCACAGAAGGAGCCCAATACCCCATCGCCCCATCAGGCTGTCTCCAGCATTCGCTGTAAATCCTGCTCCCGTCCGAAGAGAACTAAAATATCGCCAGCCTCAATAACCATCTCTGGCGTCGGAACTCCCAGGACTCGCATTCGCTCACCCCGTCCGAGCGTTAGCCATCCTCCCCGCTGCTCGAGGCGCTTGATCGTAACGAGATTGAGCCCATAGCGTTCCCGCAACTGGAGTTGGCGAATGGTTTTGCCAACAAAATGCGGTGGCGCTTCCACCTCTACAATGCTGTAATCCGAAGACAACTCAAAGGCTTTCTGGACTTTTCCCAACAGAAGCTGGTGCGCCAATGCGCGGGCAGCTTCCGCCTCCGGTAAAACCAGCTCCTGGATCCCCATCAAACGCAGGAGGCGTTCATGCACCGGAGAAATAACCCGGCTGATAATCCGCTTGACCCCAATCTCCTGTAGTGAAGCCGTTGTCAGAAGAGAACTCTGGAAATCCTCCCCGATTGCCACGACCACTATATCCATTTCGCGCAGACCCAGCTTCCGCAGTGGCGCCTGCTCTGTAGAATCCAACGCCACGGCAATAGCAACCCGATTCTGTATCATTTCTACCTTCGCCGCATCGCGGTCAATGGCCATAACTTCACACCCTTCCTCCGTAAGATGCAACGCCAGATTGAGCCCGAAATGCCCTAAGCCAATCACAGCCACTCGGAGACTCATCTTTCACCCTCATGTGATGACAATTTGCTCTTGGGGATACCGGAACCGTGGCGCCGGCTGCGCCGGCAACAGAAGCGACAAAACTGTTAGGACCCCAACCCGTCCGACCATCATAACCCCGCAGAGCAGCAACTTAGACGCCGTCGAGAGTTCCGGCGTTATACCTCGCGAAAGCCCTACCGTTCCCAAAGCCGAAGCCGTTTCAAAAAGGACATCCAGCCACCGTTGATGGAACTCAAGCAGTTGGAGCACAAACGCCGCCCCCAAAAGGAATGCTGCTGAGACGACCACGGCAACGAAAGCCTTGAATACACTCTCCGGCGGGATCTCCCGATGGAACACGTCCACCCGTCCACGCCCACTGATGAGCTGGACTACTCCTAGCAACGTGACTGCAACCGTCAGGGTCTTCACCCCCCCGCCGGTGGAAGCTGGAGAAGCTCCAATCCACATCAACGCAACAATTACCAGCGCCGAGGGCTCGGAAAGCTCCGCGACCGACACACTGTTGAACCCCGCCGTACGGGGAACTACAGCCAGGAAGAGCGCCTGGAACCACTGCTCCCACAAAGGGAATTGGCCCAATACCCCCCTTCGTTCCAATACCCACAGCAGAGCAGTTCCACCAACCAAGAGAATCCCTGTTGCTATGAGGACCAAACGAGCAGCTACCGGCAACCGACGTTGGAGCCGCTCCGTTGGTCTCCGCCATGGGCGCATTCCTAAAAGGGCCGATAAAACCGGAAAGCCAAGCCCGCCGATGATAATAAGTAGCATGATAGCGGACAAATACGGCGCATTGTGCTGCTGTGTAACCAGGTTGTCCGAGTACAACGAGAAACCAGCATTACAGAAAGCCGATACTGCATGGAACAGTGCGTAGAACGCCCTCTGCGGTTCCAGCGGAAAGCCTCCCCCATCACTCCAGTACAGCAAACATGCCCCAAGGAACTCTACACCGAGCGTCAACCCAACCACTTGAACCAACAACCGCCGTACCCCCGCTAAATTCTCCACCGCAAATATCTCGCCCAGCATAAGACGTTCCCGCACCCCCAGTCCCCCCGTGAACAACATGCCGAAGAAACTCATGAACGTCATCAATCCCAAGCCGCCCAATTGAATCAGCCCCAGCAACACGAGCTGCCCCTGGAAAGTGAACGTCTTTGCTGGGTCTACTACCGTCAATCCCGTCACGCATACAGCACTGGTTGCAGTGAAGAAGGCATCCACAAGCGTAATCCCCTTCACCGTTGCCCCAGGCAACAGGAGCAAACCCGTCCCCAATAGGCTCAACAGAAAGAAGCTCCCCAAAAGCAAAAGCCCAGGGTGAACTTCCACCCTCCCAATCATTGCATGATACTGTACCGCCCGTATCAAGAGCCCACCCAAAACCAAACTTTGGGTCACAATCAAATAGCCAAGCACAATCCATTCTACTGCGAGCCACGGCAGGGCAAGATGCAGTCCATGCTGAATGAAGGACTGGAACAGCGCCCCACAGCCAGCCAATAGAGCTAAGCCCAATTCAAACCCATGACAGCGCACATATTGCCATGGGCTAAGCACTAAGGCAACCCGAGCAATTTCCTGCCCGGCAAATAGCAGGAGGATAACCGTCGTTGCTGTATGCAGCCATGGCTGAGGTTCATGGAAGCTCAACTCCACCACCAGAAGTCCTCCCGCCCCAATTCCGGAGAGGAAGAGTATTCCATCGAGCATTCGCCATACCCAATGGAAAGCCTTGGAGCGTAAGCTCTCCATCGTCTGCACACTCTACCTCACCCGGACATCCCGTATATTTGTGCACCGTTCCATCCGAATCGCCACGAAATTATGTACATCGGGGTCTTCGCCCTTGCCATTCTCCTCATCGGATGCCGTTCCAACCGGCAGGAATCCTTGCCGATTGCCCGCCCTCCAGCAATATCGCCCCAGCTTCCCCCCGCATATGAAGCCCTCCCCCGCCTGCTGGAGCTGACCTACCCGGTGGGAGACACCCTATACACTCTGCTGGCAATCCAACGCGACACAACAAAATCTTGGATGCCCTGCACTGTCGACTCCGTAATCCTCCTGGCTGCCGGCCCAACAGACACCCTCTCCACCCCTATTACCCGAATCCCAAAGCTCACAGACCTATGCCTCCAGCACCCGCAAGCTCAAGAACCCGCTGTCCGCATAGAACCCATCGACGGCGGGCGCAGTCATGTGCTGATTGTGCACACCTGGTATGGAGGCAATAGTACTGAGAGCTTTGGCACCATGCTGTGGCGCTTCCCTTCACTGGAACCCCTACTAGAGCTAACGGGACTATGCCGGACACTGCGCCTTTCTCCAGAGAGCCTGCTGGTCATTGTGAGCTACTCGGACTTCCTCCCCGAAGAAATCTCGCTGGAGCCCCCCCATGCCCTTTGGACCCCGATTTTATCCTCGTTCTGGATTCTGGAACCCAATGTCTCTGAGGAGCGCGGCATACAGATATGGCATGACTTTTTGGAGCAAGAGCGCCAACATGCCTTGCGGACTTATGACTCCCTCCTCCGCCATTTGAAGCCCGAGCAATGGGCTGGCGAACTCATCTTCAGCGCCATCACATATATCATCGCATCCCGCTTGCATAACAAGACTGCAGAAGCCGAAGCCTTTTTCCGCCGTGAACTTCCACGACTACGACGTCTCCGACTAGACCCAGAGGCCCTGGAATACATACGCTCGGCTCTCCAAGCACCATTGAGCCCTGAGGTCAGACCTCGGCATGTATTTTTGCATGCTTTAGACCTTGCTCTGCCCAGTCGGCAATGCAATCGCCCATTCCACAATCTGTTTTGGAGCGGCTTGAAGCGCTCTGTCGTGCCCACGGATGCCACCTACTGGAAGCCCGCTTGACTGGACTCCCGGGGCGACAACGCCTGGTGCTCTACATTGACAACGAAGCTGGTATCAGCCACCGAGAGTGTGCGGCTATTTCTGATGCCGTGCTGGCAGAGTTCGCCGCCGATCCCTTCGGGGAGGACTTTCAATTTCTGGAAGTCTCCTCACCAGGAGTAGAACGCCCTTTGAGCTTTCCCTGGCAATTTCCTAAGCACCGAGGACGTCGTATACGGTGTGAACTGGTAGACCATACTACTGTTGAGGGAGTCCTCTGCGAGGCAACCCCTGACGGTATCCAAGTGCAACAGGTGCAAATGCAACGGTGGATTCCCTTCACAGAACTTGTGCGAGCATACGTCCTTCCACAATGGTAGTCGGATAACCTGTAAGCCTCCCATGCCACGCCGAAAAACACAGCAGAAACCCGATAAGCAGAGCATCATCGCCGCCTTTGCAGAAATGGCGCGGCAGAAGCGCACCGACCGCGATGTGCTACAGGGAATTCTGGAAGAAACCCTCCGCTACATGGTTCAGCGCAAATATGGCCCGAGCGCTCAGCCCGAGATCGTACTGAATATGGACCGGGGCGACATTGAAATCTACCTGGTGCGCCAGGTCGTCGAGACGGTCGAAGATCCAGGGAGCCAGATCTCGCTCCAAGAGCTTATCGATCGCGGCGAGGAAGGCTATTCCGTCGGCGATGAGTACATAGAGGAAATCCGTCTGGAGGACATGGGGAAAGAGTTTGGACGCCGCATTATCGCCTTTGGAATGCAACGCCTGGCTCAGCGCATCCGAGAGGTTGAGCGAGAGAACATCTATACCGAATACAGCTCGCGCGTCGGGGAAATCATTCTTGGGGAAATCTATCAGGTCCGTCGTGGAGAGGTGTTAGTACTCCACGACAAAGTGGAAATGCGGTTGCCCCGGGAAGAGCAGATCCCGGGAGAGCGCTACCGTAAAGGAGCCACAATCCGCGCTCTGATTAAGGAAGTCCGTGCCAGCGGTGGTCCAGGTGGAATCCCCGACATCATTCTTTCCCGTGCCGATGAACGCTTCCTGCGCCAGCTCTTTGAGCTGGAAATCCCAGAGGTTTACGACAGGATTGTGGAAATCAAGGCTATCGCCCGTGAACCTGGTGAGCGAGCAAAGGTTGCCGTCTATTCACACGATGATCGCGTCGATCCGGTGGGCGCCTGCGTTGGCATGAAAGGAATCCGCATCCACTCTATCGTCCGGGAGCTCAACAACGAAAACATTGACGTCATTGAGTACTCCGACGACCCCGCCGTCTTCATTGCCCGGGCACTGCAACCTGCACGCGTGCTTAGCGTTGAAGTCGACCGCGAAACCCGCAGCGCCACCGTTGTGGTCCCCAATAACCAGGTGGCTCTGGCAGTGGGACGCAATGGACATAACGTGCGCCTAGCAAGCAAACTGACCGGTTATGCGATTACACTTGTGAAAGAGACCCCCGAAGACATTGAGCTGTTTGAGTTCCGCGAAGAGCTGGGACGTGAACTCTATGAACAGCTCATAGACGCCGGTATCGACACCGCCCGGGAATTCTTAGAAGCCGACCCTGAGAAGTTGCTTCAAATTCCCGGCATGACCAAGGAGCTCCTCCTTGAGCTTCGCCAAATCATGTTGGAGGAATTCGACGAGCAGGAAGACCCCGCAGTCCGAGAACGCATCCTAGCTATAGAACTTCCCTCTCCGGCACCAACAGCCCCCGAAGCCGAAAACGTCTCCTCACCAGAGTCCTCTTCTACCCCAGAGACGTCCAGTTCCCCAAAACGACGCCGCTCTGTCTTAGAAGCTGAAGATGTCGGCGAGCTCTTCGCTGAAGAGCAAGCTCGCGGCTTCTACGGCGAGGGTGGTGAGGAAGAGGAGGATGAGGAAGAAGAACCCTACCGACTCTCCGACGAAATTCCATACCGTGATGAAGACAGCGAAAACAGCTCGCACGTCTAAGAATTGACCATGTCCAAAGAGCAAGAATTCCAAGACAGACGGCTCTTCCGTGACAAACGGCTCTTCCGCGTAGCCAGCGTGCTCCAGGTCAGCAAGGATACCATTGTGGAGTTCCTACACTCCCGTGGCTACCAAGTGCCAAACTCTCCCAGCGCGGAGCTGACCGATGAGATGCTCCAGGCAGTGCTGGAAAAGTTCCGCAAAGACTACATCGGTGCCGAAAAGCGTCGCGAGAAAGTGGAGCAGATTTCGCACCGAGCTGTACGCAAAGCTGCCCGGACACCGGAGTCCACACCACTTGCTCAGGAGCATCCACAGCCCCCAGCCGCAGAATTCCCTGAAGCCGCCGTCACAGAAATTTCTGAAGCAATTGCCGAACAGCTCCCCAATTCTGCTGAGTCCACCGAAATAGTGGTTACTACGGGGCCGATGACCGCTGCCCCAATGGCAGCAGAAGTCCCAGTCGCTGAGGAAGAGGCCCCATTACCAGAGCCCCCGCCTGGAGAGGAAGAGGCGGAAATAACTGCCGTAACCGAAGTTGCTACCGAAGGCCCAGAACCCGAACCGACGGTTGTATCCTTGGAACCACTACCTCTAACAGAGCCACAGGCAGAGCAAGCAGAATTATCTCCTGCTGCAGAGACCACAGAGGCCGAAACCCCTGGAGAGCGGCGACAGGAAGTGATATCCGTGACCCCAGAAGGGGTTGTTCAAACTCCCCTGGGAGGTACTTTGCGGATTGTTGGTCGTATTGACCTATCGTCTGCAGAAACCACCCGTCGCTCTCGGCGTGCCACTCGCCCGCATAAACCTTCACAAGAATCCCCAGCTCCGCCAACTCCCCGGAAGCCGCAGGCAGACAGAACCCAGCGGGTTGAAAAGCCCTCTCCCTCAAAACCTTCGCCTTCTAAACTGAGGACTACAGAAACACGCAAAGGAGCCGTTGTCTCCCCACGCCTGGAATCCCCTACAATCCCAATTCCTCCCTCTCCGCCCATCTCTGCGCCCAAACCAAAACGGAAGCGGAAACTTGTCAGCGACGATGTACCTACAGCGAAGGCGCGCCGGCGCCAACGGCTGGAGGAAATCAGCCAGGAAGAAATTGAAGAAGCCATCCGGCAAACGCTGATTGGATTAGAGGAAAGCGGGCTCCAGCTTCGCGGGCGCCTCCGGCAGAAGCGCCGTGCCGAACGAGCGGAAAAGCAACTCCGCCTCCAGCAAGAACTGGAACAGCAAGCCAATGTCCTCCGCGTGACGGAATTCCTCACCACCGCTGAACTTGCCCAGTTGCTGGGAGTCTCCCCGTCGGATATCATCAGCAAATGCCTCCAGCTAGGGCTGATGGTCACCATTAACCAGCGGCTGGATCGGGATACGATCACCCTCATTGCAGCTGACTACGGCTATGAGGTTGAATTCCAAGACGTAAGCGAAGCCGAAGAGCTCCGTGATGAACCCGACCCGCCCGAAAGCCTTCTGCCGCGCCCCCCAATTGTGACGGTGATGGGACACGTTGACCATGGGAAAACAACCCTTCTGGACTATATCCGCCAAACCAATGTCGTGGCCGGAGAAGCGGGAGGTATCACCCAACACATCGGCGCCTATCAGGTCCGATTGCCCGATGGACGCTTCATTACCTTCTTAGACACGCCCGGCCATGAGGCGTTTACGGCCATGCGCGCCCGCGGTGCCCAAGTGACCGATATCGTCGTCCTTGTCGTCGCTGCCGACGACGCCGTTATGCCTCAGACGGTGGAGGCCATTAACCACGCCCGAGCTGCCAACGTTCCTATCATCGTCGCCATCAACAAGGTTGATAAGCCCGAGGCCAATCCCGATCGCATCCGTCAACAGTTAGCTGAACACGGGGTCCTTGTGGAAGAATGGGGAGGACCACACCAGTGCGTGGAAATTTCTGCGCTGAATGGCAAAAATGTGGATGTGCTGCTGGAGAAAATCTTGCTGGAAGCAGAAATATTAGACCTCCGAGCCAACCCGAACCGTCCTGCTCGCGGAACCATCATTGAGGCTCATCTGGACAAGGGCAAAGGACCTGTTGCCACTGTCATCGTGCAGAAAGGCACTCTCCGGATTGGAGATGTCTTCGTTGCAGGGCTCCAATATGGACGAGTTCGCGCAATGTACGATGAGCGAGGCAACCGGATTGAAGCTGCTCCTCCTTCAACCCCGGCTCGGGTTGCAGGATTTGACGGACTCCCGGAGGTCGGGGACAAACTCATTGTGGTGGAAGATGAGCGCCGTGCTCGGGAAATCGCCCTGCGGCGTCAGCAGCTCAAACGCGAACAGCAAGCTCGCAGCACCCGGGCAATCACGCTCGGCGATCTATCCCAACGTATCCAAGAGGGGCGCCTGCAAGAGCTTCGCATCATCCTCAAAGCCGATGTCCTTGGCTCTATAGAAGCCCTTACCAACGCCCTTTTGCGCTTCTCCACCGATGAGGTCCGTGTCAATATTCTTCACTCCGGTGTAGGTGCTATCACGGAAGCAGACGTTATGCTTGCGGCAGCCTCGGAAGCCGTCATCGTTGGCTTCCAAGTCCAACCCACCGCGGCTGCCCGGAAACTGGCAGAACAAGAGGGAGTGGACATCCGGACCTACCGCATCATTTACGAGTGCCTCGACGAGGTCAAAAAGGCTCTGGAAGGATTGCTCAGCCCCGAGGTCCAGGAAGAAATCCTCGGACATGCTGAAGTTCGCCAAGTATTCCACATCAGTCGCGTTGGAACCGTGGCTGGATGCTATGTCACCGATGGAGTGATTCGGCGCAATGCCCGTGTCCGCATCCTCCGCGACGGACTCCCCATCCACACGGGTACGATTGAATCGCTAAAACGCTTCAAGGAAGACGTTCGCGAGGTTAGTGCCGGTTACGAATGTGGACTCACCGTTTCCGGATTTGAAGACTTCCGTGAAGGGGACCTCATCGAGGCATTCCGTCTTGTAGAGCAGAAGCGGAGTCTCACTGTCTAACATCCCTCCAACTCATGAGCATCAAAACTGAAAGGGTTGGCAGCCTTCTACAGATGGTGCTGAGCAAACCTTTGCGGAAAATTGCCGAGGAACTCTCTCCCAAACCCCTCCTTACAATCACCCGGGTAGAGATGAGTGGGGATCTGCGGTACGCAACGGTCTACGTTAGCATATATGGTGCCCCGATTCCTCCAGAACAAGTTCTGCAGCGCCTCCAGCAAGAGCAACGCAAGCTGCGGGAATATATAGCGGAACACACTCGCATTCGCCACATTCCCGAACTCCGCTTCCGTCATGACACCTCTGCCGCATACGCCGAACGCATCACCCAGCTCCTCAATCAACTTCGGCTTCCCTCTGCTTCCAATCCATCTGGTGAAGATGACCGTGGAGGCCCTCGCAGTGGTCATGCGCCGTCATGAGGGAATGCCCATATTAGAGCGCTCCAGCTTGCGGAAATTCTCCGAGTGGCTGCAATACGCCCATCAGCAGGGGGCATTTGTCCTCATAGACAAGCCACTGCAGTGGACGTCCTTCGCCGTTGTCGCCTTTCTACGACGCCACCTTCATCTGCGCCGAATCGGACACGCTGGGACTCTCGATCCCCTGGCAACGGGATTACTGATTCTTGGCATAGGTCAGGCAACGAAATTCCTCTCCCACTTCCAGCAACTTCCCAAAACCTACGAGACCACTTTCAAACTTGGCGCTACAACGGAAACCGATGATGCCGAAGCCCCGGAACAGCTCCGCTGTCCAGAATGTACCGTAAGCGAGCTGGAACTCCACTCTGTACTCCAGCGCTTCCGCGGGGAGATTGAGCAAATTCCACCACGGTACTCCGCCATCAAATATGGCGGACGACGCCTGCATGAACTCTCTCGTTCCGGTATTGTCGTCACTCCAAAGCCTCGGCGAGTCTTCATTGCCGAGTTGGAGCTATTGGAATTCACACCCCCCTATGCTCGCTTCCGCGTCATCTGTTCTGCTGGAACCTACATCCGGGCACTTGCTCGCGATATTGGAGACGCCCTTGGATGCGGTGCGTACGTAGTCCAGCTCCGCCGGGTTGCCATCGGACCGTATACAGTAGAAGAAGCTCTCCGTCCTGAGGAACTGTCCCAATACGTCCAACTCCATGCGTCTGTACAGACAACTTGCTGACATTCCAGATTCTCCCGCTGGGCGTTTCGTTACCGTTGGGACCTTTGACGGGGTTCACCGAGGTCACCAGGCGCTTCTCCACTCTCTTTGCCAGGAAGCACGGCAGATGAATATCCCCGCCTGCGTTGTCACCTTTGATCCCCACCCCCAATACATCCTTGGCACTCGTCCCTTTCCGGGAATCCTCAGCACAACATCGGAAAAACTGGCCCATTTCCGTCGCATCGGCATTGATGAGGTCTTCCTCATCCCTTTCACCGCTGAATTCGCCCGCACAGAGCCCGAGGAGTTTGTCCGTGAATGGTTAGTCGCTCGCCTTCGGATGCGGGCAATTCTCATCGGACACGATCACATGTTCGGACAGGGACGCCGAGGGAATATTGAGCTGTTACAACGCTTAGGAGCCGAGTTAGGCTTCACCGTCGTGCAATTCCCTGCCTTCACAGTTGGAGAGCTCCCTATTAGCAGCAGCAGGATCCGCCGTGCACTTCAGAGCGGAGCCGTTGAACAGGCAGCAGAACTTTTAGGCTATCCTTACACTGTCTGCGGGACTGTGGTCCATGGCGATGGACGAGGACGGAGCTTAGGTTTCCCTACAGCCAATCTGGCTCTGGAGGATCCTCGCAAACTCTTGCCCGCCTACGGAGTCTACATCGTCACAACTCTCATTGCTGGTACTCCCTATGCTGGCCTAGCAAGCTACGGCGTCCGCCCCACATTCGGGAGCAACCTCCCTCCACAGCTGGAGGTACATATCCTGGACTTCCACGGCCCGCTCTACAATGAGCGGCTCTGTCTTTCGTTTTGGAAATGGGTTCGGGCAGAAATGAGCTTCCCCGATACCGATTCCCTGCAGCATCAAATGCGGGCGGATGTAAACTTCTGCCGCGCATGGATTGCTGAACATCGCGTTCTGGAACGAAGTCTCACAGAAGTCGCACAACCCAATGCTGACTAAGGAGCGCAAGGCAGAACTGATCCAACGGTTTGGGAACAGCCCGACCAATACCGGTGCTGTTGAAGTGCAAGTTGCCCTTCTGACCGAACGGATTCGGCATCTAACCGAGCATCTGGAGCGGCATCGCAAAGATCACCATAGCCGCCGAGGTTTGATATTGCTGATTGGTAAGCGACGTCGCCTCTTGAAATATCTCGCTCGCACGGACTGGGAACGCTACCAAAACTTGCTCAAAGCCCTCTCTCTACGGAAGTAAGTACCACCGCAACATCCTTGCATCCAACATGGAAGGCGAAGACATCAGGAGTGCTCCTGAAACAATGGTGGATGGAGCTGAAATCGAGCTGACCACGGCCAGTGATGGGACTATTCGAGTTTCTACCACTCTGAACGGGCGTCCTTATGAGATAGAAACCGGACTCTACGCCCGTCAAGCCGATGCTGCCGTGATGGTTCGTCATGGGGACACGATGGTATTGGTGACCGTCTGTGTTGCCGATGAACCTTCCCCGACAGCGGACTTTCTCCCTCTGACGGTGGACTATCGCGAGAAATCCTCCGCTGCAGGGAAAATCCCCGGCAGCTTCTACCGCCGAGAAGGACGGGCAACAGATAAGGAGATCCTCTCCGCCCGATTGATTGACCGTCCCTGCCGTCCGCTTTTCCCCAAGAGCTGGCGCTATGAGACGCAGATTATGGCGACGGTTTTCTCCTACGACCGTCAAATTGACGGCGATACCTTGGGAGCAACCGGGGCTTCAGCTGCCCTAATGCTCTCCTCCGTTCCCTTCCAGGGCCCCATCTCCGAAGTACGCGTCGGGCGTGTGGCAGGAGAGTTTATCATCAACCCAACCCTGGAGCAGTTAGAAGCCTCCGATATGGACATCGTCGTTGCGGGGACCGATACCTCCATCGTCATGGTGGAAGGAGGTGCAAAGGAGATCTCTGAGTCCGACTTCCTGGCTGCTCTGGAGTATGCCCGTGGGGCTATCCGCCATTTGAATGCTCTCCAACGCCGCTTGATGGAGGTCGCGGGACGTCCCAAGCGTGAGCCCCCCGCTGATCCCACACCCGATAACCTCCGGAATTTCCTTGCAGAGCTTTTCCAGGAGGAAATCCGTACCTTCATTCGGCAGCAGACAACCAAAGAGCAGCGTTCCACATGGCGGAAGCAACTGCGGGAGCGCGCCCAACAGGCTGTTCAGGAAATGGCAGCCTCCCAGCCAGAATGGCAGCTCCTCCCTCTGGAATCCCGTGTCACCTCTATCCTTACCGAACTGGAACGCCACGAGCTCCGACAGATGATCCTCAATGAAGGACGCCGCTTAGACGGACGTACCCCTACGCAAATCCGACCAATCGTCTGCCGCGTCGGGGTCCTACCGCGCACGCATGGCTCTGCTTTCTTCATGCGCGGAGAAACCCAAAGTATGGCAACCGTCACCCTGGGCACAAAGGGTGATGAGCAAATCGTCGACGGACTCCTTCCGACCTATACTCGGCGTTTCATGTTCCACTACAACTTCCCGCCCTACAGCACGGGGGAAATCCGCCGTCCTGGTCCCCCCAGCCGCCGAGAAGTCGGACACGGAAACTTAGCCGAACGAGCACTGGAGCCACTCTTGCCTCCAGAGGAGGAATTCCCGTACACAATCCGTGTCGTCTCTGACATTCTGGAATCCAATGGCTCCTCGTCCATGGCAAGCGTCTGCGCCGGGAGCCTGGCCCTCTTTGACGCCGGAGTCCCCATGCGCAAGGCTGCCGCCGGAATTGCCATGGGGCTGATCAAGGAAGGCGACCGTGTGGCAATCCTATCGGACATCCTCGGCGACGAGGACCACTTGGGCGACATGGACCTCAAAGTCGCTGGCACCGCCGATGGCATTACTTCCTGCCAGATGGATATCAAAATCGAAGGCATTTCACTGGAGCTCATGGCGCAAGCCCTTGAACAAGCTCGCCAAGCGCGCCTTTTCATCTTAGACATCATGAACCAAACACTCTCTGCCCCACGTCCGCAGCTTTCCCCATACGCCCCACGGCTGACTACGATAACTATCCCTGTCGAAACTATCGGGCTGGTCATTGGTCCTGGCGGAGAGACAATCCGCCGCATCGTGCAGGAAACGGGAGCCGAAATCAATATTGAGCAAGATGGTCGTGTCATCATTGGAGCCCCGTCTGAAGAGGCTCTGACGAAAGCCGTCTCTTACATCCAAGGGCTGACGCAAATACCCGAACTGGGACAGGTCTACAGCGGTGTTGTACGGGAAATTCGGGAAGGGTTAGGCGCAATCGTGGAGTTCCTGCCCCGCCGCTTAGGATTACTGCACATCTCGCAGATTGACTACCGTCCCTTCAACACAATCTCCGAAGTTCTCAAGGTCGGCGATGTCATTGACGTGAAGCTCATTGAAATCCAGCCTGACGGGAAGTTCCGCCTAAGCCGAAAAGCCCTCCTGCCGCCTCCGCCAAGCCATCGGACACCGACAGGCTCTCAATCGCCTCCTCGGGAAGGGCAGCGACGAACACATAATCATCACCGACGTGAGCCACCCGAACGCGGCCCCTTCCCGCGCGGAGGAAGTCCCCCTCACAGGCGCTCGTAACTTTCCACGGCTTGCTTCCGCTTTATCACACGCTGGACTTCGTGGGCAAACGTTGCTACACTGAGGGGCTTGACAATATACGCATCGAACCCCATCTGCAGATAATGCTGCCGCTCACTCTCCTGCGACAAACCTGTGACAGCGATGGCCGGAATCTTGTTCCCCTCAGGAAGTGACCGCAAGACCCGAAGGATTTCCACCCCATGAATGTCCGGCAGAACAAGATCACAGAGAAGCGCCAAAGGACGATGATGCCGCAGCCAGTCAATCACTTCTTCCCCCCGTCCGAAACTGACAACCGAAAAGCCCTCCCTTGCTAACAGCACCTCCATGAGCTTGCGGACAGGGGGACTATCTTCTACAATGCAGATGGGCCGCTCCGTGACTTCCTCAGGCATCATTGGACGACCATGATTTCCACTCGACGGTTCTGTAAACGCCCTTGCGGTGTACGGTTATCTGCAATGGGCTGACGCGCTCCCATCCCTGAGGCAAAGAGCCGCGAGCGGCTGATCCCTCGTTGGACTAAGTACTCTACCACCTGCTGTGCCCGCTGTTCGGATATGCGCTGTGTTTCCTCCAAAGTACCGCCGAATTCATCGGTATGTCCAACGATCCGAACCTCCACTCCCGGATTTGCCCGCAGGTAGTCCACCAATGCATCCAAGTAACTCCGCAGCTCCGGCGTTAATCCCACTGCTGTGGGAGTGGGATAACTGAAGCGCTGAACCCGCCCGGGGACAATGACCACCCGTTGTGGTATTGGCGTCTGCGCTCCCGAAGCCGGTGGTGCCGTACCCACCGTGGTACTTCCCTCTGCTCCAACAAGCAGTGGAATTGGAACCAGCTGCTCCTTTTCTGCACTCCATGGGAGCTCCCGTTGGAGCTCTGCCCCCTGCGCAAGGAACAACTGAGAACTTGTGTCTTTAGGACGGCGGTATTCATGGAGCTGATCCCAACCGAGCTTTACACTGAGCCCTGCTCGCACAGCAACGGGTGTCCACGTAGAACCCCACGTCCGCTGTAGCGGAAGCCCTGTTTGCACCATCAAAAGCGGTGTCATAAAACTCCGCATGCGTTCGCCCCAAAGGGTCACAGGGATATCTATCCCGACCCCCACATGCACGCCAAGCCACATTGGAAGAGGTTGTTCCCGCAACAGGTGCCACTCTTCTACACGCTCCGTATTGCGAAATACCTGGCGCACCCGTTCCCAAGCATTCCAAAGAAAGCGAGCGTCTACCCCTACTATGCCATGCAATCCTTCCCAAACTGTACCAGCACCCAGTCCTGGCGCATAGCGAGCTGAAGCCGACAGGAGAAACGACCACCCATATACCTCCACCTCGTACTGCTCCCCCGTAGAGCTCCCCACAGGCTCAAAACGAGAACTTCCTCGCCACGTCTCCCACGGAACCAGCCGCAGTACAGCTCCCCAGTGCTGTCCCGCAGGGCTCCATTCCCCTTGTACCCATACGCTGGCACCAGCCCCAATTCCATGGCGGAACTCTAAAATTCCACGCTCAGGCATATCGGCTATCCGAGGAAGCCGAAGCCGACCGAAGTATCCTACCCCACTGCTTCCGATCCCAACCCCAACCCACCACTCGGCTGCCTGCCGCTCGCGTACTATCGTATCCCCCTGAGGTGTGAGCCACTGTTCGGTAACTTTCCAATCCGGGTTCTGCGCCCACAGAGTTACCACCCCACACCCAATGAGAAAATGCCGGATACTCATCACCGGATCAACTGTGCTTTGATAATCGCCCGTGTCAGCTCCACCGACGGATCGTCCACAGGATAGGCAATCAGCACAATGTCGTAAATACCCTGGGAAGCATATGCCGGTGTCCGCCACTCCACTGTATAGGTCCCCCGCTCCATTTCGCGCTGCTCCATTAGGGTGGCCACCTCCTTCCCCTTGAGGTCATACACTTTAATGCTCAGCAACACCCGATCCTCCAGCCGATAGCGCACCACGGTGAAGTCTGTGAAAGGATTGGGCTCCGCTTGAGCAAAGCTAATGACCGCATGGGGAATTGCCGCACAAGCTCGCCCATGGTATCGCCACTCACCCGTAAAGGTAACGCTCCACAGATCATAGCAGTACTCCTCTCCCCGCTGCTTGCGAGCATCAGAATCTATGTGCAAATACGTGCGTCCCGTGTCGCTGGTCCCCAAACCACGCAGCAATGGGATAAACCGCCAATCGGCAATCAGGGCAGAATCTTGGAGCTCAACCGTATTGAACGGCTTCCACCAACGGACCAGCACAAACCCCTGATTGAATGCCTCACTCCGTGTTCGCCAACCCAGGCGGACTCTACGATCCCCAACGTACTCTGCCCGGAAATCCTGAACTATATGCGCCGGAACGCGCATGGGCTCAAGGCGATACTCCATGCGGGTAACCAGCTCTATGTTGTCATCACTACGAACCCAAGGCAAAACGTCTTCCCACTGCTTATAGGCAAAGGCTTGGTAATACTCCAACGGACGCGCCCAGTCCAGCTGGTATGGAACGGGAGAGCCATCGGTACTGAAGATTTGCATCCGACCCAGCCGGATAAGCGTATCCCAGGGCACTAGATGAGCTGAGGCAAAATCAGGCGGACCATAGATCACCACCCCCAATCGTGGGCGCGTCCACGCCATGCCCGCAATCGGGGGCTGCCATACTACGAAAGGTTCCACTCGGTACAGCGTGCTATCCAATGGACTACTTCCCGGAGCAAGTCTCACCCCTAACTTCTGCCATGGCGCGAGAGAGTCCGGGAGAACAAAGCACAATGTCCCGTTGGCAAACCGTTCCCACCCTAAGCTCCGTCGCTGCAGGAAAAGGTCCACCTCCAACGTATCCGGTACCCGTTGCGGGAGAACAACCGCCGTCACTGCTGTGCTCGGCGATTGTGCCAATGCTGAGTTAATCCCAAGCACTCCTCCTACAAGCCACCCTGTGTACCCCAGCCACCGCATCAACGTACAACCACCGATTGCCGTTCTCTGTTGTTCCAGCTCACGTTGAAGTCTCGGGTAGTCACAATCCCGTTCAGGTCTGTATCGGCATTGGTATAGCCCTCTACATGCTGCCACTGCTGCAGAAGGCGCCTATCCTCTTCGTTAATCTGCCCATCCCCATTGACATCCCCTCCTATCATTGCCCAGACCGTCCGCCCGTTGTGGCGTAGAGCTCGGAGCGCTCCCGCGCCTCCAAGAATGCGACTTGGATCGTCTGTCAGCGCCAGCAATCTATGCTGCGTCTCCGGGGAAATTTCTATCGGCTCCGCTGTTATGATGGCCAGGTGGTTCCGGTGGTGGATGGCCACATAATAGCCCCCCCGCTCCACTCCAGGCAGGGTAATTGGGCTTTTGCCATCCAAATCCACAACACGTCCATCCCGCCGCACGAACGCCGTCCGGTAGTATCGGGCGCCTCCTGTCAGCAGAGTTCTCAGCTCTATGACAACCCAGTCCACCACCGAATCCGGTATCGGACTAACCCGAATGTATGGGCGCATGGGGTCCAGCGTGTACGGATACATCTCCGGCGGCGTCTCTGGCAGCCATCCTCGCTGCCGAAGGTCATCGGCCATCGAGCCATTCCGATAGGGACCCTCCAATAGGGCCGCCAGCCAGAGCTGGAGGGCACGGCTGTCTTCCCGTAGCCCAATTGCGAAATCCCCTGTTCCATAGACTTCGTCAGCGTACGCGTACGCCCAGCCCGCAAGCGTGTCTAACTGAGGTGGGACCGAACGCCCCGCAGCAAACCATCCATCCAAAGTCCACCGCTGTAGCACCAACGCCGGCAACGGCAATCCCCGAGTTTCGTCCCGCTCAGGATCCCCCGGTAGGTAGCGCCACCCATATCCGAAGCGTAGTCCAAGCCCCTGGGTGACTGAGTTCCCCGCTGTATCCCATGCCCTCACCTGGAAAACACGCCATACCTTACGCTGGCTCTGAGGATGCCACGGCTGCCTCTGGGGAAGCACCCGCATCTCTATGCTTGCTAGGCCCCTCCAGCCGCTCTGTGAAGGCTGGAGATAGGTGTACGGGTTATTGAAGACCACTGGCTGTCCATCGCTCCGGAGCCGCGTCCGACGCATTCTGCCTATCACCTCAGCACCAGGGTGCAGGAAGAGCGGGTCCGTTCGCTCAGCTGTATACGTTAGCACAAGGCCGCCAGCAGAATCCGCCCCCGTCTCCGTCCAGATTGGCGCTCGTAAGACTAAGCTATCCGTAACCGTCACCGAGGAACGAAGCACCAAACCGCTATCATTCTCCACCCATAGCCCTCGTACGGGCACACTATCCGGTGGCAGCTCCGGACCACTCTCAATCCGCCCCCGTCCAACATAGCGAACCCCAATCCCCCGACCGAAGACCGGAGCAGCCGCTATGGCTCCCTCCGGCGTGCGAACAATAAGAGCGGAATCTGCAATACGGAAGTTATCCGCAGCACTATTCCGCAGCAGCCCCCGCTTAAGCTCCAGGAGCGTAGAAACCGTAAAGCCACCACCATGGCGGACTTCCGCACCAGCGGGATTATCCAACTCCAATTCCCGATACAGTCCACGCCCCCATAACCCTTGCACGCGCTCCCCTTGGAGAATAACCCGCCCATAGAGGAACTCCGGGTTGATGATACCCCAGTGCGCTGCTTCTCCCTGGGCAACCACAGCAGTCCCACGAGCCAGCCGAAACGTCGTCCCAGAGTCGCTTTCCCAATACCGCAAAGCCACAAGCGGACGCGTCGTGTCTAGCAACATCTTGCGCGTCCGCCCAACAAAGCGCACGTCTTCGTAAACCTTGTGCGGCACGTACTGGTTCACCCCCTCCCGGTCCCATGCGAAAACGACCTTCCCACCGAGCGTATCTTGCCGCACCACCGCATTGCCTTTAATGACCAAAGTGCCCCTATTATAAATGACCCCCTCGCTGCGCAACTGCGCCTGGGCAAAGGAAAGAGCAAGAAGAAGCGCTACCACGCCCCATCCCATCTTTCCCATACCTACCCGCAGACCCATATACCGTATCCCTGCCGGCACATTAGACATCATCGTAACAAAAAAATGTCGGGGCTCCTTCGCATCACCCATATCCCCCCTTGCTCTTAGGAGCCCCGACATCTTCTACCCCAGGAGCACCTGTTTACTGACCAACTTCAATCGTACCAAAGTTGTGGATGGTGGCACCGCTAGCGTTTGTCAAATCGCCGGGAATCTGGAGAGTTACCTCGTTGCCCGATGTTGTGTATACGACTAAGCCAGCATCAATCGGCTGGTTCCCCGTATCTGGCGCTCCGCTACTAATTGTCGCCGTCCCTGCACGATTGTTAATAAGTTCACCCGGGGGAGTCGCTGAGGCATTCAACGAGAAGGTTCGTGCACCCGACGTAGAGCCAAACAGTAGAGCACTGTTGGGATTAGACCCGATCGTAACCCGCGCTGCCAGCTGTGTTGGATTGGCTTCAGGTGTGCTATAGTTGTCAATTGTCCGCACGTATCCGACATGGACGGTGAAGCCATCAATGACAACCTCATCCGTGGGTGAGGGCTCTACACCTTCATCCCAGGTACCGGGGTTCGACCAACGACCATGGTTTATAGCATAGAAGATGCTCGGACCGCCGCGGAGTAAGAGGTCGTTGCCCGAAGCAATATATGCCAGACCATTAGGAACGGCTCCTGAAGTCCCTTGAACCCCTGCCAATTCAATGTAACCCAGGTTGGGCCCCGCGGCAGCCAAACGGCTATACGGGTTCCCCGTCGCCACCTTCTCCGGTGTCCCTGCGGACGGAGACTCATAGAACCGCAGATTCCCCTGATTGACATTAGGATTCCACGTGCCCGGAATATCGCTCTGCTTATAGCCCACCCGGAATGTCGCTGTCCAATTGTTGGAACCTGCCCAAGCAACGGTCACCTTGCGATTTACATCGCGTGTATTGTCATAGTTGTTCGGGGCTGTTTGTGGCCGATCTGTTATAGTCATCGTGGTAGGAAGCGTACCAGCGGTAAAAGTCACAATAGTCTGAGCATTGTTGAAAGTGTACGCTCCCACCCCGCTGATGGCGCGCTGCATCGCTCCGATAATCTCTGAATTTGCTCCAGCACCCGAATAGGTCACCGACGCCGATCCATTGGTCATTACCCACGTCTGCCCCGATGCTACCGTAATGTCGTCGCTCTGCACAGTCAGGTTCCCTGCCATGTAGACATCTCCACCATTTTCCGTCTGCTTCGTGCCGCCGGAGGTTTGGACATTTCCGAAGGGATTGGTATTAACCGTGTACGGAATTGTCTGTCCATTCGCCGTCGCTGTGAAAGCAAGAGTAGAATTCGCATCAAAATTCCAGTTCGTACGGGCAGGCAGATTGTTCTGGAGAGTTCCTGCGATGGATAAGGTCGTACCATTGTCTAACTGCAGCTGCGCGTTCGTAGAGTTTGCCAGCGACAGGGTTGCCGTACTCTGGACCGTCGCCGTACCGCCTGCGACGTGGAACAGACCTGCCGTCACCGTCACGTTGTCTCCATATGTGGCTGTTCCCGTACTGCGCAGCTCGGCAAAGGTTGTCAACGGCGTTGGATCATTGATAGTAATAGGGCCACTGGCTGTCACATCCACGGCGAACAGCTGTCCCTCTAGCTGCAAGGTCGTCCCCGAAGCGCTGGAGAAGTTCCCCATCAGATTGATACTCTGGTTATCCGCTATTGTCTTTATGCTCGTCCCAGAAGCACAAGCGCCTGAACCGGTCATAATCGCCAGATTGTTATAGCGGTTTGTCGTACCCGCTGCTGCCGTTTCCGGGAAAATCGTCTGGTTACCGGTGCCATCATAGTAGAAGGTTCCTGTATACGTCCGGTCCCCACTACCACTCACCACATTATAGGTCCCCGATACATACACTGCATCCGGGATTGCCTTCGTGCTGGCACCCGCCATTTCCAGATTCGTGTAATACCGCGCCTGTACGTTCTGATTGCCCGAAGTAGCCGTATACCGCATGTTGCCCGGGACCCGGAAATTACAGGCAGAACCCAACGCCGTAGTACCTGCTGGATTGGAGGACAAATCCGTGAATCTGTTATCTGTTCCCTGGAATTCAAACCAGCCGTTGTTGACAATCTGGCTGAGATTTGAGTTCCCGTTCCGGAATTCCCCAGTGCTAAACGTAAAGCGAATGGTACCCGTTGAGGTGTTGTTAATTTGTCCGCTCGCTTGGTTGATCAAGTGGCGCTTGATAACCAGTGCGCCGTGATTATTCAGCACACCGGAGTTGTTGAAATCCTGAGCCACAACCACCGCCGCTGTCAAGGCTACAAGAAGCCACGCTGCCAGCCCTTTCATAACAACACCCTTCATCGCTCCATCCATACTCGTTGTGGGACATACACTCTGACTATCACATTGCCGCTGGGAGAGACACCTCCCAGGGTCGGCTCATTTCCACCGGCACAAAATTCGGAGTTCTTTTCCATCTCCTCAATCCGTAAAACTACGGAGGTCCGACCTCCACTGTGCCACTGTTGGTTATCGTGCCGTTATTATTCAGGTTGCCTTGAACCTGTAGGTTCCCCGGCGCCTGGCGCGTCAGCGTTGCTGAGGTTCCGATAGTCATATCTTGCGTTACCTGCATGAGCGAATTTCCTTGAAGCTCCACGCTTCCATCCTGTATCGTCACATTCCCTGTTACCTGAAGCGTAGCACTATCGTAGACTTGCAGCACCGCCGCAGCACCCTGTTGCTGGACATCTCCATTGACCACAACCTGGGTATTTTCCCGTATGACAATCTGTGCGCCATTGTTGACGACGAGCTGGCCCATTGCCGGGATCGTGAGCGCAAGAATTGCCATCACTACCGGAAACTCCCTGCTCATCCAACGGCTCAGACGCAACAAAACCGACTCAGCGAGGACAGGGAGCAACCTCATTAGCGCATCCCCAAAGACCGTTGAGGAACCTGAAGGGATTGGAGAATTTCTCGGAGCTGCTGCAGCTCCTGCCGTATACGCTGCAGCTCTTGCCGAAGCTCAGCATTCTCTTGCTCCAAAGCTACCAGACGAGCGCTCATCTGTTCACCGTGCTCTGCTCTCCGGGATATGCCCTCCATTTGCTCAGCCAAGGCCTTCACTCCCAACAGCGCCACACCCGCCACATCGGAGGCGGCCAAGTACTTGTCAACCTCCGGGTTCGGCCGCCGTACCAGCTGCCCCGTCGAATCAGTCTCGATAATCTCGTGCACCCCCGTCCCAAAGGCAGCGTAGAAGTCCTCCGCATACGGCCCAATGTGGTACTCCTCGGTGCCCTTGTAGTACCAGCCTTCTACCGGCAGCTGCCGAATCTTACCCAGCACCTCTTGCGCATCCAGCCGGCGGAAGCGCTCCTTGAACGTGCGGCTGGAACCGTTCGTCCA
>Ga0209289_100077_pt1 | contig 60888 bp, 56 predicted proteins | sample GXS110809BmetaG_FD_184121 | JGI IMG/M metagenome (GOLD analysis project Ga0209289, IMG submission 184121) | Hot spring microbial communities from Gongxiaoshe hot spring, China to study Microbial Dark Matter (Phase II) - GXS 110809B (SPAdes)... ... | reverse complement strand
ACCCCAAGCCCAATGCCTAGGGACACAAGCCCGAGCAGACGCCTCCGCCAGAACTCCCACAGACTGCTCACCACCGCCTCTGCGCACTCATAACCGCACTGACCGTCCCGGAGAGCAAGATGACGAACGCCACTACGTACGCCCAGACCACGAGCGAGACCACCGCGGCATAACCTCCGTAAATCCAGCCCCACGGCGCCACATGCTCCAAGTACCAGACGTAGCCAACCCGCACCACTTCCGTCAGCACCACTGCACTGACCACTGCCACAGCTACCTGCCTGCCCGATAGCCGAACCAGCGGCACGAACCGGAAAATGAAGCCGAACAGGAGCAGCTCCACCCCGATCGAGACCACTGCTCCCATACCCCACCGAAGTCCCCCACGCCAGTTCTCCGGCAGGAAGCTTGTCCCCCAGGCAGCTGCTACACTCCAGCCCACGAGCACCGCCGCAGCAATCAAGGTCAGGCTCAGCAACCCAAGTGTCAGCACCATATCCCGGAGCCGAGTCCAGAGGAACATCTTCGTCCTGCTGAGCGGTGGCAGCTGAAACACCACGTGCAGCGCGGAACGCACGGACTGCAACAGTGCCGACGCCGTCCACAGGAGCGCAAGCACGCCCGCAATCCCGGCTGCAGAACGCCGCTCCAGGAGCAGCTCCAGCTGCTGCAAAGCTTTCTGGAGAAATACTCGTAGCTGCTCCGTCGGCACGAAAATCCCGAATACCCGCTGGAGAGCTGCCTCCACAAACTCTGCCGGAACTATCAGCGTAAAGAGCCAGAGCGCCACAAGCCCCAGCGGGATAAAGCATAGCCCGATATTGAACGCAATCCCTGCAGCCAGCAGGTAGAGATGCCGCCGACGGAGGCACTCTTCCACCGCCAGCAGGAACCGTCCTCCCCGTCGCAGACGCCAGAAGAGGGGATGCCACCAGCGCCGGTGCTTCATAACTGGTCCTGCTGCCGTGGGAACCGGAATCGCACGCATGTTCCGCGTCCGGGTGTGCTCTCTAGCTCGATCCGCCCTCCATGGGCCTCTACAATCCAGCGCACAATTGCCAAGCCTAACCCGGCTCCATCGCTACCGGTCAGCCGAGCCCGCGACTTCTCAACCCGGTAGAAGCGCTCAAAGACCCGCGGCTGCTCCTCGGGAGGGATACCAATGCCTGTGTCGCTGACCTCGATGATCGCCTCGTGCCCCTCGGACCGCACGCGGAGCTGGATCTGTCCGCCGGATGGGGTGTACTTGAGAGCATTGTCCACAACGTTGAGCACTGCTTGCCGCAGGCGCAGCGCATCGCCGAAGATGCGGACCTCTGGAGCAGCATCCAGAGAAATCCGGAGTCCGCGCTCGTGTGCGAGGACTTCGATGTCCTGGGCAATCTCTTGGACGAGGGCGGTAAGATCCACAGGCTCATGCTCCAGCACGAGCTGTCCACTCTCTGCCCGGGTCAGCTCTAGGAGGCGCTCCACAATGCGGTGGAGCCGCAGCACCTCTTCCAGGACACTCGACAGCACGGCTTCGTACTCCTCGGGGCTCTTCCGCGAACGCAATGCCAGCTCCAATTCTCCGAGCAAAATGGTCAAAGGTGTGCGCAGCTCATGGGAGACATCGGCGCTGAACTGCCGAACCTGCTGAAACGAGGTCTCCAGACGGGCAATCATCTGGTTGAGCGTCCGTGCCAGCTGCGCCAGTTCGTCATTGGTCGGCGGTTCGGGAATCCGCAGGCTCAAATTGTGCGCCGTGATCGTCTCGGCCGTCTGCCGGATGATCTCCACCGGGCGCAGCGACGCCCGCGCCAAGAACCAGCCTCCGACCACAGACACCAGGAGGACTGCCGGCACGGCCCACAGCAGGACGAACGCCAGCCGCTGCAGTACTGCTTCGATCTCCTGCACACTATAGCCGACAGCGATCTGCGCCAGCCGAGTACGGTACACCCGCAAGCGCTGGAGTTCCCCCTGCACAGAGGCTTGCAGGCTGCGGGACTCTCCGACCTCCAGCCCTGAGACCACCGGGAGGCTATCCCCGAGCAGGTTCTCCGAACGCCAAACGATACGCCCATCAGGCAAGGCGATCTGGATGGTGTAGCTCCGCGGGTTGAGCAGCACGTACTGGTAAATCGCACTCCAGACGGGGCTCTCCAGGGTATCGCTGGGCAATGGACCGACGAATTCCCGGAGCGGGCGCTCGAAGGGAAAGAGTTCCCCACGGTGCACCGAGAGCCGAGCGCGATGCGGAGGACGCAGCGGCTGCCGGCTCTGCTCAGCAGAACGCTCTAAAATGAAGGCCAGCGAGCGCACTACCTGCTCCAGGGAGCGCTCCAAGCTCCGGTACAGCTCCTGGCGCACGCTCCAGTACCAGAAAGCACCAAACCCACCGAGCACGGCTGCAACAAGCCCGCTATACCAAAGCGTGAGCCGCACCCGCAGGGACAACCGCCGGATCATCGCCGTGCCCGCTGCGAAAGCTCCCGGGATGCCTTCTCGTACCACTCTTCTCCAAAGGCGCGCTCAAGCCCCTGCCGCACCATCTCCAGGACACTCACACCGAGCCGCCGTCCATTCCCATACGCCGGCGCACACTCCGGGAAAGGGTCAAAGACCAGGAAGCGCTGCTCCCCGTGCTGCCGCAAACGCAGTGGGAAAAGCTGGCACGAGAGCGGCTTACACCACCGTGTCAACCCCATCTCGTAAGCTCGCTGCAACGCACACCGAGCAATTCCCCGCTCCCAGACGACGAAGACGCACGGTCCCTCCTCGACACAGCGTGTAAAGACACGCCCGGAGCGCTCCAGTACCGCACCCTGCCGACGGATTACCTCCTGTGCCTCCGCCGAGAGAAAAGGCATCACCACCGGGAGCACCTCCTCCAGGAGCGAGCGCTCCCCCTCAACGAGCGGTGCTCCCTCGGCACCGGGAACCGTGCAGCAGGCACCGCCGCAGCGCTCCACATCACAGGCGAAAGGCACCTCGGCAAGGGAACTTTCCACCAAGACGTCGCCAACCGGGAGAAAATGTCCTCGGCTCATACCCCACGCCGGTCCGGGTCCCAAATGTACTTGTGCAGCTGCAGCTGGAGACGCACAGGAAGCCGATCGTGCAGAATCCACTCCGCTAACTGCTGCGGGGCAAGCAGCCCAAACGCCGGGGAGAAGAGCACCACCGCGACTCGCTCCGCAAGCCGGTACTGCTCCACCACCCGACAGGCAAACTCGTAATCACGCCGGTCCGCAATGACGAATTTGACCTCATCGTGCTGCCGCACCAGCTCCAGATTCCGCCAGTACATCAGCGGTGTCATGCGCGAGGACGGGCACTTGACGTCCACAATGCACACCACCCGCTCATCGAGGAGCTCAATGCTCACGTGCCCGCCGGTTTCGACCGCGACGGTATAGCCCTCATTGCACAGCAGACGCATCAGCCCGAAACTGCCCCACTGCTCCAGCGGCTCCCCACCGGTGAATTCGACGAACGAACAGCCGTACGACCGAACTCGCTGCACAATCTCCGCTCCGCAGAGCCACTGACCTCCCCGGCGCCGGTCGAGAGCGTAGGGCGTATCACACCAGCTACAGCGCAGCTTACATCCCTGCAGGCGCACAAACACGCAGGGCATGCCAGCACGGCTACCCTCGCCCTGGATGGAGTAGAAAATCTCGCTGACGTGGAAGCGCTCCGCCAGCGGATCAATCGCAGCCAGCGCCTCCTGTGTCGGTTGCACCACCATTGCGCCACGACCCAATGACGCTTCTCGGTGGAGACGAACTACCGCAGGCGAACATGCTCCCACATCCAACATATCCCCCCGACGAGCAATACCAGGAGGGTACTCAGTCCATGCGCCACAACGGCGTAGGCAAGCGCTTCCCCCGACCCGACACCGAAGAGCTCCACGAGCGCCAACTGTACAGTGACGTGGTATACCCCCGCCGCCGACGGGGTCGGCGCCACGGCAATAGCAACGGCGGAAATTACTAGCAATTCAAACGCTTCCAGTGGTCCCAGTGGCAGAGCAAAAATGCGGCACAGCCCGTAGAGCGGGAGCCAGTAGCAGACCCACATCGCCACCGTCAGCAGGGCAAGAGCTCCGTACAGCCGTGGTTGCCCCAGCGCAGAGAGCCCCTGCTGGAGTCCTTCGAGCAGGCGCGCACCACGTCCTTCCGCCCATGGACTCCATCGCTGGAGCCACCGCAGGAGGAACCGCCCCCACCACTTGGCATAGGCCACCACCACTACTCCTGCGGTAGCAAGGGCAAGGGCAAGGAGCAGAGAACCGACCAGGCTCCATCCTCCGGCACCAATCACACCGAGATGGTCGGCGAAGAGCACTGCCCCAATGCCTCCCAAGACAGCCAGTGTCAGCACATCGAGGAAGCGCTCCGCTACGACGCTGGAGAGCACAACCGCCAGAGGCATTTCTGCCCGACGGCTCAAGATGTACGGGCGCACAAGCTCTCCTGCTCGCGGCAGGAGAGCATTGACGGCGTAGCCGATCATGACTGCAGAGAAAGCCTCCAGGACCCGCGGTGCCTGCCCAAGGGCTGCGCGCAGCAGAAGCTGCCAGCGCCAGGCTCGCACGAGGTGCGAGAGCAACACCACGGGAACCAGCGTCCAGAGCCACCCCGACTGTACCTGCCGGAGAGCCTCCAGGAAAGCCCCCCACTCCGTCACCCGGAGAGCCAACCAGAGAGAGATCCCAAGGACTGCAAGGCTCACCCCCCAGCGGATGAGCCTCCGCCACCGTTCAGGACGCCGCATGCACAGGAACCAAGCTTGTCCATCCGTGGGCGAAAAAGCGCCGGAGCGCTTCCCCTGTGTGCGAGTGCGGGACTTGCGCAACCTTCTCTGGCGTCCCCACCGCGACGACGAAGCCCCCCGCATCCCCTGCCTCCGGTCCTAAGTCGATGATCCAGTCCGCTGCCGCAATGACATGGAGATGATGCTCGATGACCACAACCGAGTGTCCTCGCTCAACGAGCTGGGTGAGCACAGATAGCAAGCGAGCCACATCGTGGAGATGGAGCCCTGTGGTCGGCTCGTCGAGCAAAAAGAGCGTGTGCCCAGGGGTCTCTTCCAGCAGATACGCTGCCAACTTCAGCCGTTGGGCTTCTCCACCGGAGAGCATCGTGGTGGGCTGCCCCAAGCGGAGATAGCCCAGCCCCACCTGCTGCAGCGGGAGCAAGCGCTCCACAATCCGGCGATGCTCAGCGAAGAACGCTATAGCCTCCTCCACGGTCATGTTCAGCACGTCCACAATGCTTTTGCCCCGGTAGCGCGCGTTGAGGACCTCCGCTTTGTACCGCGTGCCCCGACACGCATCACACTCAAGGGGCAGATCGGAGAGGAACTGCATTTCCACCCAGACGATGCCCTCACCCTGGCAGACGTCGCAACGTCCGCCGGGGATGTTGAAGGAAAAGTACCCTGCACTCCAGCCCTGCCGCCGCGCATAGTCTGTGGTGGCAAAGAGCTCGCGAATGCCATCGAAAGCCTTCGTATACGTTGCCGGGATCGAGCGGCTGGAGCGCCCCGGAGGCGCCTGATCGATGAGCACCACGGACTGAATCGCCTCTGCTCCGTCAATGCCATCACATGCCCCCAGCTGCTCTACCGGGAGCCCCTTGAGACGACGCAGATGGGCATAGAGCACGTCGTAGAGAAGCGTACTTTTGCCCGAGCCGGAAACGCCCGTCAGCACGGTCAGGACTCCAAGCGGGATGCGAACATCCTCACCTTTGAGGTTGTTCGCCCGCGGCTTGCGAATGCGGAGCCAGCCTTGCGGCGTCCGCCGCTGCCGAGGCAGCGCCTCCACCCTCTGGCGTCCCGAAAGGTACCGCCCGGTCAACGTCTCCGAGCGCATCAGCTCCTCTACCGGACCTTCGAAGACAACCCACCCGCCTCGTTCGCCCGCCTCTGGACCGAGTTCCACCACCCAATCAGCATGCCGGATGATGTCCGGATCATGCTCGACGACCACAATCGTGTTGCCCAAATCCCGGAGGCGGAAGAGGATCGATAGCAGGCGCTCCGTATCCCGAGGATGGAGTCCAATGCTGGGCTCATCGAGGACGTAGAGTGTCCCGACCAGCGCCGAGCTCAGCGCCGTGGCTAGCTGAATCCGCTGCGCCTCACCACCGGAGAGCGTGTGGGAGAGCCGATCCAGTGTGAGATAGCCCAGCCCAATATCGGTCAGAATCCGCAGCCGACGGCGGATCTCGGAGAGCACCGTTCCGACTACTGCCTCTTCTTCCGGCGGTAGCTGCAGCTGCTCAAACCACTGCCGCGCCGTTTCCAGGCTCATCGTGAGCAATTCGGGGAAGAACTTGCCCCCGACTGCGACACGCCGCGCCGAGGTACGCACCCGTGCCCCTCCGCAGGCATGGCAGCGTGTATAGCCCCGGTACCGACTCAACAAGACCCGAGCCTGCACTCTATGCGTCTGCTCTTCAAGCTGTGCAAAGAAGCGGCGCAGACCAATGTAGCTATCGGCTCCCTCCCAGATAATCTGCCACTGCTCCGGTGTGAGCCGTTCCACGGGGACATCGGTGGGAATGCCGTAGCGCGGAGCAATTGCCAGAAGGTGTCGGAGATGGTGTGCGTAGGCGGGCGTCCGAAACGGATGAATTGCCCCATCCCGCAGCGAGCGCCGCTTGTCGGGAATGACCAGCTCAGGGTCAATACCGAGCGTGCGCCCGAACCCCTGACAGACCGGACATGCTCCCAGGGGGCTATTGAAGGAGAAAAGACGTGGCTCCGGCTCAACGTACTCGATGAGACAGTACGGGCACTCGTACCGGTTACTGCCGCGGTACTCTCCGCGGCTTTGGAGCTCGTAGGCAAGCGCGCGCCCCTCTCCCTTGCGGAACGCCGTCTCCAGCGCCTCAACCAACCGCGAGATGACCTCCTCTTCGCGCCGGAGCACGAGGCGGTCCACGACCACCATCCACTCCTCGGCAACCAGCTGGGTAGACACCTCTGAAAGCTCAAGCATGCGTCCCGTGGGGCGGTGCAGGAGCCGGACGAAGCCCTCAGCCTGCAGCCGTTCCAATCTCTCGCGCAACCCCGGGGGAGTCTCCGGGAAAGGGAACCCGATGACAAGTCGGCTTCCCTCCGGGAGCTGTTGCAGTTCAGCGGCAAACGCTGCCGGTGAGCTGCGACGAACCTGCCGATTGCACCGGGCACAGTACGTCTTGCCAATACGCCCGTAGAGGAGCCGGAAGTAGTCGTAGAGCTCTGTCATCGTCGCCACAGTCGAGCGCGGATTGCGCTGGAGCGGGCGCTGTTCCAGCGCAAGAGCAGGCGGGAGCCCAGTGATGCTATCCACCTCTGGGCGGGGCATCCGCTCCAGAAATTGCCGCGCATAGGCAGAGAGCGACTCCACAAAGCGCCGCTGTCCCTCAGCGTAGAGGGTATCGAGTGCCAGCGAGGACTTCCCCGAACCACTAACACCCGTGATGACAATGAGCCGCCCGCGGGGAAGCTCCAGGTCAATGTCCTTGAGATTGTGCGTCCGCGCCCCACGAATACGGATGACACGCTGCTCCGCCATTGCCCGCAGAGAAGCCAAACCTGCAAACGGCAAAAATACAAAGCCTGTTCCGGGTTGTTGGGAACAGACTTAGTATCTTTGCGGTGCCTTCGGTGTGCAATCGCCGCTATGAGCTCATGCCGCACCAGCTCTACGCCCTTATTCTCGGCGCTTCCAGCGGTTTCGGTCGGGCAACCGCCCTTGCGCTGGCGCGGGCAGGATACCACATCGTGGGAGTCCACCTGGACCGGGCTGCAACACTGCCAAAGGTAGAGGAGCTCAAAGAAGAGCTGCGCTCCTACGGTGTGCGCGTGCTCTTCTTCAACCAGAATGCCGCCGACCCCGAGTGTCGTCGGAGGGTCATTGAGGCGCTCAAGCAGGAATTTGCCGAGCGTCCGGAAGCAACAGTCCGCGTCCTGCTGCACTCCTTGGCTTTCGGGACCCTCCTGCCCTTCATCGCGGAGCCACCACAGGAAATCGTCACGCAGAAACGGCTGGAAATGACGCTCGATGTCATGGCAAACAGCCTGGTCTACTGGACCCAGGACCTCGTCCTGGAACGCCTCATGGGGCGGGGTGGGCGGATTCTGGCAATGACCAGTGCTGGCAGTGAGCGTGTCATCCCCATGTACGGGGCTGTCTCCGCTGCCAAAGCCGCCCTTGAGTCCTACATCCGCCAGCTGGCGCTGGAGCTGGCACCATACGGTATCACCGCAAACGCTATTCGCGCCGGTGTCACCGATACGCCGGCTCTGCGCCGCATTCCGGGGAACGATATCCTGATTGAAAATGCCATTGCCCGTAACCCGTACCACCGGCTGACTACCCCGGAGGATGTTGCGCGCATCGTTACCCTCCTGGTGCGCCCAGAAGCTGACTGGATCAATGGCGCGATCATTGCCGCCGATGGCGGTGAAAACATCGTGGACATCACTTGGTGGAAACCCTCGACAGTTGAGTCATAACTAGCGTAACCAGGTCGCCATGAAACGCTCCCTTACGGTGCTCTTACTTCCATCACTTCTGCTGGCACAGCAGATCCCTCAGTACCGTCTCGGCACCCCTGAAGGAGAACAGGTGCCGCAACCAGCCCAGTTCCATCCCTTCGAGCGCTTTACGCACTACGGTGCTGGGCTCCAACTGGGCTGGATGACCGGGATTGGCTTGAGCTTCCGCATAACAACTCCAATGCGCTGGGGCGGGGAAGCAACCTTTGGGATCCTCAAGCTCCGGGACTTCAGCTTCTGGTGCCTTGGCGGAGAGCTCCACTACCGGCTCGGGCTGGGCTCGAGTTTCCAAACGTACGCCGTCGCAGGGCTAGGCTATTACTCGCTTGCCACGGACACCAAGGAAAGCTCGGTCTGGCCTGTGCGCTTCGGGCTCGGGCTGGGAGCAGAGACTTTCCCAGCATCGTGGCTTGCCCTGGGTGCCGAGCTGGCAATAACCGCATACACGAATGGGGACGCTATCCAAATTCTGCCCATGCCACAATTCGGACTGATGTACTACTTCCGCTGAGCGCCGTGCGCTTCTCTGCTCTTGGATGTGCAGGACTCCTCTTGGTAAGCCTCGGCTGTAGCACGCTGCGGATTGCCCCGGTTCGCACCTCACCGTTCAGTACTGCTCCGAGTGCCGGTGCCTCAGGGAATACCGCCGAGCCGGAGCGCTTCCGCGACACGCTCCATTTGCCGGCACAGCTGGGCACACGTGCGGCAGACGACTACGTCTCCGCCCTGCGCCTTTTGGAGGATCGGGAATACGAGCGCGCTGCCGCACTCTTCACCCGTCTAGCCGATGACCCCCGAACTCCGGATTCGCTCGCTGCAGAATCGCTCTTCTACGTTGGCGAGTGCGCTGCTGCAGTGGGCAGACTCGCGCATGCCCAGGCGTCCTACGAGCGCCTGCTGCGTCGCTCTTCCCTGGCTCCGCCGCTGCGGGAACGCGTGCTGTTGCGTCTCGGGCATGTCCTCTGTGCCCAGGGACAGGGAGCCCGAGCGAATGAGCTTTTTGCTCAACTGCGGCAGGAATTCCCGCAGTCGCGCTACCTCCCGCTGGCAACGTGCACCGCTGTCCAGCTCCCACCCCCGACCCGGTCAGGGAATGCTCCCTAAGTTTGCGTGTTCTGTCGGTCGGACTGCTCTCTGCCCACGATGGGGCTTGTCTTAGACGTCCGCGGGCTGACAACGGAATTCCGCTCCGAGCTTGCCACCGTCCGTGCCGTTGACAATGTGAGCTTCCGGCTCGAACGCGGGAAAGCCCTCGGGATTGTCGGTGAATCGGGTTCAGGCAAATCCGTGACGGCACTCTCTCTCATGCGCCTGATCCCAACCCCACCTGGACGCATCCTCAGCGGGGAGGTGCTCTTCTACCACGCCGATGGGACCGTCGTTGACCTTCTCCAGCTGCCGGAACGGCAGATGCAGCGCTACCGGGGCAACCGTATTGCGATGATCTTCCAGGAACCCATGACCTCGCTCAACCCCGTCTTCCGCTGCGGGGACCAAGTCATGGAAGCCCTGATGCTCCACCGCGGAATGTCCCGCCAGCAAGCGCGAGAGCGCACCATCGAGCTCTTCCGGGAGGTCGGGCTACCCGACCCAGAGCTCCTGCTCGAGCGCTACCCCCACCAGCTCTCCGGCGGGCAGAAGCAGCGCGTCATGATCGCCATGGCGATGAGCTGCGAACCCGACATCCTCATTGCCGATGAGCCCACCACCGCGCTCGACGTCACCGTCCAGGCAACTATCCTGGAACTGATGCGGCAGCTCCAGCGCACTCACCAAATGGCGCTCATCTTCATCTCCCACGACCTCGGCGTCATCGCCGAAATCGCCGATGAGGTCGCCGTCATGTACAAAGGACGCATCGTCGAGTACGGTCCGCTGGAGCAGATCTTTACCGACCCGCAGCATCCCTACACGAAAGGACTCCTCGCGTGCCGTCCACGGCTGGACCGGAAACTCCGCACGCTGCCAACGGTACGCGACTTCATGGAGGAGCTGCCCGATGGGACCATCCGCGAACGACTCCATCTGAGCGTTCGGGAGTACATCGACTCGCTAACCCTCTCCCCCGAGGAGCTCGCTGCCCGCAAACAGACCTTGGAGCAGCAGCCGATCCTCCTGCAGGTTGAGGACCTCCGCGTGCACTTTCCCATCCGCAAGGGGCTCTTCGGAGGTGTACGCGGATACGTCAAAGCCGTCGATGGTGTCTCCTTCACCATTCGCCAGGGAGAAACGCTCGGGCTGGTGGGGGAATCCGGGAGCGGGAAAACGACAACAGGGCGTGCTATCTTGCGCCTCATCGAGCCAACCGACGGGCGCATCCTCTTCAACGGGATGGACGTCCGCACCCTCTCGGGAAACGAGCTCAAGGCGCTCCGGAGACAGATGCAGATCATCTTCCAAGACCCCTATGCCTCGCTCAATCCCCGGCTCTCTGTTGGAAGCGCTCTCATGGAAGTGCTCCGTGTCCACAACCTCTTCTCCTCCGACCAAGAGCGCCGGGAGTACATCTTCTGGCTCCTGCAGCGGGTAGGGCTGGAACCCCGTCACTTTTGGCATTACCCGCACGAGTTCTCCGGCGGACAACGGCAGCGCATCGGTATTGCCCGAGCGCTCGCCGTACAGCCGCGCTTTATCGTCTGCGATGAGCCCGTCTCCGCCCTCGATGTCTCTGTGCAGGCACAGGTCCTCAACCTCTTGGTCGAGCTGCGGGAAGAGTTCGGGCTGACGTACCTGTTTATCACGCACGACTGGGGCGTGGTCAAGTTCATCAGCGACCGCATCGCCGTCATGCAGTCCGGGCGCATCGTGGAGATGGGCGACGCGGAGGAGCTCTACGCACACCCGCGTCACGAGTACACCCGCCGTCTGATTGCCGCTATTCCCGCCGCAACGCTGGAGCGCATCGAACAGCGCCGCCGAGAAGCTGCCTCGCTATGATCGAGCTCCGGAACATCACAAAACGCTTCGGTCCGAAGCAGGTGCTCAAGGACATCTCTCTGTGCATTCCGCCGGCAGAGACTACCTGCATTATCGGGCGCTCCGGCTCGGGGAAGACGGTGCTGCTGAAGCATATCGTCGGGCTGCTCCGCCCCGATAGTGGCAGCATCCTCATCGATGGGCGCGACGTCACCCACGCCTCCCGTGCCGAATGGTTCCAGCTACGACGGCGCTTCGGATACGTTTTCCAGGGCGCGGCGTTGTTCGACTCGCTGACCGTCTTTGAAAACGTCGTTCTCGGTCTCTACGAACACGACATCCGCTCTCCGGAACTGCTCCACCGCGAGGCACAGCGCGTCCTGAGCGCCGTGCAGCTGCTTCCGCCCCTGGAGGAGTCCGAAACGGCAGAATTCCAGCGCGAATACAACCTGCTCTGCCGCAAATACCCTGCCGAGCTCTCCGGCGGTATGCGCAAACGCGTCGGGATTGCTCGCGCCTTGGTCGGACAGCCCGAGTACGTTTTCTACGATGAACCCACCAGCGGACTGGATCCAATTACTTCCGAGCAAATCGATGCCCTCATTGCTGAGCTTGCTCAGCGGCTGCAGATAACCTCCGTGGTCATCACGCATGACCTGTTCACCGTCTTCCGTGTCGCTCAGCGAGTGGCACTCATCGAGGAAGGCGAATTGGTCTTTGCAGGAACCCCTTCACAGATGCTGCACTCCTCCGAACCCATTGTGCAGCGCTTCCTGGAACGCTACTTGTCCCCGCTCCACCCTGTGCCCTCATCCCCATAAGGTGCGGGCAATCTCCAGCAGGCGAACCCCAAAGCGGTAGACATCGGTGAAGCTGTTGTAGAGCGGGACCGGGGCAAGGCGCAGGACATTGGGCTCCCGCCAGTCGAGCACAACTCCTGCCTGACGCAACCGCCGGTAAAGCTCCTGCCCATCCCGTCCGACCCATAGCGAGAGCTGGCAGCCGCGCTGGGCTGGCTCTTCCGGAGTCACGATGCGGAGCGGTGCACCAGGCACCTGCTGGCAAACATGCTCAATCCAGAAACGGGCGTAACTGTGGAGCATATCCCGCTTGCGACACAGCGTCTCAAAGCCTGCCTCGTGGAAGAGCTCCAGTGCCACCCGATGAACCGCCAGCGGTAAGATCGCAGCATTGCTCAGCTGCCATCCCTCTGCGCCAGGGGCAGGACGGAATGCCGGGAGCATCTGGAAGCGGACATCCTCAGGGGTCCCCCACCAGCCGCCCAAGCGCACCAATTCTGTGTTGTGAGCATGCCGCTCATGGATAAAGAGCCCCCCGACCCCGCCAGGACCGGAGTTGAGGTACTTGTACGAGCACCACGCTGCCGCATCCACCTGCCAGGCATTCAGCCGGAGCTCCACATTGCCAATGGCGTGTGCCAGATCAACGATCACGACGGCTCCGACAGCATGGGCTGCCTCCACAATTGGCTCCAGCTCGAAGCGCTGCCCCGTATAGTAGTGTACCCCACTGAGGAAGACAACCGCCAGTTCCTCGCCGACCTGGGCAATGCGCGCGCAGATATCCTCGGTCCGGAGTGTGAACTGTCCTGAAGGCGGTTCCACGAAGACCAACTCTCGGGAAGGTTCCAGCCCATGCCAGCGCAGCTGCGTCTGCGCCACGTAGAGGTCTGACGGGAACGGGTAGTGCTCCAGGAGGATCTTCCGCCGTTGCCCCATCGGGCGGTAGAAGGTGGCAAAGAGCAGATGGAGGTTGACCGTCAGGGAGTTCATCGCCACAACTTCGTGCGGGAACGCACCGGCAAGCTCTGCAAGGTAGGGAGTCACCTGCCGGTGATACGAAAACCACGGGCGTACACCCTCGAAGTGCCCATCCACAGCATCTTGAGCCCACCGCCGCAGCTCCTCCAGCAGCGCAGCCTCCGCCGCCTTGGGCAGCAGCCCGAGCGAATTGCCGCAGAAGTAGACCACTTCCTCTCCACCACGGCGGGGAATGCAGAAGAGTTGCCGGAAGGAGGCTACCGGATCACTCTCATCGAGCCAGCGCGCGTAGGCAAGTGTTGGCTCATGCATGGTGCTCGGCTACTCTCCCGCCCGAGAACTCTCCAGACCGAGGAACTCCAGAGCATTGCGGGCAAAAATGCGCTCCTGTACTTCCGGTGGGAGCTGGAGCTCTTCGATCAACCGCCCGTGCTCCAGATCGCCCAGCGGAAAGGGATAATCGGTGCCGTAGATAATCCGCTCCGGACCGAGAGTCTCCAGCAGGAAACGGAAGGCACGGGGATCATGCGTGACGGAATCCACCCAGAATCGCCCAAGATACGCCCGGGGATGCTGGACGGAGTTGACGTTGCACAAGTCAGGTCGAGCCTCGTACCCTTTGGCAATACGTCCGAGCGTGAAAGCGAAAGAGCCACCCCCATGGGCAAAGAGCACCCGCAAGCGCGGGAAGCGCTCGAAGATCCCTCCGAAGAGGAAGCTACAGATTGCCAGAGTTGTCTCCGCAGGCATCCCAACGAGCCATTCGAGGAAGTACTTCTGCAGTCGTTCTCGCCCGAGCATCTCCCACGGATGGACGAAGAGCACCGCACCGAGCTCCTGCACCGCTTCGTAGAACGGGAAAAGGCTCGGGTCGTCGAGATTCTTCCCGTTGACATTCGAGCCGATCTCAACGCCGGGGAAGTGCAGCTGCCGTACACAGCGCTCCAGCTCGCGGATGGCGTACTCCGTGTCCTGCAGCGGCACAGTCCCTAACGCCAGGAAACGCCCCGGATAGTGGGCAACAACCTCTGCCAGGTAATCATTCAAGAACTGCGACCATTCGTAGCAGTGCTGCGGGCGTGCCCAGTAGTAGAAGAGCACCGGAACGGGAGAGACCACCATTGTCTCCACGCCGTGGCGGTCCATGTCTTCCAGGACTCGCTCAGGATTCCAGGCATTTTCCTGAAGCTCGCGGAAGACCGTCCCATCATCTCGTACCAAGCGAGCCCGTCCCGGCGCATAGAGTTCGAAGCGAATGAAGCCACCGTAGCCGAAGCGCTGCGCCAGATCAGCCCAGCCCGGCGGCAGGATATGGGCGTGGATGTCGATTTTGCGCTGTCCCATCGCCCGATCAGGACTGAGCGCCGACGGGCGTTAGCGCTTCTTCTTCTTGTGGCGATTCTTCCGGCGCCGCTTCTTGAGCTTATGCCGGTTCATCTTGTAGCGCTTCCGCTTGCGCCCACAGGGCATCGCTCACCGAAGTGTTGTGGTACTCTGCTCAAGGGAATCCAGCATCCGAAGCGCTCGCTGCGCCCGCTGGCTGATCGGGAGCGTGGGATGGAGACGGATAAGCTCACGGAACGATTGCCGCGCCGCTTCAAGCTCTCCCCGTTGCGCCAGGAGAACCCCAAGGTTGAAAAGAGCAATGGGGTGGTCGGGGAAGCGTTCTAGCACACGGCGCAGCTCTGCAATTCCGGCTTCCTCCGCTCCGCTGGCAAAGAGCGCATAGGCGTAATCAATGCGCACCTCTGCTTGTCCGGGGTCGGCTGCCAGATACCGCCGATAGAGCGGCACGGCGTCTGCGAAACGCCCGAGATCGTAGTAGAAATTTGCCAGCTCCAAGACGGCACCGAGGTCTGTTGAATCCTGCTGCAGTCGCCGCTGCAGCATCGCCACCTGTGCCTGCTGCTGGGAGGTTAGCCCTGCCTGAGCAGCTGCCGGCTTTGGACGCAGCGCCGCCCGAATGACCCACGAGCCCAGAGCGATCCCACAGACGAGCGCCGCGCTGACCACCCACGCCCGCACCATCTACGGCTTCCTGACCCGCTTTACGAACTTCGGCGACGGCTTGAAATCGGGAACATACCGCTCACCGAGCGGGACTGGATCTCCTGTCCGGGGATTGCGCGCCATGCGCGGGCGACGCCACCGCAGGAAAAATGAGCCAAATCCGCGGAAGTCCACGCGCTCTCCCCGGGCAACGTGCTCTTGGATAAACTCCAGCAGATGCTCCAGGACCGCTCGAACTTTGGCTGCCTCCAGCCCCGTCTGCCGGCTGATATAGCGAACCGCATCCTGTCGCCGCATGCGTCCCTCTGAACAAGCATTACCGGGACAAACTTACGGAGCAGCAGCAGAATCCGGTGGTGTCCCTGCTGTACGGAGCCGGGCGATGCGCTCTTCTCGGAGCTGCTTCGCAAGCTCGCGCAGATCGGCAACGCGGTCTGCCTCATCCACGATTTCCACCCCGAGCAGGGTTTCCATGATGTCTTCGAGCGTAAGCACCCCTTCCACACCCCCGTACTCGTCCACGACGACGAAGAGATGCTGCCGCCTCTGCAGGAAGAGCTCCAACGCGTGGTCCAGCTCCAGGTGTTCAGGCAGGAAATGGACCTCCCGCACGAAGTCCCGGACGGGCAGCTCGCCTTGCCCTTCCCAAGCTGCCCAGAGCAGTTCCTTGGTGAGCACGTACCCGACGATCGTATCGGGCTCTTCTTCCCAGACGGGGATCCGCGAGTAGATACGCAGCTCCGGACGCCGCAGCGCATCCCGAATCGGGATATCCACCGGGCAGGAGACCATCACCGTACGGGGGGTCATCACATCGGAGACCCGTATTTGGCGCAGGCGCATGAGGTTGATGACCAGGCGGTATTCCTCTGCCTGCAGTGCCCCTTCACGCCGAGCCACCTCCACCAGGGCAGAGAGCTCCTGCCGCGTCAACTCTCGTTCCCGAGCGCTCGGTGGGCGTTGCCAGTGGCGCAGAAAGCGCCAGGGGAGCTCTGCCGCCTTCAATACCGGCAAAAAACGCCGCAGCACGGGCAGGAGTGCCGGCGCGTAGAGCATCCCTACCGCCTGCACAATCGGCTTCAGGAAGCTGACTCCTACCACCGTCAGCGCCACCCCAACCAGCTGCCATGAGAGTGATACCCCCCAGCGCTGCAGGAGGAAGAAGACGGCAAAGAGCACGACTCCCTCAGCAACAGTCTCCCAGAAGCTCAGCGCCGCCCAATGGAGGCGCACCTCTGCCTCCGGGCGCTCAGCTTCCAGAATCCAGGGTTCCTCCTCAAGCACTCCCCGCCAGAGATTGAGCCCCAGCTGAACGGTCAGAGCAGCGATGAAACCAAGCCAGAGCACCTCGGTCATGGGGGTTCGAGTACGTTACGGGCGAAACTCCGCATGGACAACGCGCACCGGATGTGGGTAGCGTAACTGCCCCACGGGCGTGGAGAGTGTCGGCTCGACTTCCAAAGTCACACGCCCCGGATTGCCCTCTGCTCCGGCAATTCCCAGCGCTAGGCGGAGCAAATCCTCGTAGGAGCGCTCCTGGAAGAACCGGCGCAACTCCAGCTGCACCGTCAGCGGCAGCAGCACTTCGCCGGCAGCCGGGACTTCCACCGGTTGCGCTAAGCTCCCCGAAAGGGTCGGGACACTATCCAGGAAGAGGCGCCAATCCAGCCGCGCCAAAGTAATCGGAAGACGGCGGCGCCCGGCTTGCCCATCGTTGGGATTGCGGACGGCAATCTCCAGTGTCAGCTCCAGGGGCACCTTGCCAGCACGATAAGCACTCAGCAGCTGAGCCGCCTCTGAGAGCGTAAAATCCGCCAGCACACGCTTGCGCGCAAGGTCAATCCCCGCCAGACGCGCATGGGAAACTGCGGCAAGGCGGAATTGCAATCGCTCCAGTCCAACCAACGTTTCGGTTACCTGCCGGACTGCCCCGCAGCCGAGCAGCCCTAGGGCGAGGACAGCTGGACCTCCGAGGAGACGGAGTGCCATAATTCGGCAATGTCCGGCGGCAGCTGACCTCCCGCCGCGCTCTGTTGAACATACTGGAACAGCTGCTGGCATGCCTGCCGTAGCCTGCTCAGCGTCGTCAGTAGCTTGATCTTCGCTACGAGCAACCGCTCATCGACCGGCTTGCCCAGAAAGTCATCTGCCCCTGCCTCAATTGCCCGCACCTGGTTGGGCACATCATTCAGCGCCGTGACAATGACCACCGGTATCTGCGCCGTCTCTGCTCGCTGCCGTAACTGCCGAACGGTCGTATAGCCATCCATCTGCGGCATCATGACGTCCAGAATGATGGCATCGGGCAGCCGCTGAGCAACCGCTTCGAGACACTCCGTACCGTCGTATGCTTCCCCGACCTCGTAGCCGTGCTTTTCCAAGTATCGCCGCAGGAGCTTGACCGTAATGCGGTTATCATCAACGATGAGCACATACGGGGTCTTCACTTCTGCTCTCCGCAGATACTCCGACTTGCCCTACCCGGATACATCGGCAGGAACGCGTGCCTTCTTTACCGCACCAGCACTCCCATCCCGTAGAGCGCTCCCAGCCACAGCCCCCACGCTGCGGCACTCCAGAGCATGCCCCGCCAGAGAGCCATCTCCGCTGCCCGCGCCAGGAGAGTTCCCAAGAGCCCGAACTGGAGAAGCGCCCCTAGATGGATACGGCTCAAAACGGAAAAAAGCACAGGCTGCTCCTCTGGCACGACGAAAGCAGCCAGGCTCGGCTGGACCTGCAACGAGTGCCCCAAGACCTGCAACGCTGCGGCGACGATCTCCCCCACCGCTCCCCAGAGGCTCGTATATCCCAAGGCTGTCACCAGCACCGCAAAGCGGAGCGCACTCCAACGCACCCCAACGAGGGGCTGCACCAACCAGAGCAATCCCGCAAGCGAGAGCAACGCTATCGTGTTGCTGAACACCCCACCGAGCAGGCTCCGGGGCAGAGAGAAACGCATCCCCTGCTGGAGTTGCTGCCGCAACGTTGCCTGCTGCTCAGGGCTGAGCTCGGGATGACGCTCCAAGTAGCGCTCCAGCTGCTGCTGGGCAAGCTGCTCGAACTGCTGCCGGATCGGCACACTCCGGAAATAGAGCCAGTTGGTCAACACCGACACAGCCGTCAACATCAGAAGCGCTGCGACAAATACCCTGCCCGCCTGCTTGCCGAGCAACGGGAGTACTTGCCTGGGTTCAGTGACCACCGCGGCGAACCCTCTGAGCCAATCCCACCGCCCTCCGTTACCGTCTGCTGACTGATGTTCGTGCTGCTCCATCATGCACCCTGTTGTACGCTTTCCACGATCGGCTATGACGAATGCTGGTTGAGAGCAGTGCTGGGAGTGAAAATATACCGACTCAGCTCCGGATGCAAGGTCATCCGCTGGAGGATAGCTCGGAGGATGGGAGCCGCAACCTGCCCTCCCGAGCTGCCCTGACGCGGGCGGACGAGCATGATGAGCACCACCAGCTGCGGTCGCTCCGCCGGGACCATCGCCACGAACGACGCCGTATGGGCTTGCCGGCTATAGCGCCCAGCAACCAGCTGCTGTGCCGTTCCCGTCTTGCCCGCAATCGCAATGCCCGGGATATGCGCCCGCCGTCCCGTCCCTTCCTCAACCACAGCCGTCAGGAGCTTCCGCACCCGACGCGCCGTCTCCGCCGTGATCACCCGGACACCCGGCTCCGGAGGGAAGACCCGAAGCACCTTGCCTGTCTGCGGCTCCAGCAGCGCTTCGAGCAACCGCGGGCGCACAAGCACACCATCATTTGCCAGAGCAGCGTATGCGCAGGCAAGCTGGAGCGGGGTGACTGCCAACCCATACCCAAATCCCCAGAACAGCGGCGTCTCCGGTCGGAATTCCTCTACCTTTGGGACAATCCCGGCTGCCTCTCCAGGCAAGCCGATCCCCGTGGGACGCCCAAAGCCAAAGGCGCGGATACCGCGGACCAGGACCTCTACCGGCAGCCGCTGTCCGAGTTGGGCAAAGACAACATTGCTCGAATACGCCAGAGCTTCCCGCAGCGTCGGGGATCGCAGCGGATACTCATCCACAATCTGGTGCCCCCCAACGGTCCACCGACCGTTGTGCCCATCGAGCGTATCGCTCGGGCGGACAACCCCAGCCTCCAGCGCCACCGCAGCGATGATCGGTTTGAGCACAGAGCCCGGTTCATACGCATCGCTCACCAACGGAGCATGGGCACTGCCGCGAGGCGGCGGTGGAACGGCCACGAAAGCCCGCACAGCCCCCGTTGCGGGCTCCAAGGCAATGGCAAGCCCCGAACTGGCCTGTGCACGCACCACCCCTTGGGCAAGCTCGTAGGCAACGATACGTTGGAGATCCGTATGGAGAGTTGTTCGCACCGCCGGCGGAATTGCCCGAGGAGCCAGCGCCTGCTCTACCGTCGGCAGGAGGTGCCCGCGGGCGGTGCGCCGCATCACCAGGGTGCCTCCCTCCCGGCGTAGGAGCGAATCGCACGCCAACTCCAACCCGGACAGCCCCTGCTGGTCTACCCCCACAGCCCCCAACGCCGGCAAGAAGAGTTCCCCGTGAATGTACACCCGCACCCGCTCCCGGAGCTTGACCAGTCCGGGTTCGTCGAGCGTGTCTAGCGCCCGAGTATCCACCCCCCATACCCCACGCCGCAGCCACAGAAACCGTCCCCGAGCTGCAGCAATCCGCTCTAGACATTCTGCAGCACGGAGCCCTAACACCGCCTGGACCTGCCGGCAGAGGCACTCTGGACATCGCACCATCACTGGGTCAACCCCGTAGGAGGGCGCCTCGACACTGGTGGCAAGCACTTCCCCCCGCATATCCGTGATATCTCCGCGGGTAGGCAACAGCTGGAGCCGGACGTACGCCTGCGCCCGCACCCGTTGCCGCAGCTCCTCAGCAGAGAAGACCTGGAGCTGGAGCAGACGCACCCATATCCCGAGGAATCCTCCCCCCGCAGCAATCCCTATGCCCCACACTAACCACCGGCGTTGAGGACTTCTCGGCATACCACCCACAGCCATGCAGCGCCTACCGGGCTGCTCCTCCGAGGAAGAAGCGCATGAGCAGATCACCAGCAATATACCCTACCACGGCAACGCCTAAGCCGACCAGGAACATATCCATCCCACTGCGGAAGATGCCCCGACCGGTGAAGACACTGCGGGCTGCCCCCACCAGGAAATGCATCGCCATACTGATGGCAAAGGACAGCCAGATGATGGGCTGGCTGTGCCCGAAGAAGAACGGAACCACTGGCACGAGCGCGCCCAAGGCGGTGGCAATGCCCGTCAACAGCCCTTCGCGCAGCGGCGAGGAACGGAATTCGCCAATTCCAAGCTCTTCCCGCACCTTCTCCTGCAGGGCAATGTCGGGATTGGACATCACCTGCTGGGCTGTCTGGCGAGCGACCTCCGGCGGCATTCCCTTGGCTCGGTAGAGCAACTCCAGCTCCTCGCGTTCTAGCTCCGGCATCAGGCGCAGCTCCTCACGCTCCATAGCGATTTCGTGCTCGTAGACCTCCCGTTCACTTTTGGCAGCAAGGTAGCCGCTGGCACCCATCGAGAGTGCATCCGCAACAAGCCCTGCCACGCCTGAAAGGAGCACAATCTCGGGAGAAACCTCCGCGCCAATGACCCCCATGACCAACCCAAAGTTGGCTGTCAACCCATCGTTGAAGCCGTAGACGACATTGCGGAGAAAGCCGCCCGATTCGATCCGGTGCCACGGTTCCCCAAGACCGCCCAGGAGCGCACTCAGCTGGGCAATGTGCTCTGCCTCATCCCGAGCAACCTGCGAGGTTACACGCGCAATGCGAGGCTCTAACCGGGGACGGTGACGCAAGTACTGCTGCACTTCGCGGGCTTCCTCATTGATGCGTGCCCGCACCACAAAGCCCCGATTGCCGCGGCGCAGCATCCATAGCAGGAACCGTGTCCGGAGGCTCAGCGGTCGCGGGCGTGGCTCAATTCCCCGCTCCCGCAGTAGCTCCCCAAACCACTGCTGGTGCTTGCGCTCAACTTCAGCCAGCTGGCGGTAGAGGGCTTGACGCTCTGGATTGGGCTCCGTCTCAGCAAGCGTATCGTAGAGGAGCGCCGATTCAGCCTCATCGTGCCAATGCTCAAGAAGCTTCTTAGCGTCCATGGACGTCTCCTGAGGCTACGGGACTGTCCGAGGCTGTCGGGCGCAGGAGGTGGGCTTCCCAGGTAATCTCGCACCCGGAGCGGCGCACCATGATCGAGGCACTGCAGTAAGTGCTCTGCGACAGTTCAATGGCACGCTGCAGGTCTTGCTCCGTCGCATCCGGACTGGTCAGCTCGTAGCGCAGGTGAATCCGCCTGAAGACACGGGGATGCTCGGATGCCCGCTCAGCATCTGCGGTGAGCCGGAAGGCAGTGACCGTCTTACGCTTCTTCCGCACAATGCTGAGGACATCCATTGCCGTGCACGCCATCATTGCCTGCAGAAAGACCTCCAGTGGACGAGCTGCCGTATCGTTTCCCCCCACGGAAGGATCTGCATCGAAGTAGGTGAGCTGTCCTCGTTCGTTGCGCCCTGCTAAGCGCATGGCACCATCGAGAAGCTCCAGAACGGCTCTCATCAGTCGCACTCTGCTTTCTGGAACATCAGCAGCACTTCGCGCCCCAGCCGAGCAGGATGCGATGTCAACGGGAGCTGGCGGCTCTGCAGACGCAATCCTGCCTGTGTAGCCAGTGCGACAACTTCCGCTTCCTGGACCGGGAACGGCGGTCCACTGACCGGCGGCTCCGTGCTCAGCGGGAAGAACAGCCCAACGAGCCACCCACCGGGACGCAAAAGCCGGCACAGGACACGGAAGTACTCCGGACGGCGCTGCGGGTCTATGGCACAGTAGCACGTGTACTCTAGCACCATATCTGCCGGCTCTGTGAGCCGCTCCGGCAGACGGAAGAGGTCCTCGCAGAGCACCTCCACCGGGAGCTTCTCAGCAGCCGCTCGTTGGCGCAGCACGTGTAATGGCTCCGGGGCAAAATCCACGGCAATGACTCGGTACCCCGCCCGCGCCAGCAATATGGCGTCATGCCCGTATCCACAGCCGGGAACAATCACCGTCGGCGGCTCCTGCTCCGGATGGGGATGCACGGGAAAGCCACCCTGGTGGAGCAACGCCTGGAAGACCGGCGTTTCTGCTCCGAGGTCCCACCCCGTCTGCCCGCTCCGATAGCGTTCAGACCAATAGGCCGGCTCGCTGACGTGCATCTTCTCCGCTGGGGTATGGCTCTACAGCTGCAAACTTAGCCAAAAGCCCTCAGACTCGGGGATGTGCCCGTGCATGAAAGCACGTGCCACGACGTCTTATCACCCGTGCGCTTTCCGGAATCTGGTCAGAGTCACCCCCTGCCAGCCCCGGCCCGAAGCGCAGGCAGGCCCGTCCCACAAGCACGAGGAGCTCCGATGCCTGAAGCTCGTCCATTGGAGGCACGGCAGAAAGCCCTCCAGCTGGCGATTGAACAAATTGAGAAGCAATTCGGCAAAGGCGCCATCATGCGCCTGAGCGACTCCCAGGTAGTGCCCGTGGAGGCAATCTCTACGGGGAGCCTGGTTCTGGATGCCGCCATTGGCGTCGGCGGTGTACCCCGCGGGCGGATTGTGGAAATCTTCGGTCCGGAATCCTCTGGGAAGACAACCGTGTGCCTGCACATCATCGCCGAAGCCCAGAAGCGTGGGGGTGTGGCTGCTTTCATCGATGCCGAGCACGCCCTCGACGTCCAGTACGCCCAGCGCCTGGGGGTTGACTTGAACAACCTGTTGCTCTCGCAACCGGAGTTTGGAGAGCAAGCGCTGGAGATTGTCGAAACGCTCGTCCGCAGCGGCGCCGTCGATGTCGTCGTCATTGACTCTGTTGCCGCGTTGACCCCACGGGTTGAAATCGAGGGCGAGATGGGTGATGCCCAGGTGGGCTTACAAGCCCGGCTGATGTCGCAGGCGATGCGGAAGCTGAGCGCAGCAATCGGGCGCTCCAATGCGGTGGTGGTCTTTACCAACCAGCTCCGGAGCAAAATCGGGGTTCTCTACGGCAATCCGGAGACCACAACGGGTGGGAACGCCCTCAAGTACTACGCCTCCGTCCGCATCGACCTGCGTCGCAAGGACGTCATCAAAGAGGGCACCGAAATTGTAGGCAGCCGCATCCGCTTCAAAGTGGTCAAAAACAAGGTTGCTCCGCCGTTCAAGGAAGGGGAGTTCGACATCCTGTACAACGAGGGCATCTCCCGACTCAACGAACTGATCGACCTCGGAGTTGAGCTCGGGCTCATCACCCGTAGTGGCTCGTGGTTTACCTACGGCGAAGAGCGTGCCCAAGGGCGTGAGGCGCTCCGCAAACTCCTTGCCGAGGATGCCGCCCTTCGCTCACGGTTGGAGCAGGCAGTGCGGACTGCGCTCCGGCTGCCGTTGCCGGAAGAAACCAGTGACACCGCCCGCCCAGCAGCGAAGAAATCGGCTCTGCCCACGTGAGGCTATGACTCCTGCTGTGGCGGCGCCGCCTGTCCACCGGATGCTGCCGCCACCGGTATCTCCACAAGACGGACCCAGAGCCACGTCTGCCAGCAAAGGAGCGCTAGTCCGATCACCCCGGTTGCTCCGACCAGAAGCGAGTGGAGGCGGTGATATCCCTCGAAGCGGGCAATTGCGGCAGCCGTCTCTGCAGTGGGCGTATCGAAACTGACAGCACGAGCAATTGCTCCCATCATCGGCTCCAGAAGCCCCGCATAGATGCCGAACAGCGTCAGCATGACGATGAGCATCACCGGTCCGATCCGCCACCGCCATCCCCGGATCCGCACATTGCTCAGCCATAGACTGACGCCCAGGAGCACAGCCCCGGCAACCTCCAAAATGTGCAACCGCCCCAGCATCAAGCGGTTGACCACACCAGCTGTATCTCGGGAAAGCACCTCGAACGGTATCCCCGCTACCACCGCAAAGGTCATCAGCCCACCTACCCAGAGCATGACCCCTGCGTAGAAGGTCAGCATCGCTGCAAAGAGACGTCCTCGCTGCATTGCGTCACCTCCGATAGTTGACGCACCACCGGAAACGCCAGATGAGGCGCCGAAGCCAGAGCCGAAGGCGCCGAAACCAGAAGCGCAACGATACCATCCGCATCACTGACCCCAGCGAACTGGCAGGGAGGATACCGAACTTCACCAGTATCCGCCGTTCCCCAGGGTTGAGTTGCATGCTGTGTTCCTGCCCTGAACGGAAAAGCGTCCGGAGCTGGCGCCGCAGGCGATGTGCGAGCTCCCGAAGCGAGCTTGACTCCGGAACATGGTGCCCGAGGAAGTCCAAGTACTCAGCGAGTGCTGCTGCCTTATGACAGTCTTCCGCTGTTGGCGTCTGCCGGAGCTGCTCGAGCAGCCGCTCTGCAGCCCGTTGCAGTGCCCCAGACCGCTCCGGAGACACGTGCAGCAGCTCACCGATAGGCATGTCCTCGACAGGCACATAGACGGTACAGAGCTCCCGCAGCGCGCTCGCATAGTGCTGCTGGGCTTGCTGTGCCAAGTGCTGGAAAAGCCGCTCACTTTGTTGTTCCAGAAGACGCACCTGCTGCTGGAGTAAACGCCGTTGGTGTTCGCTCGAGACAATGGACAGCTGCTGTTCAAGATGCCGCTTCTCATCGAGCAGCTTCCGATACTGCTGACTCAGCTCCCCTTCATCCCGGTAGGCAAACGCTTCGATCTGCTTTGAGGTCAATTGTTCGGAGCCTGCCCCCAGCCGAACGGCATGCAGCCGGATATCCGTCCCCAGCAGCTGCCGAAGTCGCTCAACGTGCAAGTATGCAATCCCATCGGTGATGAGCAGAATCTCGCTCTGGACCAGGGCTGGACGGCGCCGAATCTCCTCTGCCGCTGTGACAATTGCCTGTTCCAATGCAGTCCCCTGCCCGACTGCCTGCAGGCGCAGGACTGTCCGCAGAAGGCGCTCAAAAGAGGGCTGGTCATACGCATGGTGAAGCTCACCGGGTTGCACATCGAACGTGCGCAGAAAAATCTCCCCCAGCTCTGCCTGATTCCGCCGGAGGAAGAGATAGGTAATCGCCTTTGCCAACTGGATACGCCAGTGGCTCTGCATTGAGGCAGAGGTGTCGAAGAGCACGTAGACCTTCTGCTTCCGGATATCGGGTGCGTAGACATTGCCGTGCGTCTGGTAGCCGTAGACGTGCGGCGGACGCGCCACCGGCATCCAGAGCGAACGCTCCGCCAGCCGATGGTAGAAGACTTCCTCAGGAAGCAAGAACTGGTGCGGGTAAATGTGTACCACATCCCGGTAGTGGCGAATCAACTCGGCGTCGTACTCTTCAGCGGTGAAGTGCTGCTTTACCGGAGAGGACGCCTCTGCCACGTCGCTGGGCGTTTCTGACTGCCCCAGCCAGAAGAGCGGAGCTAGCCGCTGGGCCAGCGGATGGTCAGGACGTTCGAGCACTCGTGCAATCTCATAGATGGCGGCAAATTCCGCTGGCAAGTGCCTCTCCACTTCGTCGAAAAGTCCGAATTCCTGCATCGTGAGCAGGAACAGCTCCGCTTCGTCAACCGGTGGTCGGAACCGCTCGTCCATGGCATGACTTTCGATGCGCTCCTAATTTACCATCGCCCAGCTCTTCCCAGAGCGGGAAGCGGACGCTAATTTTGCAACGGTTTCCACTGTGCAGAGTTTCTCATGTCTGCTTCCGTCATTGTCTCTGCGGTGCGCACACCGATTGGTGCCTTCCTGGGGTCTCTCTCAGAGCTTCCAGCCCCTCGCCTGGGCGCGATTGCCATTCGGGAGGCTCTCCACCGCGCAGGGATTGAGCCCGCCATAGTCGATGAGGTCATCATGGGCAACGTGCTCACTGCCGGGGTGGGACAAGCTCCTGCCCGCCAAGCAGCAATCTTTGCTGGACTGCCCGAGCATGTGCCGTGTATGACCATCAACAAAGTCTGCGGCAGTGGGCTGAAAGCTGTCATGCTCGCCGACCAAGCTATTCGCTGTGGCGATGCTGAAATTGTCGTTGCCGGCGGACAGGAATCCATGTCGAACGCGCCGTACCTTATCCCCAAAGCCCGCACTGGGCTCCGTATGGGCAACGCCCAGCTGATTGACTCGATGATCCATGACGGGCTCTGGGATGTCTACAACCAATTCCACATGGGGGATGCTGCTGAGCTCTGCGCCCGCACCTGCAACATCAGCCGCGAAGAGCAGGATGAGTATGCTGCCCTGAGCTATCGCCGTGCCCTGGAAGCACAAGCAAAGGGCTACTTCGCCGACGAAATCGTGCTAGTAACCTACGAACGGGCTAACGGACAGAGCGTGACCGTTGACACCGATGAGGAGCCCGGGAAAGTCCGCTTTGAGAAAATTCCGCAGCTCAAGCCGGTTTTTCGCCCGGATGGTACCATCACCGCAGCGAACGCCAGCTCCATTGACGACGGTGCCGCAGCCCTGGTGGTGATGTCGGAAAAACGGGCAGAGCAGCTCGGCATCCAACCCCTGGCACGCATTGTCACTCATGGCTCCGTAGCCCAGAAGCCCGAGTGGTTCACCACTGCGCCCATCGAAGGGATCCGCCGGCTTCTCGCAAAAGCCGGGATGCGCCTGGAGGATATTGACCTTTTCGAAATCAACGAAGCCTTCGCCGTGGTTGCCCTCATTGCCCAGAAACAGCTCGGTATCCCGCTGGAACGACTCAACATCCACGGTGGAGCTGTCGCTTTAGGACATCCCATCGGCGCTTCGGGAGCCCGCATCCTCGTTACCCTCCTCCACGCTCTGCGCCGCTATGGGAAGCGCTACGGGGTTGCCGCTATCTGCATCGGCGGTGGCGAAGCCAGTGCCCTGCTCGTTGAGCGCCTCAGCTAATCCCCCGTGCTGCCCGATCGTGGAAGCCCGCAGCAGGCGGGGCAATTCAGGACTAAAATAGTCCGCTTTCGCCTTCGTCCCCGTGCTCGGTCATCAACCCCAGCACTCGGGAACCAACGATGGCAGTGCAGCAGGACGACATTCTCCAGCAGGTCACCAGTGCAGAGTACAAGTACGGCTTCGTGGCACCGATCGAGGAGGAGATTGCTCCCATCGGGCTCAACGAGGAAATCATCCGCTACATTTGGGAACGCAAAGGCGAGCCGGAGTGGATGCTAGAGTGGCGCTTGCGGGCTTATCGCCACTGGAAGACGATGCAGGAGCCCCGGTGGGCAAAGGTTGTCTACCCGCCGATTGACTACCAAGGCATCAGCTATTACGCTGCTCCGAAAAAGCGCCACGTACGGAGCTTGGACGAAATTGACCCGGAGATCCGCCGTATGTTTGAAAAGCTCGGCATTCCTCTGGAAGAGCAGAAACTGCTAGCAGGGGTTGCCGTTGATGCCGTGCTCGATAGTGCGTCGGTCGCAACAACTTTCAAGGAAAAGCTCGCCGAGCTGGGCATCATCTTCTGCTCGATGAGTGAAGCCATTCAGAAGTACCCGGAGCTGGTACAGAAGTACCTGGGCTCGGTGGTTCCGTACACGGACAACTTCTTCGCTGCGCTCAATTCTGCGGTCTTCAGCGATGGCTCCTTCGTCTACGTCCCGCCTGGGGTGCGGTGTCCGATGGAGCTTTCGACCTACTTCCGGATCAATGCGGCCCGGACTGGACAGTTTGAGCGCACGCTGATTATTGCCGACGAAGGTTCCTACGTCAGCTACCTGGAGGGCTGCACTGCCCCGATGCGCGATGAACACCAGCTCCACGCTGCCGTAGTCGAGCTCATCGCCCTCGATGGGGCAGAGATCAAGTACTCCACTGTCCAGAACTGGTACCCTGGCGACCGCGAAGGACGCGGCGGGATTTACAACTTCGTAACCAAGCGCGGCATTTGCCTGGGCAAGGAGTCGAAGATCTCCTGGACGCAGGTCGAAACCGGCTCGGCAATCACGTGGAAGTACCCGAGCGTGATCCTGAAAGGCGAGGGAAGTGTCGGGGAATTCTACTCCGTAGCCGTTACGAACAACTTCCAGCAAGCTGACACGGGCACCAAGATGATTCACATCGGGCGGCATACCCGCAGCCGAATTGTCTCCAAGGGAATTGCCGCCGGACGGAGTAGCAACACCTACCGTGGATTGGTCCGCATCCTGCGCAGCGCTGACCACGCTCGCAACTACACACAGTGCGACTCCCTCCTCATTGGCAGCTCCTGTGGTGCCCACACGTTTCCATACATCGAGGTGCTCAATCCAACGGCGGTGACCGAGCATGAAGCCACGACCTCCAAGATCGGCGAGGATATGCTCTTCTACTGCCGGCAGCGGGGCATCTCGGAGGAGGACGCTGTGGCGCTCATCGTCAACGGATATTGCCGGGAAGTGTTGAGCCACCTGCCGATGGAATTCGCCGTTGAGGCACAGAAATTGCTGGCTATCTCGCTGGAAGGAAGTGTCGGATAAGGCAACAGACCCACATGGAACCAATCCTTATCATCCGCAACCTCCGTGTCGCAATCGAAGGCAGAGAAATCCTGCGCGGCGTGAACCTGGAGGTTCGCCCCGGGGAAGTCCACGCCATCATGGGTCCCAACGGTTCGGGGAAGAGCACACTGGCCGCTGTCCTTGCCGGACGCGAAGAGTACGAAGTCCTGGAAGGCACCGTGCTCTTCGAGGGCAAGAACCTCCTGGAGATGGAGCCCGAGGAGCGAGCCCGCGCGGGGCTCTTCCTGGCGTTCCAGTACCCGGTAGAGATTCCCGGGGTGACGATGGCAACCTTCCTGCGGACAGCGCTCAACGAAATCCGCAAGGTGCGGGGACTCGAACCACTGGACCCCGTCGCATTTCTGAAGCTTGCTCGTGAGCGCATGGAGTGGGTGGACATAGACCCGAGCTTCTTGCAGCGCTCCGTCAACGAGGGCTTCTCCGGCGGGGAGAAGAAGCGCAACGAAATCTTCCAGCTCCTTCTTCTGGAGCCGCGCCTGGCAATCCTGGACGAGACCGACTCCGGGCTGGATATTGACGCCCTCAAAATCGTTGCCTCCGGCGTCAACCGCATGCGTTCTCCGGAGCGTGCCTTCGTGGTTATCACGCACTACCAGCGCCTGCTCAACTACATCATCCCCGACTTCGTACACGTGCTCTATGACGGGCGCATCGTCCGCTCCGGCGGCAAGGAGCTAGCGCTGGAGCTGGAAGAGCGCGGCTATGACTGGCTCCGCCCCGACAGTGAGGAGGTAATACTCCCGACTGTGGATGAGCGATGAACGCAGCAGAGCTGCAGTCCTCTCTGGTTGCGAGCTTCCGGCGTCTGGAGCAGGAGCAGAACCACCGCCCCTGGAGCCCACACCACCCCCTTCGGCGGCGGGCGCTGGAAGCTTTCCAGCAGCTGGGCTTTCCGACCACACGGCACGAAGACTGGAAGTACACCAGTCTGGCTCCCGTGCTCCGGTATCCGTACCGAGTGGAGCTTCCCCCGCTGCCAGAACCTGCCGCACTCGGTGCTCAGCTACCGGCACTCCACGGCATGCCGCCAGTTCAGCTCTGGCTCCTCAATGGGCTTGCTCATCCTGAGCAGCTTCCCGCGCAGGTACGCTTCGCCAGCTTCCAGACTGCCGGGGACTCTGTCCCCGTTGGACACATCTTGCCAGTCGACAGCGAGACCTTCGTTGCCCTCAACACTGCTTTTGCCCCGGATGTCGCTGTACTCTCCTGGAGAGGGCACGTCCCGGAGCTGTGCCACGTTGCGGTCGTCACCGCTCCGCACGGAGAGCCCCAGCTGGCTCATCCTCGGCTCAGTATCACGGTCGAGCCACATGCCCGAGCGCACCTCCTGGTGGGCTTCCACACAGCCGGGCAAGCTCCCTGCTTGACGAACTTCGTCGCGGAGGTTTCTCTGGCAGAACATGCCCAGCTCGACCTCGTGCTCTGGCAGACAGATCCCCACGATACCTTTCTCATCACCACCATCGGCGTTGAGCTCGCCCGCTCTGCCCGGCTCCGAGTCTGGACAGTGGCGCTCGGCGGAGCACTGCTGCGGAACAATCTGTATATTCGCCTCGTCGGTCCTGGCGCAGATGCCCAATTGTTCGGTGCAACGATGGTAACCGGACGCCAGGTCATAGACCATCGGACACTGGTCGAGCATCGGGTCGAGCAGTGCACGAGCAATCAGCTCTATAAATCCGTTGCCGAACAGGAGGGGACGGTGACCTTTACTGGACGCATTCACGTCTACCCGGGTGCACAGAAAACGAATGCGTACCAGTCGCACCGTGCGCTGCTGCTCTCGCCGAAGGCAACCGTCAACGCTCGACCACAGCTAGAGATCTACGCCGACGACGTGCGCTGCACCCATGGCGCCACCACGGGAGCCTTGGATGAAGATGCACTCTTCTACCTGCGCTCCCGCGGGATTCCGGAAAGCCGTGCACGGGCTCTCCTCCTGCATGCTTTCGTCCACGAAGCCCTGGAACTCTTGCCGGAAGAGCAGCTGCGCCAGCGCGCCGATGAGCTCATCGCCGAGCGTGCCCATCTCCCAGCAGAGAGCCTGTCATGACCCCTAACACCGCCGTTCCAGGTCTGCTCGACCAGGAAGTCGTCGCCCAATGGCGGGAGGATTTCCCCATCTTGCGGCAAACCATCTACGGGAAACCGCTGGCGTACCTGGACAACGCCGCCACTACGCAGAAACCCCGCTCGGTCATCGAGACAGTGGCGCGCTTCTACACGGAAATCAACAGCAACGTCCACCGGGGCGTCTACTATCTGAGTGAGCGTGCCACAGAGCTCTACGAAGAAGCTCGGCGCACTGTTCAACGCTTCCTCAATGCCCCGTCTGCCGCGGAAATTGTCTTCGTGCGCGGGACAACAGAAGCCATCAACCTCGTTGCCCACTGTCTGGGACGAACCCGCTTGCGGGAAGGTTCGGAAATCCTGCTCTCGCAGATGGAGCATCACTCCAACATTGTCCCCTGGCAGCTGGTGGCAGAACAGACCGGTGCCCATCTGCGGGTCATCCCCATGAACGAGCACGGAGAGCTTGACCTGGAGCAGTACGAGCACCTTCTGACCGAGCGCACCGCCATTGTCGCCGTAGTCCACGTCTCCAACTCGCTCGGAACCATCAATCCCGTGGCTGAGCTCGTACGCCAAGCCCACGCCCGGGGAATCCCCGTCTTAGTGGACGGTGCGCAGGCTGTTGCCCATCTCCGCGTTGATGTCCAGGAGCTGGACTGTGATTTCTACGCCTTCTCTGGGCACAAGGTCTACGGTCCGACAGGCATCGGTGTGCTCTACGCGAAGCGCCGCTGGTTGGAGGAGTTTCCCCCGTACCAGGGTGGCGGGGATATGATCCGGCAGGTCACCTTCGAGCGCACTCTCTACAACGAGGTTCCGTACAAATTCGAAGCGGGAACCCCGAACATTGCGGGAGCAATCGGGTTGAAAGCGGCGCTTGACTACGTCAGCGCTCTCGGCATCGACACCATTGCCACTCACGAGCACGCGCTTCTCCGCTACGCTACCGAGCGCTTGCAAGCCATTCCCGGATTGCGCATCATTGGAACTGCCCGGCAGAAGGCGGCAATTATCTCCTTTGTCCTCTCCGACATCCACCCGCACGACATTGGCACCTTCCTCGACCGGGAAGGTATCGCCATCCGCGTCGGGCACCACTGTACCCAGCCGGTTATGGACTTCTTCGGCGTTCCGGCAACCTCCCGCGCGTCCTTCGCCCTCTACAATACGCCGGAGGAAGTCGACCGGCTCGCCGCGGCACTGCAGAAAGTTGTGGAGTTCTTCCGGGTCTGACGATGGAGGAGCTCCGCGAGCTGTACCAGCAAATCATCCTGGAGCACTACCGCAACCCTCGCAACTTTGGGGAGCTATCCGAAGCCACCCATCGAGCAGAAGGGAATAACCCACTCTGCGGTGACCGTCTGACCGTTGAGCTACGCGTCCTCGGGGACCGCATCGAGGATATTCGCTTCCGAGGCAGTGGCTGTGCTATTTCCCAAGCTTCCGCTTCCGTCATGACAACCCTGGTCAAAGGGGTCACGGTGGAGGAAGCAGAAGCGCTCTTTGAGCGCTTCCATCGCATCGTGCTCGGGGAGACCGAGCCCGAGGCGCTTGACCTGCTGGCAGCGTTTGCCGGGGTCCGGGAATTCCCGTCGCGGGTCAAGTGCGCGACACTGGCTTGGCACACCCTCCGGGCAGCGCTCCACAACGTGGCTGAAGTCGTGACAACGGAGTAGCAGCGCCAGAATGGGAGAGCCGCAGGCATCCGACCCCGGATATCGCCTTGCCGTCAGCGCCCTCATCGAAGGGGCAACATCCGAGGACGATATCGTGATCACTCCCCGCGCCTTGGAAGCCCTGCAGGAGCTCCGCCAGCTGAACCACCTGCCCGAGCACTATGTCGTGCGCATGGGCATTCGGACAGGTCCCACACCTCGGCGCGTGCCCTATACGCTCGGCTTCGATTCCCAGGTGCGTCCAGATGACTATGAGTTCTCCGTCGGCACTCTCCGGTTCGCCATTGACCGGCGGAGCCTCTTTTACCTGATGGGCATCACGCTGGACTACACCGAGGGTCCGACCGGACGTGGCTTCCTCTTCCGCGAACCCCGGACAGAGTCCGCCGAACAACGTGCTGAAGAGACTCCGCAGGAAGAGCTGCGCCGCCGTATCATCGAGGCGTTGAAGACCTGCTACGACCCGGAAATCCCGGTCAACATCTGGGACTTGGGGCTGATCTACCGCATCGAAATCGATCCGGAGCACAACGTCCGCATCGTCATGACCGTGACGGCACCGGCCTGCCCAGTTGCTGACCTGCTCCCCCGACAAGTCGAGGAAGCAGTCCGCCAGGTACCCGGTGTCGGCACGGTCACGGTTGAGCTTACCTTCGATCCGCCCTGGCATATGGGCATGATGTCTGAAGCAGCACGGCTCCAGCTTGGCTTGGTGTAATGTGGCAAGAACTCCATCCGACCATGGCTGAGCAGCATAGCTTGCTCCCCGGCGACGAGCTGGGCAAGACAGCAGAACCCTCGCCCGTGGGAGAAGTTGAGGTTGTTGTTCGCCTCTACGGTGAGGAGCACTCCTTCCGCATGCGTCCCAACGAGTACATCCTCTACGCCGCTGTAGAGGCAGGGCTGGATGCGCCACACTCCTGCCTGAGTGGCTACTGCGCAACGTGCCGGGCAAAGCTCGTGGAGGGGCGGGTGCGGATGGAAATCAACGATGCCCTCACCGAGGAAGAAGTTGCCCAGGGCTATATCCTGACGTGCCAATCTCTTCCGCTGACGGCACGGATCGTCGTAGACTACGACCAGTAACAATGCTGCGCCTGTCTCGACGGGTTGAATACGCTCTGCTGGCGCTCCAGTACTTGGCACGCCACCACGGGAAGGCTGTCTCTGTCCGGGAAATCGCCCAGGCGTACGGGCTTTCGGGCGAATTCCTGGCGAAAGTACTGCAGCAGCTGGCTCGCTCCGGCATTGTCGGCTCACACCATGGCGTCTACGGCGGCTACTTCCTCATGCACCATCCCCGAGCGCTGACGCTCGGAGCTATCATTGACGCCGTAGAAGCCCCGTGGACCGGGCTTGTAGAATGCCGCACCGGTGAGGAGCGCTGTGCACTCTTCCTCCACTGCACTATCCGCCATCCCCTTACCGTCTTAGAGCAGCGATTCCGCTCCATTCTGGATTCTACAACTCTTGCGGAGCTTGTCGAACACCCTGCAGTCCAGCCACTCCCATGACGACTGTCAACGACGTGCATCTCCGCCTGGCTATCGAAGGCGCCGACGAGAGTGACACAATCACCATCACTGCCCGAGCGGTGGAGGAACTGCGGCGCATCCGCCACGAGCAGAACATCCCAGACCACTACGGGCTGCGGATGGGCATCCGCGGGGGCGGATGCTCCGGCTTCTCCTACGTCTTGGGGTTCGATCCCCAGCCCCGTGCCGATGACTTCGTGCTCGATGCCGATGGCATCCCCGTCTTCATTGACCAGCGTAGCGCCTTCTATTTGATGGGCGTGACGCTAGACTTCGCCGATGGACTCCTCCAGCGTGGCTTTACCTTCCGCAACCCCAACGCCGTCCGTACCTGCGGTTGCGGACATTCCTTCGCAGTGTAATGTCGGACAATCCAGCGCAGGGACAATGCCGTACCAGTGGACATTCAATCCGCGCCCATACTCCGACGAGGAAGCCCGAGAACTGCTCAAAGACGTCATCTCGCCAGAGACAGCTGACTGGCACTACAACACCCATCACAAAGGCTACGTGACAGCGCTCAATCGGATCGAAGAGGAGCTGGAAAAAGCCGATCGCTCCGCTGCCAACGGGAATTGGTCGCACATCGGCGAGCTGAAGCGCCGCTTTACGTGGAACCACGCCGGAGCGCTCCTCCACGACATTTACTGGAAAGTGCTCGGCGGCGATGGCGACCCAAGCAAGGGTCCGGACATCGTTGCTGCTCTCGAGCGTGAGTTCGGCAGCCTCGATGCTTGGAAAGCCGACTTCAAAGCCACGGCGCTCTCGGCGAAACTCTCCGGGTGGGCACTCTTGGTCTACGACCAGCTCTATAGCGGTCGGCTCCTCAACGTCCTTGTCGACGAGCATCACTACGGCGCTATCTGGGGCGGTATCCCTCTGATTGCCTGCGACGTCTTCGAGCACGCTTACTATCACAAGGACGGTCCCGCCCGTGCCCGCTACGTTGACAACTTCCTCGCCCATCTCCACTGGGGACGGATCAACGAGCTATACCGTACCTACGTCCTGCGCTAACCGTAGGGACTCTGTCCCACGGCACCATGCTCGGCTCCCCGACTATCCTGCTGGTGGACGACGAACGGGATATCGTCGAACTGCTTGCCCACGCTTTCCGCCAGCAGGGATGGCAGACGCTGGCAGCTTTCTCCGGGGAAGAAGCTCTCGAGCGTGCCTCCACAGAGCGCCCCGATTTAATCGTGCTCGACATCCTCATGCCCGGGATGGACGGCTTTGAGGTCTACCGCCGATTGCGTCAGATGCCGCAGACAGCCTCCATCCCAGTGCTGTTCCTCACCGCCCGCTCCGAAGACATCGATCAGATCGTCGGGCTGGAACTCGGAGCAGACGATTACATCGTCAAGCCCATCAGCCCGCGGGTGCTCGTGGCTCGGATCAATGCTCTCCTGCGGCGACTGCGGGAACGAGCACAGAGTCAGCTCGTGGCAGCCCCAGCTACCCTCCACATTGCCGGTCTGGAACTCCGCCGGACAAGCTACAGTGCCATCGTGGACGGGCGTGAAGTCTTCTTTGCTCGGAAGGAATTCGAGCTCCTGGCACTGCTGGCAGCAAATCCCGGACGGATCTTCTCCCGACAGGAACTCCTGCGCCTCATCTGGGGCGAAACTCAGGTGGTTACTCCCCGGACGGTGGATGTGCACGTTGCGAAGATCCGCGCCAAGCTCCGCCGCTTTGCGGAGCTTATCGAGACGGTCAAAAACGTCGGCTACCGCTTCCGTGTCGTGCCCGACACGGTCCAACCGGCGCGCTCTGCCGATGGCTAAGCTCGCTGCTCCCGCTGCGGGGACTCCCGAAACGCCCACTCCTGAGGAGCTCCTCACCTTCCTGACCGACCCGCGCTCGTACCCTCACCGCCCACCACAGGTCCGTCTGGTGCAAACCCACGCCTCGTACGTGGCGCTCGTTCCCCCGTGGGTGTACAAGGTCAAAAAGCCCGTCTGCCTTGGCTTTCTGGACTACTCTACCCTGGAGCGGCGGCGGTACTTCATCGAACGGGAATACGTGCTCAACCGTCGCCTGGCACCGGGCATCTATCGGCGTATTCTGCCCATCACTCGCGGGGCAGGAGGCGCTCTCCGGTTTGGTGGACGCGGGACACCGGTGGAGTATGCGCTCCAGATGCGGTACATCCCCGAGGAATGGGTGCTGCGCTTTCGGCTCCAGCAGGGACGCCACTCCGTCCGGCGTTCTGATATCCGGCGTATTGTCCGCCATTTGGTCACCCACCTCTACCAAGGGCAGAGCCCGGGTCCAGAGGTCAGTGCCTGGGGAACCCCAGAGCGACTGCGCATCAGCACTGATGAGAATTTCGAGCAGACCCGCCCTTTCCTTGGGCTGACCATCTCGCCTTTGGCGTACCAGATCATCTCCGCCTATACCGAGGCGTTCTACCGGCACGCCGCCGCGCTGCTGGTCCGTCGCGTTGCTGAAAATCGCATTCTGGAGTGCCACGGTGACCTCCACAGCGAACACATCGCCTACACAGAGCGCCGCATCCTCATCTACGACTGCATCGAATTCAACGAGCGTTTCCGCTGCATTGACGTTGCCAACGACATCGCCTTCCTCGCAATGGACTTGGACTACTACGGTTACCCTGAGCTCGGGGCAATCGCCGTTGAGACCGCCGCAACCCTGCTGCAGGACCCTGAGCTGCGCTTCCTTGCGGACTTCTACAAGTGCTACCGTGCCTACGTCCGGGGCAAAGTCGAGAGCATGCGTGCCCGTGCCCCGGGGATCCCTGAAGCGGAACGTACCCAGGCACAGGAGCGAGCACGCCGGTACTTCCAGCTTGCTCTGCGGTACGCCACCATTGGTTCACAGCCCACTATGCTCATCATCATGGGACCGATCGGCTCGGGCAAGACCACCCTTGCCCGGCACCTCGGAGAGGAGCTCGGGTGGCACGTTCTGAGCTCCGACGTCGTGCGGAAAACCCTGGCAGGTCTGCCCCCCTTCGAGCCCAGCCCGGAATGGCTCCGCCCGTGGCTGTACTCACCGGAGATGACCCGACGCACCTACCGTCAACTCTGGGAAAGCGCCTTGCAGCTCTTGCAGACCCATGCCGGCGCCATTGTGGACGCAACCTTTGCCCGACGAGACCTGCGGGACTTCTTCCGGCACATGGCCGCACGCGCGAACGCTCGCCTCCTCTTCGTTGAGCTCTCTGCACCGATGGAAGTCTTGCGGCAGCGGGTTGCGGGACGACGGGGCAAAGCCGTAGACTCCGACGCCGGAATCCGGGAATTCGAACGTCTTGCCCCGCGCTATGAACCGCCCGAAGAGCTCCCATCTGAACAGCTCCTCACCTGCCAGGCGACGGTACCGAGTGAGGAACTCTGCGCAACCATCCTCTCCGAGCTGAGCCATCGCCAGCTCCAGGCGCTCACTGCCCTGCTTTCCTAACCCCCTTTCTTCACGCCGTTTCTCGTATTTTTCTCCCGAAACAATGCAAGGAGGTGCACATGCGTGGTCGCGTGGTCCTGTTGGTGGCGTTTTCCCTCGGTGCCCTGGCGCAGCAGTGGCAGCCTGTCACCACAATTCCGGCACCGTACACCACAAACTACTGGCTCGATGTCTTCTTCCTGCCCTCTGATCCTCGCTACGGCTGGATTTGTGGCTTCAACGGGATGGTCATCCGCACTACCGACGGCGGGCGTACATGGCAAGGGACGCAAATTCCGGGTGCCTACCAGTTGGAGAGCATCCACTTCGTGAATCCCTTGGTCGGGTACACCTCCGGACCCGATGGCATCTGGCGCAGCACTGACGGTGGGGCGACTTGGACGGAAATCACCCCCGACAGTGCCCTTGCCCTGTGGGGCTGCTACTTCCTGAGCCCAACCGTGGGCGTTGTGCTCGGCGGTGGCTGTGGTAGCACTCCACAGCGTTTCTTCCGTACCACCGATGGTGGTGCCAGTTGGAGCTTCTTCACTGGCAATGAACCCAACAGTGGCTTGACCGACGCCATCCTCTATCCTGATGGAACCGGCTTTGCCGTCAGCAGCGGACGCCTCTGGCGCACAACCGACAGCGGGCAGACCTGGAGCGTTTTTGCCACGACAGGGTCAAACGTGTGGCAGGAAGAGATTACCCGCTTTGGCAACTCTTTCCTCTTGCCCTTTGCCGGGACAAGCTGCAGCGGACAGGGGAATACCGGCGGGATGCGCTTCTCCACCGACGGCGGGGGAACCTGGCGCGAGTTCGTTACCGGACGCCCGATGTTCGGGGCCTTCCTGCTATCGCCTACCACAGGCTGGGCATGCGGCTACAACGGTGCTGTCTACTTCACCTCCGACGGTGGACAGACATGGCAGCTGCGCAATTGTGGCATTGATACCACGCTCCATCTGGACGACATCTGGTTTGTCCACGACACCCTCGGCTGGGTTGTCGGTCAGGGTGTCTGGCGATACGGACCGGCAGATCGCCGCTTCGAGCGTGATACGCTCCTTTTCCCCGAAGTCTGCATTCCGGGTAGCGTGGACATCACCGTGCGACTGCAGAACCGCTCGGTCGCTCCGAGCCAAGTGACGCTGAGCATTGCTGGACCCGATGCCGCAGCGTTCCGCTTGGTGAGCTTTCCTCTCACTGCGATCTTGCAGCCCTGTTCCTGGACTCCGCTGACGGTGCGCTTCGAGCCGAGCCGCACAGGGTCCCATCGAGCGCAGCTGATAGCACGCTTCGCCGATGGCATGGTGCGCCGTGTGGAACTGGTCGGGACAGCACGGAACAAAGACGGCTTCCCCGAACGCGATACCCTGCTCATGCTCTCTGTGCCATGCGGTGTACGGACCTTGGCACAGCTGACGTGGTACAGTCGCGACAGTGCCGTCATCACTCGCATTGACTGGGCTGGGGGAAGTGCGGCAATCCGTCCGGAAAGCCCCCTGCCGCTTTCTATCCCTCCTCAGGGCACGGCAGTCACCTTCAGCGCTCTGCTTCTCGATACCGGCTGGGTGGAGAGCCGCTTCCGGGTCTTTCTGGAGCCATGTCGGCGGGAGACCCTCATTGTTGTGCGCGCCTACGGTGTCTCGCCGATTCTCACCGCTGCCGGCAGCCGGACCTTTTCCCTCCAGTGTCAGATGAGCCGCCTAGACTCGCTGCCGATTGCGAACACGGGCAACGACACCTTGCGCATCAGCCGCACATGGCTGACAGAGTCCCCGTCGGGCACGGTCACACTCCTGGGCTGGACCAGTGGGCAGAGCTTCCCCGTCCGCATTGCTCCCGGACGGACTGATACGCTGCTGCTGCTCCTGCAGCCCCCGACGGAAGGACCGTTTACAGCAACGCTGTGGTTGGAAAACAACGACTCCACGGCTGTCCGCGGGCGCAAAAATCCTTTCCGGATAGAGCTCGCCGGAGAAGCCCGGCGGAGCCAGCTCACCGCTGAGCTGACAGCGTACGACTTCGGTCGCGTCTGCCTAGGGGTGACTCGCGAACTGCGCCTTCGGCTGGAAAACCGCGGGACGCTGACGGCATTCCTCACACAGCCGCGCGTATCCCCGCCGTTCGCCGCCGAGCTGGAAGACCGACGCAATCCTCCGCTCGTCCTGGGAGGCGACTCCGTCGGGCTCCGCATCCGTTTCACCCCAGTCTGGGAAGGCAGCTTCGTAGATAGCGTCGTGGTGACTGCAGCCCCGTGCGGGGAACGCCTGGTGATCCTGGTCCGCGGGGAGGGGATTCGTCCTGCGGTGGAAGCTGCCCCACAACGCTTGGTGGCTGTTGTGCGTGCTGGCAGCCGAAAAACGATTCCCATCGTGCTGACCGCCACCGGCTCCGCCCACGTTCGGCTTGACCGCATCCGGTGGAATCCTCCCGCTCCGCCGTGGGTTACCCTCGTAGAACCTGCGCCCGGCACCTGGCTCCCGAGCGGTTCCTCTGATACCCTCCTCATCGAGCTTGCCCCAGGGAACGAGCAACGCTATACTGGGACGCTCTGCCTGGAAAGCGACGCCGAGTGCCCCTTCTCCCTCTGCATCCCTGTTGACTTCCAAGCCATCGCAAGGGTTGATGGCAGCCGAACCTTCTCCCGAGCGTGCACACCGCTGGATACGGTCGTTGTCTTGACGTGGATAGTTGACCCGAACCCGGACCACGCAACTCCTCTGGTGCTAGAATCTGTCTTCCTTGAGCCGCCCACACCTGTCTTTGAGCCTCTGTTCCCACCGACGCCGTACCGACTCCCGCCGTTGCAGGCACTCCCGGTTCGGGTCCATGTGCGCCAGAGCCAGGAAGGGAGTGTCGAAGCGGTTCTCGTCCTGCGGTTCGTCGCATCGACGCCCATCCCTGGGTACTTGGATACCATTGAGTACCGCTACCTCCTGCGTTCGGAGTTTGCTCGCTCCACCCTCGAGAGCGTCGAGAGCGTTGAGCTCGGGAGCGTCGAGGTCTGCCAGACCGAGCGTGCCTTTGCCATCCCCGTCTCGAACACCGGGACTCTGCCCGACACTGTCATTGCCGAGCTCGTACCTCCGGCAGCCGGATTCCGACTCCAGACGCCCGCTGTCAGAGTACCGGCAAAGGGCTCGGATTCGGTGCGTCTGCTCCTCATCCCTTCGGAGCTGCCGGAAGGTCCTACAACGGTTACCGTCCGCCTGCGGACCGCACTCTGCGGACAGCAGCGGGAAGTACAGCTCCGCGTTCTGGGGCTCCATCCTCGGCTGCTGCTCGAGCCGGCTCCGGTGGATTTCGGCTCGGTCTGGAACGGAGAGACCGCGACGAACGATATTCTGCTGCGCAATCCATCGAGCTTGGACATCCGGGTGGAGAGCATTCGGATTGAGCCTCCTGTGGCGGGCTTTGCTGTCGAGGGACCGCCGCTCCCGTTCACCCTGCCGGCGGGAGGACAGGTACCTCTGCGCGTTCGGTTTACGGCAAGCGATTCTGGTGTTTTCCAGGGGACACTCTCCATCGAAGGGCGCTCGCCTCATTGCCTGGTCACGGTTGGGGCAGAGCTTCACGCACGGGTACCAATGGAGCTTTACCCCTTCCGACTCTGGATTGCGCACCACGTTGCTCGCCCGGGAGATACGGTCCGGATTCCGCTCTGGCTCCAAGGGGCAAGCCCGCGTGCGGGATTGGAGCAGATCAGCATCGAGCTGCATTTCGACCCCGCGTTGCTCCTGCCGCTGGAGATGCGGGGGACCACTGTCCCGGTACCCTTTACCTACGATGGGAACGGGCACCTTCGCTGCACCCTCCCTGTGATTCCCAAGCTGGACACGACGCTCCCACAGCTGGTTGGGACATTGGTTGGGGTTGCGCTCGCATCCCTTCCGTCTGAAACACCGCTCCACTTCGCTGAAGCCCAGCTCGTAGCGCAGAAACACACAGTGCTAGTCACAACCGATGGGCGCCTCACGGTGCTCTTCTGTGGCGTGAGCCGTTTCGGAATTCGTCTCGGCAGTTGGGCACGCGTTGATCTTCAGGATGATGGTATCGCCGTCCACGTGAGGAGTCCCATCCGGCAACAGTGGACACTCCACCTGCTGACGCTCGAAGGGCGCCAGTGCTGGCAATGGCAGGGCATCCTTGAAGGAGACCATACGCTCGTGCTACCCTCTTGGAGGCTGGCGGCTGGTCTCTACCTGCTCTCGGTGAGCACGGAACAGGAAGGCGAGCTCATGCGGCTTCTCGTTCCACTGGTGCGATAGGGTATGGAGGGAGTCCCTCAGCCATGGTGGAGGGTCTCTGTTGCCGAGGCTCTCCGCCTTCAACGGGAATGGGCGCAGCGTGTTTGCCGGGAGCTGCAGCTGCCTTACCCGCCACAGACGGTTGCCGGAGTTGATGCAGCGTACGGTCGGGGCATGGTCTGGGGAACTGCGATTGTGCTGGAGCTACCCAGTCTCCGTGTACGGGACATCGCTATCGCCGCCCGGAAGGAGGAATTCCCGTACATTCCAGGTTTGCTGAGCTTCCGCGAAGCTCCGGCAATCCTGCAGGCGTTGGAATCGCTCTCCACTGCCCCGGACATTCTCCTCTGCGACGGGCAGGGCATTGCCCATCCCCGGCGGCTTGGGATTGCATCCCACCTCGGAGTTCTGACCGGGCTGCCCAGCATCGGGTGCGCAAAATCGCTCCTCTGCGGGCGCCTGGAAGGTGAGCTGGCAGCACACGTCGGCAGTACTGCCCCAGTGTGGGATCGGGGAGAAATCATCGCGATGGCTCTCCGAACGCGAGCCAATGTCAAACCTGTCTACGTTTCCATTGGGCACCGGGTGGATATGGCGTTCGCCGTCGAGTTTGTCCTGCACTGTTGCCGAGGATACCGTCTGCCGGAGCCGGTCCGGCTTGCCGATGCCGTCAGCCGGAAAGCCGCGCGGGGCGAGAGCGTCGAACACCTCCTTCTGAAAACCCGCACGGCTTCATAATTTTGCACGCTGTTGGATGGCTCCGGTTAGGTCAATGCCCCATCATCGCTCTGCAAAGAAGCGGGTTCGGCAATCGGAACGGCGGCGGGCGTACAACCGCCGGAACAAGCGTCTGCTGAAGGAAGCAATCAAAGCCGTCTACCAGTCGACAACGGTAGAGCAGGCAGAGGAGCTTCTACGCCGAGCTTACAGTGTCATTGACAAGGTGGCTGCCCGCGGAGTCATCCACGACAACGCCGCTGCGAACAGAAAATCGCGGCTGGCGCACTTCGTCGAAACACTCCGCCAACGCCTTGCTGCGCAGAGCAGCACGGCATAGCGCACCCGTAGCTCAATTGGATAGAGCGTCTGGCTACGGACCAGAAGGTTCGGGGTTCGAGTCCCTGCGGGTGCGCAACTCCGATGACGTAGCCAACCAATGGGACGGTGGGCGCTGGGAGCTGGGAGCTTTCTCTGCTTTGTGACACTGGCATTTGCTGCCACGGTTGTGATCGATAGCTTTACCGCCCGCCCGCAGCGTTCGAGTATTCTCCTGGAATGGCGCGTCAGCCGGGAAGAAGGCGTTGCCCGTTACGAAGTGCAGCGTTCCAGCTCGAGCCTGCCGGAATTCCGGACTCTGGCGTCTGTCGAACCGCAGGGAGCACCGGCAACGTACACGTACGAAGACCGCGATGTCCTGCGTCCCGCCACGCCAGAACAGAGCCTCTACACGTACCGCATCAAAATCGTGGGCAAAGACGGGAGCACGTCGTATAGCGCCACCGTCACCGTTGCCTACAACGTCAGTGCTGTTCGCCGCACGTGGGGCATGATCAAGGAAATGTTCCGCTGATGCCGATTCTCCAGGGGAGCACGCTGGAGGCTCTCTGGGAGCGTGCCGAGCATGCCTATACAGAGAGTCGCTACGCAGAAGCAGCACGGCTCTATGCCCAGCTTTCTCGCTTGCTTCCGCCAGAAAGCCCCGACTGGTACACCTGTCAGCTCCACCGAGCCCACTGTCTCCGGTTGGCAGGATCGTTCCGTCGAGCGCTCCAGCTCTACCGTACGCTCTCCCAGTGCACTCCTGGGGAGGGCACCGCGACCGACGCCCTCGTTGGGCAAGCCCTTGCTCTCCGTGCCCTGGGGCAACTGCAGCCAGCACGGCAGTTGCTGGAGGAAGCCCTCCAGACATACCGCCAGCAGCACGACACAGAGGGCGTCCTGCACACCCTATGGGCACTGGGAACTACACTACGCTTTGCTGGGGATTTCCGTACCGCCTCTGCATACCTGAAAGAGGCTCTCCGCCTCCAGAGAGACTCCAAGCTCAGTAGCCCAACGTACATCCTCTGTGCCCTCGGCGGGCTCTCCCGCATGCAAGGCGCGCCGCAACGCTCCCTTTCCTACTACCGCCGGGCTCACGCCTGGGCACTCCGCCACGAGGATACCTTTGCCATTGCCTACTCCGCTTGCGGCATCGCCAATGCATATCGTCTGCTCGGCAACTGGGAAACGGCGCACCACTACTTCGATATTGCCCGCTTGCACTACGAAGCAATCGGCGACCGGGTCAGCTATGCCTATACCCTTTGGGGCGAAGCCATGGCGTACCTGCTGCAGCGCCGCTTGGACCTCGCAGAAGCCCGCTGCGCAGCAGCCGAGACCTTATTCCGCCAAACTGAAGATCGCCGAGGGATCCTCCATCTGGCGCTTGTACGCCTCCAGGTAGAAGCTCTCGACCCGGCGCGCCCGGGAGAGAGGCTCTACCACACCCTTCGGCAGTCCTTGCACTGGAGCCGCCGCTACGGCTACCGCTTCGAGGAGCTCCACTTTCGGCTCTTGGGGAACGTGCTCGGGCTGCTGACCGAGCCTCTCAGCTCCCTGCGCCGTGCCTATCGCCAGTGCGGCTCGCTCTGGCTGCAACGGCTCCGAACCATCCAGCTCCCACTCAACTTCCCATAGTGTGCTTCGTGGAAAGCACCGTAAGTTTGTGCGGTTCTCTCAGCCTCTCGTATCCCAGATGAGCATTCTGGTCAACCGACACACACGCGTCCTGGTCCAGGGCATTACGGGAACGGAAGGCACCTTCCACACAGCGCAAATGCTGCAGTATGGCACCCAGGTAGTCGGTGGTGTCACTCCGGGAAAAGGAGGGACGCTCTACACCGGAAAAGGCTCTGACATCTTCCCGCAACCGGTCCCGGTCTTCGATACCGTCCGGGAAGCTGTCCAGGCAACAGGAGCGAATGCCACGGTTATCTTTGTCCCCGCGCCTTTCGCCCTGGACGCTTTGCTGGAAGCTATCGAGGCAGAAATCCCGCTGATTGTCTGCATCACCGAAGGCATCCCCACTCGGGACATGGTGATCGTCAGCGAAGCTCTGCGGGGAAGCCGCTCGCGGCTCATCGGACCGAACTGCCCTGGGATTATCACACCGGGGGAGTGCAAAATCGGCATCATGCCAGGCTTTATCCACCGTCCCGGACGCGTCGGCGTTATCTCCCGCAGTGGGACATTGACATACGAAGCGGTCAAGCAGATGAGCGATCTCGGGATAGGGCAATCCACATGCATCGGCATCGGAGGCGATCCCATTGTCGGCTCCAGCTTCGTTGACCTTCTGGCGCTGTTCAACGACGATCCCGAGACGGAGGCTGTCCTGCTCATCGGGGAAATTGGGGGGACAGCAGAAGAGGAAGCTGCTGAGTACGTGCGGCACTCCATGACGAAGCCTGTTATCGGCTTCATTGCTGGGCGGACAGCGCCACCCGGACGCCGCATGGGGCATGCAGGCGCTATCATCAGCGGCGGGCGAGGAACGGCGGCGGAGAAAATTGCTGCCTTCGAAGCCGCCGGAATTACCGTTGTGGAATCCCCTGCTCACATCGGCAAAACTGTCGCTACCGTAGTAGCGCAGCGTGATCGCCAACCCACCGGAGCGGTCAAACAGCAGAAGAGTCGTCGGCGAAAATCGTCATGAGAACCCGCACACTTGCGATCATCAAGCCGGACGCCGTTCGGCGGAATGTCGTCGGAGAAATCATCAGCGCTATCACGCATGCCGGTTTCCGCATCATCGGCATGAAGCTTGTGCAGATGACCAAAGCCCAAGCTGAGAGTTTCTACGAAGTCCACCGCGGACGCCCGTTCTTCGAGGAGCTGACGCGCTTTATGAGCAGTGGTCCCATCGTCGTCATGGTGCTGGAAAAGGAGCGGGCAGTTGAAGACTTCCGGGCACTCATCGGCGCTACCGATCCACGACAGGCTGCCCCAGGAACGATCCGCCATCGGTTTGGAACCTCCATTGGAGAAAACGCCATTCATGGGTCTGACTCACCGGAGAACGCTGAACGGGAAATTGCCTTCTTCTTCAGCCTCACTGAGCTGGTGGACCACGCGCTGTAGGGCAACCAGGGGGCAAGAGCGTACCGTGCTGTGGTTAGCCCTCTGGCTCCTGCTGCCGAGCTGTCCGCTGCAGCTACACGCACAGATCGCCGGTGAGTCCCCTGCCGTCCGGGAGCCCCTGCGCCCACGGCTGCTGGCATCCTTCCCCGTGGGGCGTATCCGTTACTACGAGCTGAGTGAATCCACCCGGGTCGAACGGCACCTCCCCGACGGCACCCTACAGCGATGGCAGCGTCAGGCACGGTACTTGCTCCGCTTCTACGCTTTTACCGAACGGGACAACCAGATGACCGAGGTTGCCTGCCGGGTCGAGCGACTTACTTACCGTCTGCAGCAGGACACGCTCACCGTTGCCTTCGACAGTGAACACCCTGAACAGCTCTCCCGCCGCATCCCCGATGTGGAGTTCACCAGCATGCTGCTGGGCACTGAGCCGGAGATTCTCTTTTCCCCCTACGGCGACATTGCCCGCATCGGTGGCGAGCAGCTCCAGTGGTTGCGGGACTATCTCCGCAATGAGCTCGGCACCGACACTCTGCTGCTGGCATCGAAACTGGCTGCTGTCTCGGATGCTCGGTGGGCAGCTCTCTTTGACATGCACAAGGGGATTATCCCTGGTACCCGCATCCGGGAGGATTCCACCTGGCAGCGTCTGGTCACGCTCTGGATCGAAGGTGTGGAATGGCGCGATACGGCACACATCCATATCGCTCGTCCCGGCGATACCAGCCGCCTCATCGTTGGTGTCCTGCCGGCATTACAGAGCGTCTCTGCCACCGCGTGGCTTCCGGATATGCCCCGGACCCCAGTGCAGATCGATCACGCAACTGGACACGCTCAGATTGCTGTCGAGCTGGCTCCCCGAGGGCTCATCACCAGCTCGGAACTTCACGCTCACACCGAATATACCGCTACCCCTCTGAGGGGCAGCACCCCCTTCCGTCAAACTGTCCAGGTTACCTTCTCATGGCGTTTCCTGCGCGAAGAGTAATTGTCCTCTGCCTGAGCTTCCTCGTCTCCCCTCTCGCCTGCGGTCCGCACCGGTATAGCTCCCAGAGCACTGCAGAGGTTGGAGCAGAGACTACAGCCGCGTTCCTCACAGCCGACACTCTCATGCCTCCAACTGCTGGGGAGATTCCACAACTGCCCCGCTACGCCGTCCAGCCCACGGAGTGGTATGCCTACTGGATGACCCGGATAGACACCGTGCGCCAAGACACACTGGAGCAGACCAGCTTCGTCCGGCAATACTACCTCAAGACCATCCGTTCCTTGCACCCTGACGGGCGTATTGAATGCACTCTCCGCATCGACTCTCTGCAAGCTCGCTTCGCGGCGTCGGGAAGCAGTGGCGTGTTGGAGCGGTTCAGCTACGATTCCCGCGACTCCTCCGACCGTGCAAACCCGAATTACGCCCATCTGACAGCGCTCCTGGGCACGGAGGTGCGGATGCTCGTTACCCGCGACGGGCAGATTGATTCCATCTTTGGGCTCGAAGCACTGCTGCGGCGGATTCGGCAGCTTTCCCCGGATACACTCCCGGAGAGCCTCGACGAGCTGATGAAGCAGCGGCTCGAAGAGCAGATGTACCGTCCATTGCAGCAGGAATACTTAGCCTTCCCTCCCGAACCGCTCGACAGCACCTGGAGCTGGCGTCATGAGTACCCTGATATGCTTGCCTCTGCCTTCCCCATGCGTAACGTCGCCGAATACCGCATCCTCGGCGTACGCCCGGCAGGGGATAGGAAGTTGGTCGAGATCCAAGCAACTCTGCGCTCGCGTCCTCTGCAACGGCGCCTCCGACAGGGCGATATGGAAGCCACCCTGCGGGATGAAGCCTTGAGTGGCAGCGGACTCATCCTCATTGATGCGCAGCAAGGCTACACCGTTGCGAAAGACATCCAGCTCCAGACCCGCTTTGAAGTCTTGCTCCGTGACACCGTACAGAAGCACAGCGAGCGCTTTCGGCAGGAGGCACGCACCCGAGTCCAATTCCAGCTTGTCCGACGAGGATGGTCGAAGAAGTAAAGCGGCTCTTGCGCCTGCTTACCCCCATTGACTGGCTGGCTGCCGGGGTTGTGCTCGTGGGTCTGCTGATTGCTCTTGTTCTTGACGATGCCGCCGTTCGCCTCATCGGTGTCTCCATCGCCCTCCTGGGAGCGCTCGCTTTCTTCCTGCTCATCTCCCAGCGGCTCAGCGAAGAGAGCCTGTATTCCCCCACCCTCCGCTCGCAAGCAGAACAGCTGAAGACAACCATCCGGCAGGAGCCGCGCAGCACCCGGCTGATCTTCGATGACTTTGCCGAAACCTTCGCCAGCACAGACCCCACCAGCGCTCCTCCCACGGCGTCTGAGACCCCGCCATTGGAGGAATTCGTGGAGGACACCTCCAGCGTCCGTATCGTTGGACGTCGTCCCCGGCGTTCAACGCCAGCTCCGCCAGCAGCACCATCAGCGCCGACTACCTCACCGGCAGCCGAACCCCCAGCAGCACGTCTGCGCGCCGTGACTCTGCCGGAATTCGTGCTCACCCCTTCCTCTGCACCACCGAGCGAACCGCGTCACGCTTTCCACGCCCTGCTGGACCGCATCCTCACGTTTGTCCGCGCCATTGTCCCTTCGCAGACTGCTGCTCTCTTCTGGCTTGACAGCGAACGGGGACTCCTCGTGCTGGAGTGCTGGCAGTCGGAGCATCCGGAGCTCTTCCGCTCTGAACAGCGTACCTTCCCACTCGGGCGCGACGTTGTCAGCCAGATCGTTCTCGACGGACGAGCCGAGATTGTGACAGAACTCCAACCCAGCGCCGAAGTGGAGCTGCTGCCCTACTACCGCCAAAGCGCCGGCACGAGCTCCTTTGTCGGTGTCCCCATCCTCCTGCATGCCCGCCCTGTGGGGGTTCTCTGCCTGGACAGTCCCCACGCGCAAGCATATACGGCAATGACGGTAAGCCTGCTCGGGCACGTCGTGCTCCTCATCAGCGGTTTGCTGCAGAGCTATATCCAGCACTACGAGCTTTTCCAGCAGAGTCGGCTCTGGGAGTACGCCCGGAGCCTCTGGAAGCTGAGCACCGAGCCAGAGGAAACCTTCCCCGAGCAGCTGCTCTCCCTGTGGGCAGAACTCCTCCCTGCGCCCGTCCTCGTGCTCTGCCTCTATAGCCAACACCAGCGGCAATGGCGTATCACCGCACTGCGAGCTCCCCACAGCTGGCATCATCTCCGGTCGGTTCCCTGCCGGCTCGAGCAGACGCTGCTCGGCGAGGCACTCTATAGCGGGCACGTCCAGCAGTGGGATGGGCGCTCGCAACCCCATCGCCTCCATCCCCAGGAACCCCCAGCACTGGAAGCCCACACTGCGTATGTCATCCCCCTGTGCTCCGCGACCCATGCCTACGGTGCCCTCTACTGCGAGACCCCTGAGCCGCTCCTGCCGAAGGAGTTGGAACTGGCAGAAACCTTCGGTCTCTGGAGCGGGAGCCTGCTGGAACACCGCTACTGGGACGAGCTACTCCGTGGAGGGCTATGGTTTCAGTCCACCTCCGGGATCTGGACTCAAGAGGGCTTCCGCTACCGGATCGCAGAAGAGCTCGAACGTGCTCACCTCCTCGGTACCGATGCCACGCTCTGCGCCCTCCGCCTTGACCGCTACGGCGTTCTCTCTACGATTGCCCTTCCCCGCCTGCGCGAGCTCCTCCTCACGCACGTTCTGCCCATCCTCCGGACACACCTGCGGGGCTGCGACGTCGTGGGCTATCTCAGCGAAGATACCCTCGGGATTCTCTTGCCCGGCACAGAGCTGACGCAGTCCCACCTCTGGGCAGAGAAGGTCCGCAAGCAGATTGCCACCACCTTGTTTGTCTTCGAGCAGCACCGGATGAGCACAACGGTGAGCATTGGGCTGACCACTCTGCGGCAGCACCGCAGCCGAGAAGAGGTGCTCCGCGCCGTTTTGACAGCCCTGGAGAAAGCCGCCCAGAAAGGAAACACCGTCATCCCTTACGCCTGACAACCGATGGAGCGCCCTGTTTACCCGAAGCTCGTCGAAGACATCCTCCGCCTGCTCCGTCGGCGTCCCCTCCGGCTCTACGAGCTTGCCCGCCAACTGGGCATTGCGCGGGAAGACCCGCGCTATGAAGAACTGCTCGGCACGCTCGAGTGGCTTCAGGCACAAGGCATCATCGAACGCGGGGCACGTCGCCGCTACCGCCTCCGCTCGCTTCCGGAGCAAACGCTCCTGGAAGGGGTGCTCAGCATTGAGCACGGAATCGGCGTAGTGCGCAGTCCCCACCCAGAGTATCCGGAAGTTATCGTTCGACGCCACCACCTCAATACCGCTCTCCCCGGCGATCGCGTCCTGGTCCGCCCCCTACAGGAAAGCTCTCGCCGAAAGCCCCGGGGAGAGGTAGTCTCCATCCTGGAACGCTCCCGGGAGCTTATCAGCGGAACGGTCGAGTATGACGGCAGCTTCTTCTTCCTGGTCCCCGATGAGGAGGCCTACTACGTGGACTTCCTCTTGCCAGCAGAGAAGCTCCACGGAGCACGGCACGGCGACAAGGTGCTTGCCCGCTTGACGCGCTGGACCGATCCGCTGAAGAGTCCGGAAGCGGAAGTTGTGGAAATCCTCGGACGAGCCGGCGATCCGAGAGCTGAATTTGCCAGCATCTTGAAGGAATTCCAGCTTCCCTTCCGCTTCCCTGCAGCGGTGGAAGACGAAGCCCATCGCCTTGCGCACCCTCCGACTGCCGAGGAAATCGCCCGGCGCCGAGACCTCCGCCAGCAGATTACCTTCACCATAGATCCCGAGGATGCCAAAGATTTCGACGATGCGCTCTCTATCGAACGCCTCCCCAATGGGAACCTCCTGCTCGGTGTCCACATTGCCGATGTCAGCTTCTACGTACCCGAAGGGAGCCTGACCGACCGCGAAGCTTTCCAGCGCGGCACGAGCGTGTATCTGGTAGACCGCGTCGTGCCGATGCTTCCGGAGGTGCTCTCTACCAACATCTGCTCCTTGATGCCGGGGCAGGACCGGCTGACCTACTCAGTGCTGATGGAATTCACACCTGCCGGTGTCCTCCGGCGGTACGAGCTGTGTGAATCGGTCATCTGTAGCCGGCGCCGCTTCACCTATGAGGAGGTTCAGCACATCCTCCAGAGCAGGCAGGGAGATTACGCCGAGCAGCTCCTGCTTCTCCATGAACTGGCACAAACTCTCCGGAGGCGCCGTTTCCGCGAAGGCGGGATTGACTTCGAGACACTGGAGCTCAAATTCCGCCTCGATGCCGATGGCTTCCCCGTGGAGGTCCTCCCGAAGATGCGCACGGACTCCACCAGCCTTGTCGAAGAGTGCATGCTGGCAGCCAACCGCACGGTGGCGCAGTTTGTACAAGACCGCTCTCGCCGCTGGGGGTTGTCCGAGCCGCTGCCCTTCCTCTATCGCATCCACGATGTTCCCGACCCTGCGAAGGTCAAGGAAGTGATCGAACTCTTACGCGCTCTGGGCTTGCCTGTCCGTCGGCAGCCGGAGACTTCCCACGAGTGGATGGAGCTGTTGCAGCATCTGGAGAAGCGTCCCGAGAAGCTCATCATCCACCAATTTCTCCTGCGCGCTATGGCGAAGGCGGTCTACTCGCCCTACAACATTGGGCATTACGGGCTGGGATTTGCCGCGTATGCGCACTTTACCTCGCCAATCCGACGTTATCCCGATCTGATTGCTCACCGGCTCTTGAAGGAATACTCCCGCCCTCGCAAACCCTCTGCCCACCGACTCCGCTCCCTGCGAGAATACTTGGAACATGCCGGCGAGCACTGCTCGGCTCGGGAGCAGCTCGCGGTAGAAGCCGAGCGGGCCTCGACGAAAGTGGCGCAGGTCCTCTTGGCCAGCCGCCTGCTTGGACGCAAATTCTGGGGAACAGTGACGGGGATTGCCTCCTTTGGGCTCTTCCTGCTGCTGGACAAGGTCTACCTGGAAGGGCTGCTGCCGCTTCGGGAGATGCCCGAGGATTTCTACGTCTTCGACGAACGCCGCTACCGCTTCGTTGGCAAGCGGACACGGACGGTCTTCACGCTCGGCTCCCGGCTCAAGGTGCAGCTCCTCGACGTTGACCTCAAGCGGCGGCACATCAACTTCCGCTACGTCGGCACAGCTCAGGGCGCGGGCAAAAAGCCCGGCGGCGGGGGCACGTCGTAGATGCCGTTGTAACTGAAGCACACCACGAAAATCCCCAGCGCGAGCCACCCCAGCAGACGCCGTCCCGGTGTCAAGGGTTCAGGGTCCGGCACCGGCGGATGCTCCAGGCGGATCAATAACCGTGTGAACACCGCCCAGAACAGCCAACCCTCCCACGCCCGATAGTACCACGGAGCAATCTGCTCTATACCACGCAGCACAGGCAACAGCGTCTGCTGAAGCAGCTGCACCACCGCGTTCGGTGAATCCCCACTCAAGGCACCCATTACCCAGCCGAAGACCGGACCCATCCCGAGCAGGACAAGCCCCCACCAGACCACCCGGGCAATGACCCGATGCGCTTCCCCGAAGAGCGCATAGGTGATGTGCCCGCCATCGAGCTGCCCCAGCGGCAGCAAATTCAGCATCGTCACAAATAGCCCGAACCACCCCACGCACAGGAAGGGGTAGTGGTACATCTCGTTCATCGGCGGCAGAAAGCCCGACGACGTTGCAAACACAGCTGCCAGCCAATGGTAAAGCGGAATATCTCCGAAGTGCAGCCCCCACGGAGGAATGGAACCCAGCTGCACGTATTCCGGATGGACAGCGTAGATGTAGCTCTGCGGCGGCAGCGTCTGGAAGCCGATCACGAGAATCACGACGCTGACGACAAAACCCGCCAGAGGACCAGCAATGCCGATATCAAAGAGCGCCTGCCGGGAGAGAATCGGAGAACGTGTCCGGATCACCGCTCCGAGTGTCCCAAAGGGGAAGAAGAAGGGGAGCGGCACGGGCAGAAAGTACGGCAGTGTCACATCCACCCGATGGAAGCGCGCAGCAAAGTAGTGCCCAAACTCATGCGCGCTGAGGAAACAGAGGATCAGCACCGCATAGGTCACACCGTAGTGGAGGTTTGAAAGCTCCAGCGGGTCTTTCCCCATCCACTGAACGCCGGCCAGCAAGACGGAGAAAAAGGTTGCCCCGAACAGGAGCGCATGGACCCAGAGGTGTTGCCGGACAGGGCGCTGGACAGGGATCACCGAGCGAGGTAAGGGCGTGTATCCCATCGGTCATGAGGTCTCTTCTGAGACATCCATCGGCACCTCTTCCTCTGGACGCATGTGGGGGAAGAGAATCACATCGCGAATGGTCGGCTGCTCGGTGAGAATCATCACCAGGCGGTCAATGCCAATCCCCAAGCCCGCCGTCGGCGGCATGCCGACCTCGAGAGCCGCCAGGAAATCTTCGTCAAGCGGCATCGCTTCCAAATCTCCTTTCTCCCGCCACCGGGCTTGCTGGAGGAAGCGCTGGCGCTGCTCCAGCGGGTCGGTCAGCTCGGAGAAGGCATTGGCAATTTCCATCCCGAAGAGGAACAACTCGAAGCGCTCAGCAACGTCCGGGTCGCTGCGATGTCGTTTCGCCAGCGGCGAGAGACTGAGGGGATAGTCCAGCACGAAGGTGGGCTCAATGAGCCGAGGTTGGACGAAGGTGGTGAAGAGCTCATCGAGCAGCTTGGGTTCTGACGCCGTTGGGGGCAACTCCAGCCCAAGCTGACGGCTTACCTGAGAGAGCTCCTCTGCCGTACGCCCTCGGAGTTCCAATCCAGTTGCTTCCCGCACAGCGTCATACCAGCGCACCCGGCGGAAAGGACGTCGCAGCTCAACGCGATGCTCCCCCCGCCGCAGCTCCACTGTCCCGTTCACCTCCTGGGCAACGTAGACGAGCAACTCCTCGACCAGCTCCATCATCCAGACGTAATCCCGGTAGGCAACGTAGAGCTCCAGCGCGGTGAACTCCGGATTGTGGAGCCGATCCATCCCTTCGTTCCGGAAGTTCTTGCCGATTTCGTAAACCCCTTCGAATCCGCCCACGATCAGCCGCTTGAGGTAGAGCTCCGTCGCAATGCGAAGATAGAAATGCCGGTCCAGCGCGTTGTAGTAGGTTGTAAACGGGCGTGCATGTGCTCCACCGTAGAGTGGCTGCAGAATTGGGGTTTCCACCTCCAACCAGCCACGGGCATCGAAGAAGGCACGCAGAGCCCGCAGCAGACGCGCTCGCTTGCGGAAAACGTCGCGCACCTCAGGGTTGACAATCAGGTCAACATACCGCCGCCGATACCGCTGCTCTTTGTCTGTGAAGGCATCATGCCGGATTCGCCGTCCTTGCTCATCGATCTCCTCCTTCGGAACCGGGATAGGACGCAGAGCCTTGCAGAGCAGCTGGTAGGAAAGGACATGGAGCGTGAGCTCGCCAGTTCGGGTGTAGAAGAGGAAGCCCCGGGCACCGATGATATCGCCGATATCGAGCAAACGCAGCAACTCGTAGCGTTCCCCGAGAGTATCGGCACGGAAGTAGAGCTGCAGCCGCCCACTTTCATCTTGGACGTCAGCGAAGGTTGCCTTTCCCATGCGGCGGAAGACCATGATGCGCCCGGCCAGCGACACATCCGCAAAGGTCTCCACCGAGGCTTCGGCAACTCCTCGGCGAAGTTGCTCGATGGTGTGCGTCCGCTCGTAGCTATAAGGGTATGGCTCGACGCCTGCCTGCCGGAGGAGCTCCAATTCCTCCCGTCGCCGGCGTTCCTGATCGGTAAGGGACGCCTTCATGGTGCCATCCCCTGCATATGCCAACCTCTGACGGCACGGATATCTCGGAGCGCTGCCACCAGCTGTTCCAGCTCCGCCGCGGTATTGTACCAGTGCGGCGAGAAGCGAACGTATTCCAGCCGGGCAGAGCAGTAGATCCGGCGCTGCGCTAGCTCTTTGACCAGGGCTGCCGCTCTTTCCGGACTGCCCACGCGGAGCGTCACAATACCGGCACGCCGTTCCGCCTGGGCAGGGGTCAAGAGAGGGAGCTCCGGGAACTCCGCCCGGAGACGTTCCCAGAGATAGGTACTCAGCGCCCGGAGACGCTGCTCAGCACGGTCAGGACCATAGGTGTGGAGCAGCTCCAGAGCGGCACAGAGTCCAACAATAGCACCGACGTCTAGCGAGCCGCCCTCGAAGCGGCGCGCTGTGGCTGCCAGCGGCTGCTCGAAAGCGAAGAAGTCCCAGGGATTCTCCGCTGCGAGCCATCCCAGAATACCTGGAGTGAGGCGCTCGACAAGCTCCGGAGCAAGGTAGAGGAACCCCGAGCCGTGCGGTGCCATCAGCCACTTGGCCCCCCCACACGCCAGCGCTGCAATCTGCGCCCGCCGAACATCGAGCCGAACCGCCCCCACAGCCTGCATGCCATCTACCACGAGGAGCACACCCCGCTGCCGGCATAGCTGTCCGAGCTCTTCGAGGTCCACCCGGTAGCCGGAGAGAAACTGCACAGCGCTGACAACAACGACCCGGACACTCGCATCGAGCGCCTCAGCAACGCGTTCTGCTGTGAGCCCGCCATCCGGCATAGGGAGCAACCGGAGGCGAACCCCAAAGCGCTGCAACGCCCGCCAGGGATACACCGCCGCCGGGAACTCCCACTCCCCGACCAGGACACTCTCCCCTGAAGACCAGGGAAGAGCAAGTGCCACAGCAGCTAGCCCCGTTGTGGTATTCGGCATCAGCGCAATCGTTGCCTCCGAGGGAGCGCCGATGAGGTCGGCAATAAGCTTCCGGGCTCGCGCTGCACGTTCCAACTCCCACTCGAGCCCAGGCTTCCCGTAATGGCGCCGCCGCACGTATCGTTCAACTGCTTCCACCACCGGCACGGGAAGGGGGCTGACCGCCGCATGGTCCACATACACCACACCGTCCCGGCAGTGCGGGAAAAGCTCCCGGTATGGCTGCGTTTCTGCCTCTGCGGGGATCCTCTCGACCATGCTACGGAGACCACTGGAACACAACACTGGCAGCCGGCTGTGTATCCATCCAGAGCCGTACCGCATAGACTCCAGCTGCAGAAGATTCCATCCGGAGCGGGAAGTGGTATACCCCCGCCGAGAGAAAGCCTTGGTAAAGCACTCTCGAAGCTCCGGTAAGCGTAACCACTTCCAGCTTCACAGATCCCGCCTCCGGCAGCTGGAATTCCAGCACACCTTCCCCCTGGACCGGTTGCGGCACTACTCGCAGCTGGACCGCGCGAGGCTGCGTTGCTGGTGCAACCGAGACCGGAGCCACGGTGTACTCGCAGAGCACATCTTCCGCATTGAGCTGCACAGAGGAGGGGAAAAACGGGAGCTCCACCTCCACCAGTTGCTCGCGCGCGGTACTGACAAACCGGTGCTCGGCATAGCTGCCATCGCTGCCGCGGAATTTCAGCACCCAGGGCATCACGAACACCGCCGGGACAGCACTTCCAGACTGTGTCTGCCGCACCAGGCAGCGGACCCAGTAGCGCCCATTCGGCAGCGGCGACACCGACGGGAGAATTTCCAGCACCGGATGCCCGGCAGCATAGACCCACTGATCGAAGAAGGTACGCCACGGCACCGGTGGATTGGGGATATCCGCTTGCAGCGACGCCAGGAGATCTTCTGTTTCTGCCGAGCCAAAGCGGTGACGTGCCAGATATGCCCGCAGAGCAGGGAAAAAGAGGCTATCACCCACCATACGACGCATCATGTGATAGACCCATGCCGCCTTGGCGTACGTGGTAGCATAGAAGAAGATGAGCGAGCGCGGCGGCGCATAGAGCGGGAGTTGCATGACTGTGGGGCGCTGCTCAAGGTAGTCAGTGCGTGCACGTTCCATCCGCTGCTGGTAGGCTTCTGCCCCGAAGAGCCATTCCAGCCACAGTGCCTCTGACCAGGTTGCGCCACCCTCGTTGAGCCAGATGTCGTTCCAGGTCGCACAGCTGACCAAATTGCCCAGCCACTGGTGTGCCAGCTCATGGGCAATGCCCAGCTCTGCCATCCCTCGCAGCCAGGAGCGATTGACGGTGGTCATCGTCTGATGTTCCATCCCACCGTAGGCAAAGGGCTGTACTGCTGCCATGCCGTACTTGACGAAGGGATAGCGCCCGAAGAAGCTCTCGTACGCCCGCATCATCTGCGGCACGTTCCGGAAGGCATACCGCGCATTGTAGCGTCGCCCTGTCGTGTCAGAGCTTTCCACATCGGAGGACCAAACGTAATAGAGCAGCGGTACCCGGCTGCCATCCGGACGCACGTACTCATCGGCGATGTGGGCATATCGGGAAGCATGCACCACCATGAGGTAGGTCGGGATAGGCACCGTATCGGTCCACCGATACACCCATACGGCACGCACACCAGGCACCGTGCTCGGGAGCTGCATCACTGTATCGAGCCAGCCATTCGAGGCAACCGAGACACTCTCCGGTACTGCAACCGAGAGAGTCGCCAGCGCCTTATCGTGCGGAGCATCGTTACAGGGCATCCAGTAGCGGGCATCCTCCGGCTCGCTCATCGTGTACGCAATGCGTTCCTCCACAAAGACCGAATCCCCACCCGGACCGAGCCCGACAAACTGCCCCTTCGGGTAGAGGTACAACCCGAGATTTCGCCCGGTGCGGGACGTATAGGCAATCTCTACTACCACGGTATCACCTGCAGCCACGGAGAAAGGAAGCTGCACCGTGATACTGTCCCCCACAGGCTGAGAGGCTGCGACCGGAATCCCATTGACCGCCACGCTGTCAATGCTCATAGCTGCTGCATCGAAGGCGAGCTGCTGAATACCGGGGCTATCAACCCGCAGTGTGATGCGGTTGAGCCCACGGAAGACGCGGTCAGCAGCCCCGACGCCCGTGCGCGCCATGAGCTGCACCCAATCGAGGAAGAGCTCGTAGCGTAGTACGTTGTACGGACGCCAGCGAATCGCCGAAGGACGGCGTTCGAGCACCGCCGTGGGGGGAACCGAGCACCACTGCAGCGGCTCTCTCGGAGCTTCCAGGGCAACCGAGCGCGGGAGCCACCACGCGCCGCTCCCGCCCAAGGCAAATGCCGGCAGCACAAGGCAGAATCCTCCCCCGAGCGTCCAGACATAGCTCCTCATTGCTGCGCCGTATCAGAGACTGACATGTGCTCCCTCATCCACTGGGCAATCGTACGCAGAGCTTCCCGATCGCTGAAAGGAACAACACGGTCACCGAGCACTTGGTACTCCTCATGTCCCTTCCCCGCTACCAGGAGAATGTCCCCTGCCGCGCTCATCTGCGCTGCTGTCCAGAGAGCCTCCGAGCGCTCCGGAATTACCAAAACCCGAGCTGCGGCTTCCGGAGGAATCCCCGAACGGATGTCCTCCAGGATGCGCTCTGGCGGCTCATGACGGGGGTTGTCGTTGGTCAGCACCACGATATCTGCCCACTGGGCAGCAATGGCACCCATCGGCGGGCGCTTCGCGCGGTCACGCTCGCCCCCGCAGCCGAAGACGCAGATAAGGCGCCCTCCTGCCGAGAGAAGGCACCGTGCCGCCTGCAGCACTCGCTGCAAGGCATCGGGCGTATGGGCATAGTCAACAAGAGCCAGTGCTCCGTTAGGTAAGGCGATTGGCTCCATCCGCCCCGGCGGTGGCTCTGCCTCCGCAATGGCTTCTTGCAGAAGCCGGAGTTCCACACCCCAGGACCATCCAAGCGCAACAGCAAGCGCTGCATTGAAGGCGTTGTACTCGCCCAGCAGTCGGCTCTGGAAAGGTATCCACTCGGCACAGTTCGGCAGACACATTTCCCAGCGAATCCCCGTCCGGCTCGCCTGGAGATGTCGGAGCGGAATATCTGCCTCGGTCCCGATTCCGACCCGATACCGCATGCGGCAGCGGGCAGCCGCGAGCATGAATGTTCCCCAGCCATCACCACTGTCGCAGGCAAAAGCTACGGCATCCGGGGGCAGAAGCTCGAAGAGGTGCCGCTTCGCCTGTGCATACGCTTCCAGTGTCCCGTGGTAGTCCAGATGGTCGTGCGAGAGATTGGTGAACAGCCCTGCTGCGAAGTGGATAGCCTCAACCCGGCGCTGGTCGAGCGCATGGGAGCTCACTTCTACAACGACAGCGTGGCTGCCCCGTTCGCGCATCCAGGCAAGCAGCGAGCAGAACTCGATCGGGGTTGGCGTTGTGTGCCGAAGCGCCCGACGCTCATCTCCACAGTACGCCCCCGTGGTGCCAATGACCCCCGTTGGAATGCCCGCCTTCTCCAGAACACGGCGCACGAAGAAGGTGGTGGTTGTCTTCCCGTTCGTCCCCGTCACCCCGATGATCCGGAGTGCTCGGCTGGGTTCCCCGAAGAAGCGATGGGCAACCACAGCCAGAGCCGTTCGAGTATCCGGTGTGCATACCACCGTACACCCATCCGGCACCTGTGTTGGAGGCTCTTCACAGAGCACGCCGCGCGCGCCGTTCCGAATAGCCTCTGCAATGAACCGATGTCCATCATGTGCATGCCCTCGGACGGCAACGAATAACGCCCCGGGACGGCACTGCCGCGAGTCGTCGCAGAGTGCGTCAATCCCTATCTCCATGCTCCCGCAGAGGCACTCGTACGGCAGCCCCTGCAGGAGGAGAGCCAGCGGAACGGGAACGTTCACCACGGTTCCTCCTCTTCAGGCTTCTCCGGCGGTTGAGGCAGAACAACAGCTTCGGGCAACCCGAGGAGCTCGCCGATGCGCCGGAGCAGTTGCCGCTCCAGAATGCCGTTCGATGCCCAGAAGTGCACCCGGTTGGTAATATACCCCTCCATCCCGCTTAGCTCGGCGCTCAGGCGCAGCTCTACACCGCTGGTGTCGAGTTCACGCAGGCGCACCGTATACTGCACGCGCCCATTCATCCAGCGGGCACCGCGAATGCGCGGCAACTGCACGCTATAGCGTTCCATGACCGCCCGGGTGGAATCTTCTCCCTGGACCAGGACACAGTACTCCGACCGGAGGATACCCGAGAGAGTACCCGCGGTATCCTCCAGGTAGCGCTCGTACTCCAGCTGGCATCCTCGCTCGGTGATTGCGTGCTTAACAGCACGCCACACCTCGGGAAAGCGTTTCGGGAGGGTCAGACGAAATTCCTCTTGCGCGACCGCCACACTTAGACACAGACTCACACCCAGAAGCCATCGGAGCATGACTGCGCCCATTACGGACTGACCTGCTCGGGAGGGCGTAGACGAACGGCAACAACTTTTGAGACGCCGTCTGGCTGCAGAGTGACACCGTAGAGCGTGTCCACCGCCTCCATCGTGCGCTTGTTGTGGGTGATGAGCAGGAACTGCGTCGTATCGGCAAATCCACGCAGCAGGCGCAGGAAGCGGTCAATGTTGGCATCGTCGAGCGGCGCGTCAATCTCGTCCAGAACGCAGAAGGGGCTCGGCTTGACCAGGTAGAGAGCGAACAGGAAGGCAATCGCCACCAGGGTTTTCTCACCCCCGGAGAGCTGTTCGAGCAGCTGTGGGCGCTTGCCCCGAGGCTTTGCCACGATGTCCACCGATGCCTCCAGGGGGTCTTCTCCACTCAGGCGAAGATCGGCTTCATCGCCCTCATCGAAGAGGAGCCGGAAGAGGCGCTGGAAGTTGCGGCGCACCTGCTCGAAGGTCTCGGTAAAACGCTGGACCGCAACGCGATGGGTCTCCTCAGCGATCTGCTCTAAGGAGAGTGCTGCCTGCTGCAGATCCGCATGCTGGGACTCAAGGAAGCGCAAGCGCTCGCAGAGCTGTTCATACTCCTGGAGAGCTCGGAAGTTGACCGGACCGAGAGCCTCCAGCTGCTGAGTTGCTTGCCGTATTTGCTGCTGGAGACGTGAAAGCGGCGGCAGAGGCTGTGGGAGCTCCACTGCAGCGGGCTCCTCGCCGAAGAGCTCGCGGAAGCGTTCGCAGAGCTCTTGCCGCTGTGTTCGAAGTTGCTCGCAGCGCAGCTCAGCGGCATGGAGGCGGTCAAACGCCTCGTCACGCTGCTGCTGGAGAGATTGCAGCTGTGCGGCAATGTCCGTATAACGCTGCCGGTGCTGCTGAAGACGCTGCCGATACTGCTCCTGCTGCTGCCGGAGCTCCTGGAG
>Ga0209289_100076_pt1 | contig 61946 bp, 55 predicted proteins | sample GXS110809BmetaG_FD_184121 | JGI IMG/M metagenome (GOLD analysis project Ga0209289, IMG submission 184121) | Hot spring microbial communities from Gongxiaoshe hot spring, China to study Microbial Dark Matter (Phase II) - GXS 110809B (SPAdes)... ... | reverse complement strand
CTGCGGCCGTCAGGGCGACCACGGCCATCTCCAGCACCACCGCATGATGCATCGCGCTGCCTCTGCGCCCCGCCTTCACCATTTCAAGAGATGGATCTCGTCAATGGCTACCGTCTGGCGGTTACGATAGAGAGCGATGAGGATGCCTAAGCCGACGACGGCTTCGGCCGCCGCCACGACGATGATGAAGATCGTGAAGATCTGCCCCATGTTCTCCGAGATGCGCCCCATCGCTTGCCAGTAGCGGGTGAACGCGATGAAGTTCAAGTTCGCCGCATTCAGGATCAACTCGATAGACATGAAGATGATGAGGATATTGCGACGGGTGAGCACGCCCAGCACCCCAATGGCGAAGAGCATGAAGCTGACGACGAGGAAATCCACGATCCCCTTTGGAGCCGCGAGACCTTCGAGGAATCGGCCCACGAATGAAGTCGGCTCCTGAAGCGCCCAGATCATCGCCACCTGCATCTCCCCCTTCCCCCGATGCCATTCGCTGCCAGGACGTTCAATCGAACGTCTCCTCCTGACGTCGCGTGCGGGCCAGGATCACCGATCCAACGATCGCCACCAGCAGCAGCAGCGACGCGATCTCGAAGGGCAAGGCAGCGCGCGTGTAGAGCGCGCTCCCCACCCGCTGGGTATCCTCCGAGAGCGTGAGCGCCGCCTCCTCCATCGGAACGGCGGCCTGCGGCAGAAGGTTCGTCTCGCGCCGCAGGGCGACGATCGTCGCGATGAGCATCGCGCCCACGAGCACCCACGCCATGGCTTCCTGCCGCGTGAATAAGCGCGTCGCCTCGGTGATCTCTTCGCGCACGTTCACGAGCATGATGACGAAGATGAAGAGGACGACGACGCCACCGACGTAAATGAGGATCTGCGCGCCCGCCACAAACTCCGCATGCAAGAGCAAGAACAAACCGGCCACGCCGACCAACGCCCCCATGAGATACAACGCCGCGTGCACGGCCGATCGCGCCCGAATGAGCGAAACGGCCATGATGAGCACGAAGAACGCCAGCCCATAATAGAAGACGATCTGCGCCCCTTTCAGCTCCATGCCCCCTCCTCATCGCGTATAGAGCGGTTGCTCGATCCCCTTCTCCAACATCTCCCACGACCAGACGAAATCCTTCCGCCGATAGATGGCCAGCTCGAACTCCTGCGTCAACTCGATGGCGTAGGTCGGACAAGCATCCTGGCAATGGCCACAGAACATACACCGCGAAGTGTCGTAAGTATAGTCCACCAAGACGCGCTTCCTCTTTATCTTCCCCTCATGATCCACGTACTCGCGCACAGCTTCGACGACCGTGATCAAATCCTCCGGGCACGCGACGGCGCACAAGTTGCATGCGATGCAAAGGCTCTCGCCCGTCTCCGGGTCGAGATTCAACCGAGGGGCCCCACGGAATCGCTCAGCGACTTTCGGTCGAACGAGCGGATACTGCTCCGTGTAGCAATGCTTCGGCGCCTGATATTTGAACGTGACGAGCAACCCCTTGATCAAGTCCAAGAGCAGGAATCGCGACAGGACCTGTTTCCAATTTCGTCTCGGTTCCGCCATGAAAGCACCTCCATAGGCTCACACTTCCGCGAAGACCTCTTCTTCCCCCCTCTCGGGCAGACGGATCTGCCGCTGGACGCGCAGATTGAAATCAGCCGAGCGGCGATTGATCACCGCCAGCACGATCCATACGATCGGAATGCCGAGAAGCAGGGAAGCCACCATGAGGAAGAGCTTCCCCCACGGCCACACGCTCACCAGCCGTTCGCCGGCATCGGTCCGCACGGTCTCCACCAAACCCAGATATTGGGCCAGGATGAGCATGGCTCCCGTCACCAAGATGTTCGCCAGTCCGGCCGGAATCAGCCACTTCCATCCCAGGCTCATCAATTGATCGTACCGATAGCGCGGGAACGTCCACCGAAACCAGATGAAGCAGTACACGATGGCGAAAACCTTCACAGCGAAGACGACCACCGCCAAGAGGGCATAGAGCCATGTCCCCGGCTCGGCCAGCTTCGTCATCCCTGGGAAATGCCATCCCCCGAGGAAGACCGTCGCAGCGAGAGCCGCCGAGATGACGATGTTCGTATACTCAGCGACGAAGTAGAGCGCCCAGCGGAAGCCGCTATACTCGGTGTGATATCCGGCGACGATCTCCGATTCCGCCTCCGGCAGATCGAATGGCGCGCGATTGGTCTCGGCCAGCCCCCCGACGAGGAAGATCAGAAAGGCGACGGGTTGATAGAAGACATACCAGATGCGATCGGTCATCTGCGCCTCGATGACCCCGACCATCGAGAGCGTCTTCGCGAACATCAAAGGTCCGACCAAGGCTAGGGCGATGGCAACTTCGTAGCTGACCATCTGCGCCGACGACCGCAGCGCCCCCAACAGCGGATATTTACTATTGGAGGCCCAACCGCCTAAGATGATCCCCAAAACGCCCACCGAGGAGACGGCCAAGATGAAGAGCAGTCCGATATTGATGTCCGTGATCGTGGCGCGCCCGGGACCAAAGGGGATCACGGCCAAAACGACGAGCGACGCGACGACCGAGATCATCGGCGCGAGCATGAAGATCGAGCGCTCGGCTCGCGCCGGGATGATATCCTCCTTCGAGAGCAATTTCAACGCGTCGGCCAACGGCTGCAATAACCCATACGGCCCGACGCGCATCGGTCCCAGCCGCGCTTGAATGAAGGCGCTGATCTTACGCTCGGCGTAGACCAAATACGCCGCCACCGTGAGGATCACGAAGAGCACGATCACGATCGTCGGCAGCCGCCGCAGGATGTACTCGGAGACGACCGGATTGTTCCAGATCGCCCAAAACAGCTCCATGCCTCCCTCCTACCGATCCACCTCCCCAAGCACGATATCAATCGAACCGATCAAGGCGACGACATCCGCCACCAGGTGCCCGATGGCCATCTTCTTAAGCGCCTGCAGATTGATGAGCGACGGTGGACGAATACGCAACCGTTCGGGGAAGGATGTCCCATTGCTCACCAAGTAAATCCCCAGCTCCCCCTTAGGCGACTCGATGGAATGATAGACCTCGCCGACGGGTGGGCGAATGATCTTCGGGACCTTCCCCATGATTGGCCCCGGATGCAACTTCTTCAGCTTGTCCAGGCACTGGAGGATGATCAAGCGGCTCTGGCGCATCTCCTCCATGCGCACGAGATACCGATCATAGGTATCTCCGTTCTCCCCCACCGGGATCTCGAACTCGACCTGATCATAGACTTCATAAGGGAAGGCCTTGCGAATGTCCCACTTGACCCCGGAGGCACGCAGCACCGGTCCGGTGACCCCCAAATCCTTCGCCTCTTCCGCCGTGAGGATGCCGATCCCCACGGTGCGTTGGAGCCAGATGCGGTTCTCGTTGAGGATGGTCTCGTACTCCTTGAGCCGCTCCGGGAGGATGCGACAGAAGGCGCGCACCTGCTCCTCAAAGCCATCGTAGATGTCGTACTGCAAGCCGCCAATGCGAAAGGCATTGGCCGTCAACCGCGCGCCGAAGTAGTTCTCGAAGATCTTCAAAATCTCCTCCCGCTCCCGGAACGCATAGAGGAAGATCGTGACCGCCCCGATGTCCATGGCGTGCGTGCCGAGCCACAGGAGATGGCTCGCAATGCGCTGCAACTCGGTGAGGATCACGCGAATATAGCGCGCCTTCTCCGGCACTTCGATCCCGGCGATCTTCTCCACCGTCTCCACGTAGCAGAGATCGTTGGAGACAGCCGCCACGTAATCGAGCCGATCGAAGTAGGGCTCAATGTGGACGTAGGTGCGATTCTCGCAGATCTTCTCCACACCGCGATGCAGGTACCCGATGTCGCAGTCCAGATCGATGACCGTCTCCCCATCCAACTTCAGGATCACCCGCAGCACGCCATGCGTCGAAGGATGCTGCGGCCCCATGTTGAGCACCATCTCGCGCGCAGCAAGCAAGCGTTCCCGAGTGATGGCGATCTCCGGCTTGTGCATTACTCGAATCTCCCGCTGTATTCGGTCCCCTCGCGGAACTCGATCATGTTCAGATGCTTCTCGCACCAGCGATTGTAGCGGAACTCCAACGGATAGTCCTTCCGCAGCGGATGCCCCTCCCAATCCTCCGGCAGGAGCAATCGTCGCAGATCGGGATGCCCATCGAATCGCACGCCGACCAGATCATAGGCCTCCCGCTCCATCCAATTGGCCGCGCTCCAGACTGAGACGACACTCGGACACGCTTCCCCTTCGGCCAGATTCACTTTCAATCGCCACCGCACGTTCCGCGGGAAGGAATAGAGGTGATAGATCACCTGAAGGGGCTTTTCCGCATCGGGGATATGCCGCGCCGTGAGATCGGTCAGGAAATCGAACTGCGCCTCCTCATCGTCTCGAAGGAAGCGACAGACCTCCACGATCCACTCCCGCGCGATCGTGAGCGTGGGCAGGCCAAGGATCTCTACGGCTTCGAGCACGGCGTCGGGGAACTGGGCCCGTAATTTATTCAGAATGGGATCATCGGTCATCTCAACGATCGGAAGCGTCGGGGACGCTTTCGTCGCAGAGGCCCCCTTGGGCGTTGGTTTGTCCTTCTTCTCCTCCGGCATATGGCGTTGTACGTCGGCGTGCGGTGACCCTTCTCAAACAGAACGACTTTGTAACACAGACGCTCTGGTTTGTCAACGCGCGGCGAAGAGCAGCTTTGCTTCGCGCTCGAACCGAAGACGCTTCAGGTACGGGACGCTCTATTGGCAAGTCGCAACGCACGGAGTATAATCGGCCATTTGTATGAGAGCGCATGGCGTGGGAGGGAAGCGGTGAAGGCACGACAGCATGTGGGGATTCCGCCTCATGGCGGACGTCTCGTGAATCGGCTCTTGCACGGCGCAGAACGGGAGGCCGAGGAACAGGTGGCGCGCACCGCCCCGCGCATCGCGCTGGATGCATGGGCGATCTCAGACCTGGAGTTGATCGCCGTTGGGGCCTTCAGTCCCTTGGAGGGCTTCATGGGGAAGGACGACTATGAATCCGTCCTCCACCGGAAGCGATTGGCCAATGGCCTTCCTTGGACGATCCCGATCACGCTGGCGGTGACGCACTCGGAAGCTGATAAGCTCGGCGAGGGAGAGCCCGTCGCGTTGACCGACTCCTGCGGGCGCGCGCTCGGCGTGCTCTATCTCGAGCAAAAGTATGGCGTGGAGAAGGAGCGCGAAGCGCGCTTGGTCTTCGCGACGACCGATCCGGCTCATCCGGGTGTTCGGCGCCTCTATGAGACGGGAGAGGTCTACCTCGCCGGGAAGATCAGTCTGTTGCATCGTCCCGAGCGGCGGGAATACCAGGCCTATAGGCTCGATCCCGCCGACGCGCGCCGCGTCTTTCAACAGAAGGGCTGGCGCACAATCGTGGGCTTTCAGACGCGCAATCCCATCCATCGCGCGCACGAGTACATTCAGAAGTGCGCGCTGGAGATCGTGGACGGCCTCTTCCTGCATCCGCTCATCGGCGAGACCAAAAGCGACGACATCCCGACCGCCGTGCGCATGCGCTGTTATGAGGTCTTGCTGCGACACTACTACCCGCAAGATCGCGTCGTGCTCGGCGTCTACCCGGCCGCGATGCGGTATGCCGGGCCGCGCGAGGCCGTCTTCCACGCCCTCGTTCGCAAGAATTATGGCTGCACGCATTTCATCGTCGGGCGCGATCATGCGGGCGTCGGGAATTATTACGGGAGCTTCGACGCGCACCGCATCTTCGATGAGTTCGATCCTGAGGAGTTGGGGATCGTCCCGCTCTTCTTCGACAACGCGTTCTATTGCCGGCGATGCGGAGGTATGGCGTCGGCCAAGACATGCCCCCATGGGGAGAGCGAGCGCCTCACCCTTTCGGGGACCGAAGTGCGGCGCCGCTTGCGCGCCGGCGAGCCTCTGCCACCGGAATTCACGCGCCCGGAAGTGGCCGAGATCTTGGCCGCCGCATTCGTGAACGAAGGAGGAAGCTGATGGAGAGCGTGCGGGAGCACGGATTCGCCCTCTGGCTCACCGGTCTGCCCAGCTCTGGCAAGACGACGATCGCGCGCTTGATCGAACGCGAGCTGCGCGCTCGCGGCCTGAAGGTCGAAGTACTCGATGGCGATGAGGTCCGACAACATCTCAGTCCACAACTGGGCTTCAGCAAAGAAGAACGGGATATACACATCCGGCGAATCGCCTATGTGGCCAAGCTCCTTGTGCGCAACGGCGTCATCGCGATCATCGCCGCCATCTCCCCGTATCGTGAGACGCGTCGGTATGCGCGCGATCTGATCGGCCACTTCGTGGAAGTATACGTGAACTGCCCCCTGCAGGTCTGCATCGAGCGCGATGTGAAGGGCCTTTACCAGAAGGCCCTGCGGGGAGAGATCGCGAACTTCACCGGCGTCTCCGATCCATATGAAGAGCCCCTCGCTCCGGAGTTGGTCGTCCACAGCCATCAGGAGACGCCCGCCGAGAGCGCCCGTCGCGTCCTGACGCGATTGATCGAACTCGGCTATCTACGCTCCTGAAGGCACGCCCCCTCACCCCTCCGGCGAGGCGAGCTTCGCGCGCACGATCTCACTGACCCGGCGCCCTTCGACCAAGTGCCCGGCGAGTTTCGCCATCACGGCCTTCATCACCGGCCCCATATCCTTCACCGTTTTCGCCCCAAGCTCGAGAATCGTCTCGACGACGACCCGCTCGATCTCGGCATCGCTCAGCGGAGCGGGCAGATACCCCTCCAGGATCTCGATCTCCCGAGCCTCCTTCTCGGCCAGCTCCGGACGTCCACCCTGACGGTATTGCTCGATCGCCTCCCGTCGTTGCTTGATCAACCCCTTCAAGACCTCGATCACGTCCGCATCCGTGAGCGCCCGCATCTCGGCGACCTCGCGATGCTTGAGCGCCGTCTTCACCATGCGGAGCGTGCTCACGCGAAGCTCTTCGCGCGCCTTCAAGGCGGCGAGGAAATCCCGCTCGATGCGCTCCTGCAAGCCCATCGCCTCCTCCTCCCCCTCACGAAGGTTCTCCCAATGCGCTCCAGAGCTGATCCCGCTCCAACTTGCGTACCAGCTCGAGCGCTTGAAGCAGATTCTCCTTCACGATGCTCCAATCCGGGTAGGTCTCCATCTCGATCCCTCGCTCGACCTCGACGAGCACCGGATGTAGGAGCTGACGAAGCCGTTCCAGGTCTTCCTTCAATCTGGCCATCGCATTAACTCCTCGCCAAACGTGACGCTTCAAAAATATACCACAATCTCGACGGGGGCGCGCGTGAAGCCCCCTTGCCCCACAAAGCGATCGCGCCTGTCTCGACAACGCGAGCCACGATCGCTAAACTCAATGCCTATGGCAACGAAGCTGAAGATCGGCGATCTCGCTCCAGATTTCGCGCTGCCGGATCAAAAAGGCGAAGTGCGGCGACTCTCGGACTTTCGAGGACGATGGGTCGTCCTCTACTTCTACCCGAAGGACAACACGCCGGGGTGCACGAAAGAGGCCTGCGGCTTCCGCGACCTCTTCCCGAAGTTTCAGCGGCGGAAGATCGTGGTCATCGGCATCAGCACGGACTCGGTCCGCAGCCACGAGAAGTTCGCCGAGAAATACGACCTCCCCTTCCTCCTGCTCGCCGATGAGGAGAAGGCGGTCGTTCGCGCCTACGGCGTCTGGGGCCAGAAGTCCTTCATGGGGCGTACGACGATGGGCACACATCGCACCTCATTCCTCGTGGATCCGGAAGGGCGTATCGCAAAAATCTACGAGCGGGTGAGACCGGAGACGCACGCCGAGGAGGTCTTCCGAGACCTCGAACAGTTGAGGAAAACCGGCTGACGCCGGGCGCGGGATCAAGATGGCGTCCTCGCTCGATCTTCCCGGGCGCGATGCTCCCGCCGGAAGATCCATACCGTGCCCAAGATCGTCACCATCCCCGGGACGAGCAAAAGGAGAAATCCCCAATCCGGCCTCCATCGTCCGCTCGCCGGATCATATTGAAAACATCGAAAGAGGACGTCGCGGCGGGGAAGAGGATACGCGGGGACGAACTCGCCCCGCAACTCTCGAACGACTTCTTGGAGGCGAACAGGGGAAACGGTCCCTCCGATCAAGAACCGGACGATGCGTCCCTCGCGGATGCCGATCACCATAGCCGGATGATCGTATTGACGCGAAGCCGCCTCCCACTCGAACCAAAAGCCCGTCGCCCGGACCAATCGAGCGATGTCCTCGGCCGAAGCGACGCCGAAGATCCACGCGCGCTCGTTCGAGAGCCCCAAAGAATCCGCCAGGCTCACCATATCTGAGAGAGTATCGCGGGCGTCAAAGCTCAGGACGACGAGCGCATACTCTCGCCCCGCTCCCCCGACCGAAGCCGTGGCTGCTTTAAGAGACCGGAGCAGAGGAGAGCAAACGCCCGCGCATCTTGTGAAGATGAGCGTCAACAGGATCGGCCGCTCGCGCCAAAGCTCGGATAAGCGGAAGACTTCCCAAGAGTGAACGAGGATGTCCGGAACGGGCTGATAAAGATATCGCCCTTCGTTCGGCGGGGAGTCGGCTTCCCCCCTCACGACTTGAGCCATCGCAACAGGCGCGGTCAGGAGCGTACCGGCCAAGACGGCGATCTTCACAATGGCTCCGACGTGCGAAAGGCAAGGACGCATCGTCTCCCCGTCTCCCACAGATAGAGCAAGACGCCAAGGAACAGCACCGCAATGAATCCGAGCGCGATCCGCGCGTAGTCCACTCCCTGGATGACCTCCTGCGGATACACGGCATAGCGTCGCGGAACTGAATGCGCCCCACCCAAATAGAACATCGAGAGGAAACCATACCCCCCGATCACAAAGAGCGCGGCGATCAGCTTCGCGAGTCGGCCGTTTTCGGATCGTCCGCTCACCTCGTGCCCGAAGTGGGCCGCAAACCCCAGGAGCATGAGAACGACTCCCATCAGATAGTACGTGTGGAAGTGAGCAGGCACCCAGAGCGTGTTGTGGAACCGCAAGTTCACAGCAATCGTCGAATCAATGACAGCGGCCACGCCTCCGATGGCCCATCCCATGACGCCCAAGTACATCAAGAGCGAGCTGAGCGTCCACCGCATGGGCGCCCCATAGGTCAGAAGGAGCGTGCTGAAGATGGTCACCACAGCCGCCGGCACCGAGATGAAGTAGGAGGCCACTTGCCCGAGCACCTGCATCCACTGCGGCTGCACGAAGTCCATGTAGAGGTGGTGGAAGTAGGCGAACAAGACGAGGAACAACACCGTGTTCCAGGCGATCGCCACAAGGCGATTCGTCTTCCAAGGGCGCCCACTATATCGAGGGAGAATATCATAGACGAGAACGACGCCCAAATACATCGTGATGTTGACCAAGACGTGCCCGAAGAAGAAGATGAGATTCTTCATGAGGAGGGCATCGTTGGTGAACCCTGTTCCCGCCCATTCCAAGAACGAGAGCACGAGGATGATCACCGCCGCGAGAAAACCGGAGAGGGCCGAGATCAGGCTGACCGTGGTGATCAAAACAGCCGGAGGAACCTCCGGCTCCGTCTCCCCTCGGATGTAATGCCAGGCCAACGCCGCTCGCAGCGAATACTGCTGCGCGATCGCCCGCAGAAGGTCAACCGCCCATACCGTCCATCCCACGCCCAAGATCGCCAGGGAGAAGAGGAACGTCCACGTCGCCCACGTAGGCCAAACGCCAGCCGGATAAAAAGGGAGTGGATAGAGGAAGTACCACCCTACGCCAAATCGCCCGATGAGCGTCGTAGCCAGAAGCAATAGGACTCCAAGGAGCGTGGCTCCCAACGCCGCCCACGAGACCCCTCGACTGGGACGTACATATTGGGTCAAGACGTAACTCACCGCCGCCATCGCGCCCACAAACCACGTCCCCACCATCCCCAGTCCATGTAGGGTCATGACGGCATAAAACCATTCCGGCAGCAGCGTGGGCAGCAGATTTGCCTGAACGATCCGCATGAAGGCACCAAGGAGCAAGAGGATCGGGAACAGGAGCAACATCACCATCATCCACGTGCCCGTCAAACGTCGCCAACGCTGTTGCTCTATCCCCGGGGAGACGACAATCCTTTCCACCATGTCCCCTCCTCCCATGCGCTTCATTCCACGAAGAACACCCCTCGCATGCGGTGATGCGCCGAACCACAAAATTCCAAACATAGGACGGTATAGCGCCCGCGCTCATTCAGCCGCACGCGGAGGCGATTCACATAGCCCGGCATAGCTTGCGTTTGCGCGATCAGTTGCCCGTTCGGAGCATAGAGGCTGAAACCGTGGTTCACATCAAAGCTCGTCACGCGGAACTCCACGAGACGTCCGGCCGGAACCCTGACCGGTGGCGCAAACGAAGAAATCTCTTCCCATTGCTCATCCGTCTCGATCGGCGCTTCCGAGATCGCAAAGGCGAACTGCTTCCCCACGACGTGGATGACTCGGTCTGGGAGTTGCCCGTCCGCCGGATATGGCATGCGCGGTAGCGTAATCCCCAAAAAGGCCGTCAAGATCCCAGTGAGCGTGAAGAAGAAGACCTTCCGCGCTTGGTTGGCCGAACGATACTCCACCTCGCGGACCTGCCGCGTGCTTCGCCCAACGAGCAGAAAAACAAAAGCGATGAATACCGCAAGGACGACGAAAAGATAGAAGACGGACACTTGCGACATAACCCCACCTCCATGCCCTCACACGCCTAGTTTACGGGAGGCCGATCGAACGTCAAGTCATCACTTTTGAGCGACTTGGTTACCGAAAAGAAAATACCCCACCGTATGTGTCCGCCAAGGTCAGGTGGAGATCATTATCAGAAAGAGAACCTCACAGAAGCTGAAACTTGACGAGGAGGGGCAAATTGTCCCGGCGTGAAAAGACTCTCACGCGCTACGACGTAGACGTTATTCGCGAGGTTCTCGATAGCCACCTCCAGGGTGATCGCAGAACGCGAACGCCGGAGCAGATCCACCCCCACACTGAGACTTGCGACCAAATGTCCCGGGACGCGATCACGCTCTCCCTCAGTCACGGCCGCCGCATGGACATGCCCCTCTCCACCGTGGTGAATCGGGGTTCCACTCCCATATTCGAACCACACCCCAGTCCAGAATCCTCGACGGCGCGGCGCATAGAGGATGCCAGCTGTCCCCGTGTGCGTTTGGTCAAAGGGCGCGAGGAATCGGCCCTTGTGTCCCCCATGCCCGGCGGCTATGAAGCCTCCTCTCGTTGGGGGGTAATAGTACGCGCGCGAGGCGGAATAGTTGAAGAACCCCGATAAACCGATCCGCTCCAGCATCGGAACCTCCGCCGACAATTCGACGCCCATCACGCGCTCTCGATCGAAGTTGACGTAAGGGAAGACCCAAAGCTCCGGGAACCGAACCGTGTGCGAAGGGAAATCGCCCAAACGAGAGAACGCCATGAGATGGATGCGGATGTCCTCTCGCCATGTTCGGGCGATTCCGACGTGAAACTGATGCGCCCTCTCGGGAAGTATCGGTTGCGCGGGCACATGCCCATACTCTCGAACGAAGCGACCCGGTTCAGCGCTGGAGAGGAGAATCGCCTCAATCGGTGGAGGGATGAAGAGGCGATTGTAGCTCAATTGAAGCGTCGTCCCCACCTTCGGGATGAAGAGAGACGCTCCGACGCGAGGACTCCACTGGACCGAGCGGGTGACCAGCCGATGAGCATCAAACCGCAAGCCCAGATCCAAAGTCAGCCATCGCCTCGCCCGAAACTGATCTTGGAGATAGGCACTGACATGCCCCCCATGCTCCCGCGCTCGCCACGTCGTGCGAAGGAAGTCGAGGCAGAAGAGATCATAACGATCGCAAAAGCGGCGATAGTTCGTCGGGTCCAAAACGAGGAGTTCGCGCGGACGTAAGGAGACGACATCGCTCCCCACTTTCACTGCGTGGGAAGGAGTCGCGTAAGCGAAATCGGCTTTGGCGCCAAAGGTGTCCAATCGGCGAACGAAGAGCGCCCAAACCGAACGCGGGTCGAGCGAGGGAAAGAGTTTCGCGCGACTGAAGCGTTGATAGAGAGCCACATGTATGGTCGTCTGCGCGGAGAGCACGCGATCCCATACGGCGATGAACGTCTGTTCGCGCCCGTGCTGACGAAGATCACGGCCAAGACGCTCTTGCGCCGCCGTGTTCGGAATTTCGAAGGCGAGACCGTTCCCCATGAGCGTGAATCGAAAGAGATCGCGCACGTTCGGCTGGACATCGAACTGAAGGAAGCTGCGGAGCCCACGTCCGAAGTCATGATGCGCCTCGCGTTCCGGCGGACTTAAGAACCGCGCCGACTGCCAACCCACGACGCGGGCATAATAGCCGAAGCGCCCCCGGTGCCCACCGTATTCGATGGCCGCATGATGGCGAAGCGTCGTTCCTGCGGTCAATGTCATCATCCCCTCGGAAGGACGCCCGAGCCCAGACTTGGTGACGACGTCCAATACGCCTCCAAAACGGTTCCCATATTCAGCCGAGAATGGCCCCGTGACGACATTCATGGATTCGATGATCCCCGGATCGAGACCGGGCGAGAAAAGGGCATGAGGATTCTCCCAGAAAAAGACTCCATTGAGCATGGCATTGAGCGCCAGCTCGCTCCCTCGGACATGAACGAGATCGTCATGGCTTCGTACGGCTCCTGGGACGAGTGCGGCGATCACTTCAGGGAGGTGAATCTGAACAGGTCGAGGGAGCGCAGCGATCTGTCTCTCCCCGACGATCGTCCCGGTCGGCGGCCCCTGGAGTTGGGTGGCATGAGGCGCTTCGACCGTCACGACCTCGCGCAGGGGTTCGATCTCCAGCAGAATATCGAGCGCGAGCACTTCGCGAGGAGCGAGCCTGAGGATCCTTTGCTCGGGCCGAAACCCAGGGGGAGCGACGCGAAGACGATAGCGCCCCGGAACGAGGCGTTGGAAGACGAAGCGCCCCAGCTCATCGGTGATCGAACGATTCCGCTCCCCAGAGTCCATATCCTCCACCTCGACGGAGACGCCCGAAAGTGGACGATGATCCAGTCGGACCATCACTCGCCCGGTGAGCGTCCCCCACACCTGTGCCGGGACGATCGCACAAACCCCGAAGGCCGTCGCGATAAGACCAACGGCGAAGATGCCGCGAAAGACCATAGAGTCTCTCTCCACCACTGTAAGGGGAGCACCCTCTCCTCACTGCGAGAGAAATGCTCCCCTTTGAGCGATTTCAGTGTTCGAGCTCAAGCGCGAAGGCGCGCAGAGGCCCTCGTGCTCGAATCTGTCCGACCTTCCTCGCTCGACCCGTCTCCAGGTTGACCTCGAAGAGGGTGCTCCAGCGCTCGCCAGGTAGGACCGTGACCAAATAGGCCGTGTCATGCCCAGCGATGTCAAAGTGCGTCAGCGGCCCTACATCAATCCCCAACGGGCCCACGATGCGCAACACCCCGTCCCCTGGAGGGTCCAACAGGACCAAGGCATCTTGCAGAGCATCGATGCCATAACAAGGGGCCGTTCCTTCTCGTGGAGACGGTCCGTGATTGTGGCCGTGGGCGATGGCCACGATGTTCGCCTTCTTCCCATCTTCGTAATGCAAGCGGCCGTCCCGCCAGAGGCGACCGGATCCGACATCAATCCGCCAGTTCGCATCCGCATCACTGACGATGCGCAGGCGATCCGAAGCCGGATTGAAATCGAAGCCAAAAACATCCCCGGGCAGCGGCTGTTCGAAAGAAACAGCAGCCACCGGCGTCGCCTCTCCTGTCTCGGGAGAGATCCAATAGAGCTGCGGGGTCTCTCCATCAGTGATCCCATAGAGCCGACCGTTGGAGACGCGAAAGTCAAGCCCGGCGAAGGGCAGCGTGGGACCAATCACGCGAACCTCCAACGTGTGTGTATCGAACTCAATGAGATTCCCGTCCCAATCCACCGCGTACGCGGAATGAGGGGACGGACCAACAGCCAACGGAGCTTGAGATATCCCCATAGACGAGACGATCAAGAGGACGACAGTGACATAGCGCGCCAAAGGTGTCTTCCATCCCATAGCCATTCTCCTCCAGATCACAAGTTTTCACCCCGACGAACAATCGTCGGGGAAAACGAATACACCGGCGGAAACTTCAGGGAACAAGAGGCTCCAGCACTGGAAGGCCTTCAGAAAGGCAAAGACGTGACCGGAGGAGATCGCGTGTGCAGAAGAGGAAGCGATAGGCTTTCAAAAGCCTCGGCTTCACATGCAACTAGAGAGCCCGACGGCAATGGATCGTAGGGAAGGATTGAAGCTCCCCCTACCGCCTGTTGAAAGCGAGAGGCTGCCGTCATCGCCCCTGCGCAAGTACGCGGGCAGGAGCGAATCGCTTGGCGCCGATGATATGCTCCCTTTGATGGCGTCGCCGAGTCTCCCCGCGACGGACGACAACAACACGTCGCCATCCGCGCGCAGCAGCTCATCCGACATGTCGCCACTGACGAGGACGCCAATGGGCTAATTCCGAAAACGATCAGGGCACCAAGGACAAAAACGGTGAGTACACGAAGGAAGGATTTCACTCGCAGGCGTGTCAGAGCACCCGTCGCATGAGCACGGAGACAGGCAAATTCACTTACCCACTGCGCCTCCTTTTGCTCACCGCAAATCATCCGGCTCCATCTCCCCGACGAACGCAGGCACTATACTATCAGAAAGATTCCAGGCCTGTCAACCAAATTCAACTGTGGAATTTCCGACTGACTCGACGAGATCAGCCACCGAACTATATCGAGTGTTGCGAGCTTGGTGGTGAGGTGAGGCGCGTACACCAAAGGAAGGCCCGCCCCATTGCTACGCTGACATTGGCATTGGGCGCAGCACTCGACTTTTGAGGCCGAGTTGAGCAAGGCTCAACGGGAGCAGGTGAAACTCTGGGTTTGGGGGAGATGGAGATGGAATTTGTGAATCGGGTGAATCACCGGGCGAGGTGGCCCCTCTCTCCACCAGCCTCAAATCGCAAAACATCAACGTTGGTTTGCACGCAGCAAGACCTTCTCAGAGGCCGGGTTGAGCGACGTTTGCCGAACGAGGAGGTCTCAGCGACTCCAAAAGAGTACGGAAGCTCGTCCAATCAGATACTTGAACCGCTCCGATGCGGTCCAGGACATCTGCGTAGGCATGCGCGCTGCGCCCTCCGACCAAAATGGCCACGTGCTCGGGAAGGTAGTGGCGCAACTTCTCAAGCTCGGATGGGAGATGAGGATCGTCCGGTGGGTAGACGATGCTTAAGGCCACCGCCCTTGCTCGACTCTGGTGCGCCGCATGGGCGATCTCCTCAGCAGGGAGGTTCGGACCTAAGTACGTGACACTCCACCCTTCTGAGGTTGCAATAGCTGCGGCCGCTAGAGCTCCAATTTCGTGAAGTTGGCCGACGGGCGTAGTGACGACCAAGACCGGCGCTGTGGTTGAAGAAGTTTGAGCTCTTTCCAGATTTCCCAGGAAAGCCTGAATGACGGCCGATGCCAGATGCTCGTGCCCAATTCTTAAAGAACCCTCACGCCAACATTCCCCAATCTCCTGCATCAAGGGCAAGAAGACTCGCTCTATGACAACCGGCCATCCAAATGTGACAACTGCGCGGGCGAGCGCTCGTCGGAGCTCTTCGGCATCGAACCTTTCCACGGCCGAAAGACAGGCTTTCAAATGAGCTTCTAAAGCAGAATCGGAAGGCACTTCTTGAGCCCTCGTCCTCGCAGGCGAGTCATTCAATATGGCCAGGAGCTTTTCTGTGGGCAACTGCGCAATCTGTCCAATACTGTAGCCCATCTCTTTGACGCGGCGTAGCAGAAGGAGTCTGGCAATGTCCGCTTCCGAATAAAGGCGACGATTTGTTCGGGTCCGCACCGGAGCAATCGCCTTATAACGCCTTTCCCATGCTCGAATCACGTATGGCGTCAAGCCGGTTCGCTTTGCCACAGCCTTGATCGGAAAAAGAGACTCAGATTTCATAGAGGATAAAGTATAGGCTTGTGTCTATGATCTGTCTAGTTTTCGGTGAACGCTCCGAGCTTTCCATAAAAAATCTTAGACAGACTATTGACAATAAATAGACAGCTTGTATAATTATGGCCTTTGTGCTGTGGAAAAACCAAAAATAGGAGGGATAAGACAATGGTGAAGAGAGTCGCAGCAACTGCCTGTTTGGTCGTTCTGCTTTTGGGGCCTGTGGCGAGGTCAGAAAGCGGCCAGAGTAAAGACATTGTGGATACGGCCGTGGAGGCTCGCACATTCAACTCCTTAGTCACAGCGTTAAAAGCCGCTGGATTAGTGGAGACGCTCAAGGGCAAGGGACCTTTCACCGTATTTGCTCCAACAGATGAAGCCTTCGCTAAGCTCCCACCTGGGACGCTCGATGATCTGCTCAAACCGCAGAACAAGGATCGCCTCACCAAGATACTCACATACCATGTCGTATCGGGCAAGCTCATGGCATCCGATGTGGTCAAGCTGAAATCGGCGAAGACATTGAGTGGGGAGAGCTTGCAAATTCAGAGCGCCGGCGGCACGGTTACGGTGAATGGCGCCCGCGTGATCAAGACGGATATCACGGCGAGCAATGGCGTAATTCACGTCATTGACGCTGTGCTCTTACCCAAGAATTAACTCGATGGAGGAGGATGTTATGAGAAGTCCATTAGACACGATCGCTTTAGTGCTAATAATCGTCGGAGCATTGAATTGGGGTCTGTGGGGGATCTTCCAATTCGATCTCGTGGCGGCTATCTTTGGAGGTAATACCTCCTTTTTAAGCCGGGTCATTTATACCCTGGTTGGGCTGGCTGGGGTTTACGGTTTGACTTTGCTCGGCAAGAAGGCAAAAAGTGCGGCGTAGAGCGGGGCTTGGTCGCGCTTGTGAAACTCGGTCTCGATAGCTGAAGCGAGCGCGGAGACATTCATGATCTTAGCGGAACGCGAGCAACAGAGTGGTTAAGCGCGTCTTGGTCACCGGAGTTACGGGCTATGTTGGAAGCCGGCTCGTACCGCATCTGCTGAAAGCCGGCTACAAAGTTCGAGTATTCGTCCGGGACCGGCTGCGCCTACAGGGTCGTTTCTGGGCCGATCAAGTTGAGGTTGCGGTTGGGGACGTGCTCAATCCCGAGACGGTTCATCGGGCGATGAAGGCTGTGGATGCGGCGTTCTATTTGATCCACAGCATGGCCGAAAGCCGGGATTTTCACAAGCGCGACTGTGTGGCCGCTCATAACTTCGCCGAGGCGGCCCGTTCGGCTGGGGTGCAGAGGTTAATCTACCTGGGTGGATTAGGCGACCCCAAAGCCAACCTCTCTCGCCACCTTCAGTCGCGGCATGAGACTGGGCATGTCCTCCGCCGGGCGGGCATCCCCGTTACGGAGTTCCGCGCGGCCATTATTGTGGGTTCAGGAAGCGCGTCCTTTGAGATCGTGCGGAACCTGACCGAACGGCTGCCGGTGATGATTTGTCCTCGCTGGGTCTACACGCGCATTCAGCCTATAGCCATTGACGACGTGATCCGGTATCTGATCTCTGCGCTCGAGGTTCCGGAGAGCGCCGGTCAGATCATTGAGATCGGCGGAGCCGATGTGCTCACCTATGCGGAAATGATGCTGATTTATGCTCGAGTTCGAGGTCTCAGGCGGATGCTCATCCCGGTCCCACTTCTCTCGCCGCAACTTTCATCTTACTGGGTGCACTGGATAACGCCCATACCGGCGACTATAGCTCGACCCTTGATCGAAGGGCTTCGCAATGAGGTCATCGTGCGAGATGATAAGGCCCGGCGCTTGTTTCCTCACATTGAGCCGATTGGTTACGAGCAGGCCGTTCGGCGCGCCCTCGACGAACTGGCCAGTAACCACGTTGAGAGCAGTTGGGGCGATGCTCTAGCCTCCAGCCGAGGGGACATGCCTCCTGTTGTTCTCAAAAATGAGCAGGGGATGATCATCGAGCGAAGGAGTGAGATCGTTGCAGCTAGTCCAGAGCGCCTCTTTGAGGTTTTCTCCAGATTAGGAGGAGAGCGGGGATGGCTCTATGGGGATTGGGCCTGGCGGCTACGCGGGGCCTTGGACCGTTTGGTCGGAGGCGTGGGGTTTCGCCGGGGGCGTCGTCATCCGGATCAATTGCGGGTAGGGGATGTTGTGGATTTCTGGCGCGTCGAAGATATAGTGGCTGATCGCCTGCTGAGATTACGCGCCGAGATGAAGCTGCCCGGCTCGGCCTGGCTCCAGTGGGAGGCGAAACCGCAATCCGGCGGACGAACGCTCCTTGTGCAGACAGCTTTCTTCGCGCCCAGGGGATTATTCGGTCTGATCTATTGGTATGGGTTGTATCCGATTCACCGGGTGATCTTCTCAAACCTCATACGAGCGATCGCCCGACGTGCGGAGGCTAACCATGATCGGAGTAGCGGTGAAATGGTTAAGCGGTAGACTTCATGAGCTAGCGTCGCTCGGAGTTTTCCTGGCAGCTTGCTTCCTGGCTGCTGGAATCGGCTCCTGGTTCACTACTCCCCGCATCGAAGGGTGGTATGCCTTGTTGCGCAAACCGGACTGGACTCCTCCGAACTGGGTTTTCGGTCCCGTCTGGTCCGTCCTCTATGCGAGCATGGCTGTGGCCGCATGGCTCGTGTGGCGGCAGCTCGGGTGGTCTCGCGAACTCGCGCTCTTCGCCGGGCAGCTCGTGCTCAATATGGCGTGGTCGGCGATCTTCTTCGGGCTTCGCAATCCGGCAGCGGCGCTGGCCGAGATCCTTGCGCTCTGGGTGATGATTCTTTTGACGGCGATTTTCTTCTGGCGCGTCTCTTCAGTGGCGGGCTGGCTCATGGTCCCTTATCTGGCGTGGGTCAGTTTCGCCGCCGCTTTGAATTTCGCCATCTGGAGGATGAATCTGTGACCGATCCGCGTCATTACGTTGTGCTCGGCGCGACCGGTGGGATTGGCTCGGAGCTATGCCGGAGGTTGGCGGCTAAAGGCGCGCGGCTGACCATCGGCGCCCGCAGCGAAACCAATTTGATGAAACTGGCTGAAGAGCTGGGTGCCCATGCTGTTGTCGTGGATGCGACTCGATCCGATCAGGTCGAGCATTTCTTCACCGAAGCGATTCGTGTCCAGGGGCCGATATCGGGCGTTGTCCACTGCGTCGGCTCGTTATTGCTCAAGCCAGCTCACCTGACGACCGACGTCGAGTGGGCCAGCACGTTGGAGACGAATCTGACCTCAGCGTTCTTCGTTGTCCGCGCGGCGGCGCGCGCCATGATGCAGACCGGCGGGTCCGTCGTCCTGGTTTCTTCTGTCGTCTCGCACGTGGGCTTAGCCAATCACGAAGCCATCGCAGCAGCCAAGGCCGGACTTATCGGTCTGATGCGCTCGGCTGCGGCTACCTATGCCCCTCGCGGCATTCGATTCAACGCTGTCGCTCCCGGTTTGGTTCGCACACCGCTGACGGCTCGGCTGACGAGCAGCGAGAGCCTGCTCAGAGCTTCGGTAGCCATGCATCCGCTCGGGCGAATCGGCGAACCATCCGACGTGGTCTCGGCCATCGAGTGGCTCCTTGATCCCGCGCAGAGCTGGATCACCGGGATGGTCATCGCAGTGGACGGTGGATTAAGTGCCATTCGATCTCGACCGATGTGAACTTCGTGGAGCAAGCTCGGCAAAATGGTTTAAATCAAGCGTGCGAACATGTTATGCAATTGCATCGGCTCTTCCGCCAGCAGTGGGTGAAACAGCCTGTGGACATCGTGTTCCCCTTCTTTGAGCGCCCCGAGAACCTCGCCCAAATCACTCCCCCGGAGCTTGGATTTGAATTGCTCACGCCATCTCCCGTCCCTATGCGGATGGGGACGCTGATTGACTACAGGATTCGACTGCTTGGCATCCCTGTCCGATGGACGACATATATTGCCCTCTATGATCCCCCGCGGTGTTTCGTTGACGTCCAGTTGCGTGGGCCATATAGCTTCTGGCATCACACGCACCGATTCGAACCCAAGGAGGGAGGAACGCTGATCACGGACGAAGTGCTCTATGCGTTGCCGCTTGGCCCTATCGGTGATCTGGCCCACCGGTTCTGGGTGCGACCGGAGTTGCAGCACATATTCGACTACCGAAAACGCCGACTCGACTTGCTCTTCAATTCCCCGTGAAGAGAAGGACGCCTTCCTAGCAGGCATCGTCGGTGCATCGTCCGATCGGCCCTCTCAGCGAGGGCGAGACATTTTGGACCTCTCGTTTCGTGTGAGCTGCCTGTAGGCCTCTTCGAACCGGCGTTTTCGCTCCATGTGATTGACGATAGGTCGAGGATAATCTACGCCTATTCGCAGGCCGTGATGCTCTTGCTCCAGAGGGCTCATGGACCAGGGATCGTGTATATGCTCAGCAGGAAGGCGCTGCAACTCTGGCAGCCATCGGCGAAGATATGTCCCATCGGGATCGTAGCGTCGGGACTGCAGGATGGGATTAAAAATCCGAAGCGGTCTTGGGTCCACCCCTACGGAGGCTGACCACTGCCAGTTGCCCACGTTAGCAGCAAGCTCCCCGTCCAGCAGCTTGCTTCGGAAGTAGCGCTCGCCCCAGCGCCAGTCTATGTGCAGGTCCTTGACGAGAAACGAGGCGACGACCATCCGCGCGCGATTGTGCATGTACCCCGTCGTGTTCAACTCTCGCATAGCGGCATCAACCAGAGGATACCCTGTGCGCCCTTCGCACCACGCATGGAAGTACTCCTCGCGGTTTTCCCAGGGGAAAGCATCGCCCCACGCCTGGAAGCTCTGCTGTACGGTCTGTGGGAAGTGCCAGAGCACGTGTTGGAAGAACTCGCGCCACGCCAGCTCGACGATGAACTGTTCTACGGAGATCCGTTCCGTCACATCGAGGCTCGGGTCCTCGATCAGGGCGACGGCATCGGCGTAAATGCGTCGGATCGAGATGGTGCCGAAGCGCAAGTGGGGGCTCAGGCGACTGGAACCCTCATCATGTGCTGGAAAGTCACGCCTCTGTTTGTAGTGTCTTAAGGCGGTGTCGCGAAAGTGCTTCCACCGAGCGTGGGCGGCGCCGCTCCCGGGCTCTACGGCCCAGCGCGGGATAGTGACGGATTTCCTCAAGCGTTCTGCTGTTGGTATGGGCTCTGAGGTCAACCCCGGCATGGCCGGCAAATATTTTGGGACACCGTAGGGCAGAGCTTTGGATTGTCGAGTCCAGGCGCGATAGAAATGGCCGAAGACCGTATAGGGAGCGCCGGCCTTCGTCGCCATTTCCCATGGCTCTACGAGAACGTGATCCTTGAAGGAGCGGACCTCAACGTCAAAGCGGCGGGCGAGTCCCTCAACACGCGCGTCGCGTTCGCGGGCGTAAGGCTCATAGTCACGATTGTAGTAGAGGGCGATCGGCCGAAGTTGTCGGAAGAGTTGTTCCAAGACGTGTTCCGGCCGCCCATATCGGACGATGAGCTGATTGCCCAGCAGCCGAAGTCGAGCATCCAGTTCCTGAAGACAAGCGGCCTGGAAATTAAACACCGATCCATCAGAGGGAAGCTCAGCGATCAAGTCTTGGTCGGCGATAAAGAGGCAAACGAGGGGAACGTTCTCCTGAGCCGCGTGCCAGAGGCCGGCGTGGTCGTCCACGCGCAGGTCGCGTCGGAACCAAACGATGATGGGGCGGGATGATCTGAGCATGCTCCCCGCCACGTTTCTTTCCTTCATGACTGTATTTTCGCACTCGGAGTGACCTTCATTCGTTCACTCGAAACCCAAAGCCAATATCCCCTTGGGGATTCCACAATTCGCGGCGCGATTCCTCCACCTAACGTTGCTGGGAGAGCCGATCGCCCAAGTCCAAGAGGGAGTGAGCGACAAGCGCCAGCAGATCGAACGGGTAAGAGACCACTGCCGGCGTCTACCACCCATGACCATCATTGTGCTCCAGCTCGTGGCCATGGTTGTTGGGCACGTCGAACGGCTCATTTTCGATCCCCCATTCGGATCTATGAACGGCCACGATCACGGCAACACTGTTTCAATCCACCGCCATGTCGGCGACCCAACTGTTGCGATGGAGGACTTTTCCAGTCCCGTCCGTTTCCTACACCTCCACGAACACCATTCAGGTAGTCAGCGCCGCACCGAGCGACGCGTGCCGCACGATCCAGTACTGAAAGAAGCAGCGCCATCGGGCCTAGCCTTCATCACAGGAATCGTGCTCGCTGCCACTTGCTTGCTCAACTATCTCCGCCCATTCAAACAGGTGCTGGCGCGACTTGGGCTCGACCACCTACATAAACGGCAGAGGGCTTTGCTTCAACTACCGCACCATCGGTTCACGGGCATGCACGTTGTCGCCATCCGCGCGCAGCAGCTCATCCGACATGTCGCCACTGACGAGGACGCGAGCGGGCCAATTCCAGAAACGGTCAGGAGACCAAGAGCAAGAAGGGCGAACCCCCGAAGAGAAGGAAGCACGCGCACGCGGATTAGGACGATCGCCAAAGGAGCGCGTAGATCACTCAATCTACGCCCCTTTCGCTTGAAGCGCCCCATGGCTATCTTTGAGGGAGAAGGAGAGGCCCTCCTCAAAAGATCGAAGAGGGCCTCGCGATTTCAATCCCCGACGCCGACGCCCACGTTCGGCGTCTTGTTCCTCAAACCCTTCAGTTGCACCAGAGGTTCAACCGGTTCGTTGAGCACGAGCTGGCGATAGAGGCGCGCCATCTGCTCGTTCTCAGCCTTGCTCAGACGACGCCGCCAGAGTTTCTCCTCGCGGGCGTTCTTGGGGATGCCCAACCGTTCCAGATCGTGTTGCACATCCTGCGTCACCAGCTCCTCGCGGACAAGGAGCGAATGTGCGGTGCTGGAGAGCGGCACGCTCTTGCCGCCCGCGAAGATCTCATGCCGCCCGTGTTGCTCGTACCACTTTGAGAGCGTCGCCGTCATGTGCATCTTCTCGACGATCTTTCGCCAGCCGATGCCCGTGTTGTAAGCGCAGAAGGAGATCTCCCCTTCCTGCGTCGCATAGGGGATGATACAGCGCTCGGTACGCCGGAAATCGTAGTTGAACAGGTCCTGGAACCACATGCCGGCGATGAAGAGGAAGTTCCACCGATCCCGGCGTCGTCGTTCTATGTCCTCGCGCGTGCGATTGCCACTGACGTCCCCATAGCTGCGGCCCGTCGCTCCGAAGGACTTATCGAATTTCACCAGCAGATCCCACAACTTGAAATGCTTCGGCGCTTTGAACGGATCGTAATTCCTCATGAGCGCCAGCGCCATGCCGAGGATCGAGAGCCACTTCCCACGAGCGGCATCGTTGATCTTCATCACGTCGCGGGCCAGTTGATCTCCGTTCAGAAAGGCCGTGACTGGGACGGCCTCGCGCGTCTCTTTGTCCACCATCACGGCCATGCCCACGCCGCAATTGGGGTGGCAGCCGCAGCCGACTTGCCCCCAATCCGCCTGCGGCCCGTGCACGAGGTCGGACCAATCGCAGAAGGTGCTCACGAACGAGAGCGGGAACCAATCGCGCGCCGGTTCGCCCAACCCCAGCTGGTTCTTCAGATCGTGGGCCAGATGGCTGAGCGTATACCGCTGCGCCATGCGCCGCTCGTCGCTGATCTCCTCATCGCGACCGGTGAAGGAGACCGGCTGGAAGGCGACGAAGGCGATCTTCTTCGGATTATCTAAGGCGAACTGCACGATCCGGCCTACTTGCTCGTTGTTGATTCCGTTGACGATGGTCGTCACCAGGATGATCTCCACGCCGGCATTGTGCAGGTTCTCGATCGCTCGAAGCTTCACGTCGAAGAGATTGCCGACGCGACGATGGGCATTGGCCGCATTGCCAATACCGTCAAACTGCAGATAGACGTATCGCAGACCGGCCTCGGCCGCCGCGCGGGCGAATTCCGGGCTCTTGGCGAACTCGATCCCATTGGTCGCCGCCTGCACACTGTTATAGCCCAACTTGCGAGCATAGCGAATGGCATCCAGGAAATAAGGCGAGAGTGTCGGCTCCCCTCCGGAGAACTGCACCGAGAGTTGCCGCTTCGGCTTGAGCGTGATCGCATCGTCGAGCAACTTCTTGATGTCTTCCCAGCTCAACTCGTGCACGAACCCCACCTGATTCGCATCCATGAAGCAGGGGTCGCACATCATATTACAGCGATTGGTGAGATCAATGGTGAGGACGGCACCACGCCCGTACTTGATCGTACTTGAGCCGTGATTATGCAGCCGCTCGTCGTTGTGCGCGCGGATGTCGCTCCCCGGATAGGCTTGCTCCAAATGGCGCGTGAACTCCGGATCGATCGAGATGAGGTCCTCGAAATGCCCGTGCTTGGGGCAATCCTTCACCATCCAGATCTTCCCATCGCGCTCGATGATTTGCGCCTTGATCTGTCCGACGGGTTCCTCCCGCAGAATATCCACCGGGAGCTTCCCATCCAGGATCTGCTGTCGGATCTCCGGCACGCACTTGGGACAGAGGCTATCGGTCGTGCGCGGCCATCCGAGCGGCGGCTTCACCTTCTCATAGGACTTCAAAAGCGGCCGATCCGACCACTTCGGCGTGAACGACGGATTCGGCCGAATCCGATTCAACCGTTCGAAGACAAACCAGGCTGCGCGCGCGACATAGGTCAATGCTTTCTCCACATACTTGATCGGCTTATGCATAGGCCCTCCCTCCTTCGCTCGAAAACCTCGTCCCCCAGCTCGCGGCTGCCCTCACTCGGCCCGCCGCACTTCATACGCGGATGTGACCGGCGCCCGCCAGACCTTAACCCCGAGCGTCTGCGGATCGCGCCAATTGTCCAACTCCGCGACCTGCTGCACGCAGGAGATCGTGCAGTAGGGCGCACAAGCTTTCTCCGTCAGATACTCCCGCCGCATGTCCTCGCGCGTGTACTCTTCAAGCGGCACTCCCGGATACCCTCGCTGCTGCGAACAGTAGTGCACCAATCCATCCTCGCACACGTAGAGATAACGCGCGCCTGCTCGACACCGCCACCGATTCGGTTTCCCCTCGACCAGATTCCGTTGGAACCGATTCACCCGACTGTAGCTCCACTTCCCAAGTTTCTGCACAGCCAGGAAGATCTCTCGCTCGCGCTCCGAGAGCGGCCGAAGCCGCCCCCATTCGTCGTGGATCACCCCGACCGAGCACGAGAATCCCAACTCGACCGCCCTCTGCGCGATCGTGAGCGCATCCTCGGGGTTGCGAACCCCACTGCCCAAGACCGTGTTGATGTTCACCTTGAAGCGGGCCAGCTCGCGCAACCACACGAGCTTCTGATCGAGCACCTTCAAGCTCTTCTTCGACACATCGTCCGGCTGTACATTGTCAATACTGATCTGTAAGTACTCCAACCCCGCCTCGTTCAGCTTCTTGATCCGTTCACGCGTCAGCAAATATCCGTTGGTGATCAAACCGGCGATGATCCCACGCCGCCGAATATGCCGGATGACCTCCTCCAACTCCGGATGCAACAGTGGCTCCCCCCCACTGATCGTGATGATGCTCGCCCCCAAATCCGCCAACCGATCCACCCGCCGCCGCAGCACGTCCGTCGGCACCGGCGCCGAAATGCGGTCGTACTCATTGCAATACCCGCAAGAGAGATTGCACCGCCGCGTCACAATCAAATGCGCGAGTACGACGTGATCCGTTGAGAGCAATCCCTTCACGATCATCCGCAGCTCGCGCCAAGAACGGATCGCTTCCCCGAAAATGCCCAGGACATACGAAGCCCCCTTGATCCAGGCCTTCATCCGGCGATGCCACCCCATTCGATCCAATATCTCCATAACGCCCCGTTTTCGCCTGAGTATATAAGCAAATTCCATGCCCAAGAACAAGCGCTCCGCACGCATTTTCAACTCAAGTCAAGCTTTTTCTTCCAATTAGCCTGAACCGATTCCCCTAGAAGGGAAACCATGATGGCTATTTTTGATACATGATGACGGGCGAGAACAGGAATCTCTTGGGCTTAAATGACGCAATGTCCTGCCATCATTTCAGCAAATGAGTCATTTTGCCCAATTCGAAGAGCGAATTTCTTCAACCTCGACGGTCTGGAACGTTTGTGCTATGATGCCCGCTCATGATTATTGAGGAAGCGAACCGATGAAGGTGGACCTCGCGTTGCCGCGATTTCGTTTGGAAGACGTTCCGGCGCTTGCCCGGCGCGCGGAGGCCCTTGGCTTCGATGGTCTCTGGTTCGGCGAGACCGGAGCAGATCCATTCTTGGCCATCGCGCTGGCGGCCGAGCATACAGAGCGGATCACGCTGGGGACGGGAATCGCGGTCGCCTTTCCGCGCAGCCCAATGGTCACAGCATACATCGCGTGGGATCTGCAACGTTTGTCGCGAGGCCGGATGATCCTCGGATTGGGGAGTCAGGTGAAGGGCCACATCGAGCGACGATTCGGGCTGAAGTGGAAGGCGCCGGCGCCGTGGTTGCGCGAATACATCGCGGCGTTGCGCGCGATCTGGGCGGCGTGGCGCGAGGGCACGCCGTTGAATTTTCGCGGTGAGCAGTACACGCTGAACCTGATGACGCCGTTCTTCACGCCCGAACCGAATCCGCATTCGGACATCCCCGTGCACATCTCGGCGGTGAATCGGACGATGTTGCGGCTGGCCGGCCAGGTGGCCGATGGTGTGCATGTGCACCCCTTGCATTCGGAACAATATCTGCGAGAACTGGCGATGCCGGAGCTTGAAGCCGGATGGCGCGCAGCCGGGCGAGAGCGCTCGCAGTTCGAGATCGTCGCAACGGTGATCATCGCCTCGGGGCGAGACTCGACCGAATGGGAAGAGAGCCGACGCTTCGCTCAAGCGCAAATCGGCTTCTACGGCTCGACGCCAACTTACCGCGTCCTCCTCGAACGGCACGGCTTCACCGAGCAGGCGGAGCGGCTGCGCGCGCTGGCCGCGGCCGGACGATGGGACGAATTGGCCGATGTGGTCTCCGAAGAGATGCTGCAGACGTTCGCCATCGTGGCTCCTCCGGAAGAGGTCGCCGAGAGGTTGCGCGAACGGTATCGCTCGCTCGTGGATCGAATCGTCTTTTACGGGCTACGTCCGCCGCGCCCATTGGAAGAGGAAGCGTTTTGGAGAACGACGATTCGAGCGTTGAAGGTCTGAGGCACGCTCGATTAGTCGGAAGGCGGTCACCTCAGCAATTGTTCCACTGCGCGCCCAGGCACGACGATCATCTCCTCTCGCTCGGCGCCAGTGGAGATGAGGGGGATGTCGCATCCGACCAACTGACTCAAGCGCTCGATATATCGTTGGGCCTTCGGCGGCAATTCCTCGTAGCGAGTGAGTCCGCTGGTCGGCGTCTGCCACCCCGGGACAGTCTCGTAGATCGGTTCGCATTCGCGAAGGACTTCGCACGAAGCCGGGTATTCGCTGAGCAGGCGTCCGCGATAGCGGTATCCCACGCAGATCTTGATCTCCGGCAGCGGATCGAGCACATCGAGCTTGGTGAGGGCCAAGGCCGTGCAGCCGTTGAGCGTCACGGCGTAGGCGACGGCGAAGGCATCGAACCAACCGCAGCGGCGCGGGCGCCCGGTCGTCGCCCCGTACTCTCCTCCTCCTTGTTGGAGGAGCCGTCCGACTTCATCTTGAAGCTCCGTCGGGAAGGGCCCTTCTCCCACGCGCGTCGTATAGGCTTTGACGACCCCCAAGACGGCCGTGATGCGCGTTGGCGGGACCCCCGTCCCCACGATCGCCCCGCCGGCCGAGGCGCTCGAAGAGGTCACGAAAGGATACGTCCCATGATCCACATCGAGCATCGTCCCTTGCGCGCCCTCGAAGAGGACGGTTCGCCCTTCGGCGATCGCGCGATTCAGGTAGGCGACCGTGTCCGTCACAAAAGGAGCGATCTTCTCGCTCAGCTCTCGGTACCGCTCATAGAGCAGCTGTGGATTCACGGGCTCGGCATCGAAGGCGCCAAGCACGCGGTTGAGGGGCTTGGCGATGAAAGCGAGCTTCTCCCGCAGGAGATCGGGTTCGCAAAGCTCGCCGAGGCGCACGCCGCGCCGCCCATATTTGAACTCATACGCCGGTCCGATGCCGCGCATCGTCGTTCCCACGCGTCGCTCTCCGAGCTCTCGCTCTAGGACGGCCTCCAGGATGCGATGATACGGCAAGATGACGTGCGCGCGGTGGCTCAGGAGCAACCGCTCGGGCGTCACCAGAACCCCCTCGCGCCGGAGCATCGCCATCTCCTCAAGCAAGGCCTCGGGATCCACGACGACTCCGTTGCCGATGACGCATACTTTCCCGTCCCGAAGGATCCCGGATGGGATGAGATGCAGAATGAAGCGGCGTCCTCCGACTCGGACCGTATGCCCGGCGTTATGCCCCCCTTGATACCGGACGATGATGTCGAAATGCGCCGCGAGCCAATCGACGATCTTCCCTTTCCCTTCGTCGCCCCACTGAGCGCCGACGACGACGACGTTCCTCATACCTCTCCCAGGTAGGGCATGAACATGCGGACGATGTTCTCCTTGGCCGTCACGCCGATGATGCGATCTCTCTCCACTCCATCTTTGAAGAGGATCAGCGTAGGGATCCCCTTGATCCCATACCGACTCGGCGTCAGGGGATTCTCATCCACGTTCAGCTTCGCGACCTTGAGGCGCCCGGCATACTCCTGGGCGATCTGCTCCACCGTCGGGGCGATCACCCGACAGGGCGCGCACCAAATGGCCCAGAAATCCACGAGCACGGGGATCGGTGACTCCAACACCTCCGCCCGAAACGTTGCATCGGTGACTTCGATGACATATCCCGCCATATCCGAAATCCCTCCTTCCCGAAAGTCTCCCCCTTCGTCATGCAGGCTCCCCGAAGGGTCCTTCGCAGCGGATCACCCGCTCGTACAGCTCCCGATATTGTGCGGCCGAACGATCCCAGGAGAAATCAGCGCGCATGCCGTTCTCCATGCACGCCCGCCACAGCAGCGGATCGGCATAGATCTCGAGCGCGCGCTCCAAAGCGGCCAGCAAGTGATCCGCTCGATATTCGACGAACTTGAACCCATTCCCCGAGCGCGTCGCGGGATCGAACGGCTCGATCGTGTCGTCGAGCCCTCCGGTCGCGCGAACGATGGGAACCGTACCGTACTTCAAGCTGTAAATCTGATTCAATCCGCAGGGCTCATATCGCGAGGGCATCAGGAACATGTCGGCTCCGGCCTCAATCTTATGCGCCAACTCGTTGTGGAATCCCAGATAGATGCCGACACGATCCGGATGAGCGCGCTGCCACTCTCGAAAGAATTCTTCCAGCTCACGCGCGCCCGATCCGAGCAGAACATACACGATGCCGGCTTGCAGGAGCCCATCGGCTGCCTCGCGCACGAGATCGAATCCCTTTTGGGCGACCAAGCGAGAGATCGAGCCGATTACGGGACGCTCCAGATCCTCCGGCAGACCCATCGTTCGCAGGAGATCGGCCTTACAGAGGCGCTTCCCGCGCATGTCCTCCAGTGAGTACGGCGCGACGATGAATGGATCGGTGGCCGGATTCCATTCCTCGTAGTCCACACCGTTGAGAATACCGACCAGCCGCGCCGCGCGCGCCCGCAACAGTCCATCCAAACCGTGCCCGTACTCCGGCGTTTGAATCTCCTCGGCGTACTTCCGACTCACCGTCGAAATCGCCGTCGAGAAGACGATCCCGGCCTTCATGGCGCTCGCCTGGCCGTAAAACTCGATCCCCTCCTCGGTTCGATAGACCTCCGGGCTCAGCCCGAACCGCTCAAGGAGCGTCGGAGAGAAGAGCCCCTGATAGCCGATGTTGTGAATGGTGAAGAGCGTCTTCGTCCGTTGGAGGCGCGGCTCCTCGCGATACACCGTCCGAAGATAAAGGGGGATGAACCCCGTCTGCCAATCGTTGCAGTGGATGAGGTCCGGGGGGGGATTCAAATGCCGCGCCCACTCGATCACCGCGCGCGAGAAGAAGGCGTAGCGCTCGACATTATCAGGATACTCCTCGTTCGGATTTGGGCCGTAAATCCCCGGACGTTCGAAGTACTCCGGCGCATCCACGAAGTAGAAGGGGACGCCCTTGTACTCATCGGCATAGATGGCAGCCACCTTCGTCCCGAAGGCGAAGGGGACGTTCACGCGCTCGTCCACACAACGGCCGACGGCACCCGCGCGTTCCCCCCGATAGCGTGGGAGGATGACCTTCACCTCCACGCCCAATTTCGCAAGCGCGCGAGGAAGCGCTCCGGCGACATCGGCCAATCCTCCCGTCTTCGCATAAGGCGCAGCTTCGGAAACGGCGAAGATGACATGTAGGCGCTCACGCATCGTCGAGCCCTCGCATCTCACAAAGTAGCCTATGGTAGGCCCTCAGTCCAAACCTTGTCAAGAACGGGGGATCGGCACGTCGAGCCCCTTTGCCGAACTCCTCTCGTTCATGCTACAACGTCGTCTCGAGGTAGGAGGCGCGCCCGTTCCGATGCGACACACGCACCAAAAGCGGAGACGATGGATCCGTCGAACCCTCGCACTGCTTCTGCTGAGCGTCCTCGTCTATCATAGCACGGTCCTCATTCGCGTCATTCGCTTCCGAACGGTCGCTCCGAGGATGACGGCCCTCATGCGCCAGCGGGCTGAAGAAGCGCGAGCGCGCGGCCAGGTGCCCAAGCGTGTGCACGTGTGGGTGCCCTACGAGCGCCTCTCACCGCATCTTGTGCGCGCCGTACTCGCGGGTGAGGATCCGCGATTCTTTGTCCATCACGGCTTCGATTGGGAGCAGATTCAAGAGGCGATCAAGGAAAACCTTGAAGAGGGAGAGATCGTGCGCGGGGCCTCGACGATCACTCAACAATTGGCGAAGAACCTCTTCCTCTCAACCTCGCGAAATCCCGTGCGCAAGGTGCATGAGGCCGTGATCACGATGGAGCTGGAAGCGATTCTCGGGAAGCGGCGCATCCTGGAGCTCTATTTGAACGTGATCGAGTGGGGGGATGGGATTTATGGTGCAGAGGCCGCTGCACAACACTATTTCGGCGTCTCGGCCGCGCATCTTACGCCGGAGCAGGCGGCTTTCCTGGCGGCGATCATCCCCAATCCCCGCGAGACGTACAATCCGGCCAAGTATCCCGCTCGCGTCGAACGCCGCCGTCGGATCATTCAACGCCGCATGCGAGAGGTCGTCATCCCCGCGCGATTCCGCGCCACGAGGACCACGAAAGCTCCCCCGCTACCTTGACTCAGAACGGCATCGCAGGTATGCTTCAACGTTCGTTGATGTTTGGGATGTGAAGTCCGCCGGAAGGGGTCGCAGGGGTCGGTGACCTGACGCCCTCGATGCCCTGACGGCAAAAGACCGGGCACTTCGACTGGTCGCGAGATCCGCCGAGGTCCCCGTTCCGATGTCAGAAGCCCCGCGCGCAGAGCGCGAAGCCGTCGTGTTTCTTCCGCCCTGCTTCGGTGGCTTCCAAGAACGACGCAGAGGAGACCGTATGTCTGTGAAACTGTATGTTGGGAATTTGCCCTATAGCGTGACGAGCGAGGACTTGGAAGACCTCTTCAGGCCTTTTGGTCCCGTGCTCTCCAGTCACGTCATCACCGACCGGATCACCGGACGCTCTCGGGGATTTGGATTCGTCGAACTCGCTTCTGCCGAGGCGGCCGAAGCCGCCATCAGTCAGTTAAACCAGCGGGAGTACGAAGGTCGTACACTGATTGTGAACGAAGCTCGGCCCAGGCCAGAACGTCCCTCAAATCAGTTCGGGTACGATCGCGGAGGTGGCCCTTCTCGTGGGGGACGTCGTCCCCCGCGGGGGCCGGGCCGATCTCCTCGATGGTGAGGATCGGCCGAGGGGCCTCGCGCTTCCGAAGGAGCATAAGGCCCCTTCTCGACACTGTGTGCTAGTCCGCAGAGCGAGAGTCCTTTCTCCTCGCCGAGGAGGATTTGTGCCACACGTAGCCTCGGGAAGCCCCATCGTTGACACCTGCGTTCGCACGGTGATACCTTTGTAAGGCATTGGAGGGGAGGATATGGAGAAGCCAAGTGTGCGACGCATCCCGATCCGCTTCATCGAAGATCACGCGGAGGCGGAGCATCCGGCGTGCCCGTCCGAAGGACCGTCAGAGACGCGCGATACCACTGAGCCGGAAGCGGCAGAACTCGGGGCGACGATTCGCGATCTCGGCCAGCGGCTGCTCGAGCCATCGCCTGAACCGACCTCAGCACCTGCGGAAGCGGAGTCTGAAATCGCCCGGTGGCGGCAGGAGAACCGAGCCCTCTCTGATCGGTTGATACGTTTGGCCGCCGAATTCGAGAACTACCGAAAACGCATCGAGCGCGAGCGGGAGCACATGCGAGAGGACGCGCTGGCCGAAGTCCTGACCGAATTCCTCCCCATCGTGGACGACTTCGAGCGCGCTTTAGAGGGGGCCGAACTGGTGCGCGACATAGATGGCTTGCGGCACGGGCTTCGCATGATCCACCGTCGACTCCTGGAGCTGCTCGCCCGCTTCAACGTGCGCCCTATCGAGACGATCGGGCGCCGCTTCGACCCCACGCGCCACGAGGCCTTCGCCGTTGAACCCACCGACGAATTCGAGGAGAGTACGATCCTGGACGAATATCAGCGCGGCTATATGATGGGCAATCGCCTGTTGCGCCCGGCGCGCGTCAAAGTCGCCGTGCGCCCGGCATCAGATGCCCCGCACCTGCAGCACCGCGAGGTTCCGGAGGATCGAGACGAGTCGTGAGGTGAGACTGTCTCGCCCTTGTGACGCCCTGGTCTCCTGAGACGCTTCCTTCCTCGTCTCTCGCCTGATCGGAGCACGCGGTCCTACAACAAGCGTTCGTATAGCAGGGCGAGGGCCGCTTGAGCCGCCAATTCTCGAATACGGGCGCGATCTCCCGGAAACCAATGGCGATGGCTCTCGACGTGCACGTCGTCAGCCAGCGCGATGAAGACGAGGCCCACGGGCTTTTCCGGCGTCCCGCCTTCGGGTCCCGCGAGCCCGGTGACGGCCAGGCCCATCGTCGTCGCAAACTGCGCCTTCACCCGTTGGGCCATCGCCTCGGCGACCTCCGCGCTGACAGCTCCGTGCGCCGCGAGCTGATCGGCCGGAACGCCTAAGAGCGTCGTCTTCGCCTCGTCCGAATACGCGATGACCCCACCGCGAAAATAGCACGAGCTGCCGGGGACATCGGTGAGTCGCTTGGCAAGGAGGCCGCCGGTCACGCTCTCGGCGACGGCGATCGTATAGCGCTTGATCAGACAGAGGCGCCTGATCACTTCCTCAAGCGATTCGCCACGAGTCGTGAAGACGCGCGCGCCCAGCTCCCGCTCAATGCGATCAGACAATTCATCGAGGCGCGCCTCGATCTCCTCCTCGGTCGTCCCGACGGCCGTGAGATGGATCTCGATCCCGGTGGTGGTCGCCAAGATGGTCGTTCGCGGATTCGCGTACTGGGTGTAGATGGGCGCGATCGCGTGATCCACAGCAGATTCGCTCATGCCGGCGACCCGTAGTGTGCGGCGTCCGATCTTGAGCCCACCGGCCAAAGGCTCCAGTAGCGGCGCGACCTCGCTCTCGAACATGGCTTGCATCTCCGAAGGAGGCCCGGGCAAAGCGACGAGCACACGCCCCTGATGTTCGAGGAACATCCCCGGAGCCGTGCCGTGCCGATTCTCCAGCACGATCGCCCCTTCCAAGACCAGTGCCTGACGCTCGTTGATCTTCGGCATCACGAGCCCACGACTGGCGAACCGCGCCCGAATGCGCTCGAGGACCTGTTCATCAAGCATGAGTCCTCGCCCAAGAGCCCGCGCGAGCGCTTTGCGCGTCACGTCGTCTTCGGTCGGCCCCAATCCCCCAGTCAGGATGAGGATCTCCGAGCGTGCGAGCGCTTCGCGAACCAGGCGCTCCAAAAGCGCCTCGTCGTCGCCGACGATCGTCTTCACTACCACTTCGATTCCAAGCGCGTTCAACCGCTCGGTGAGCCACAACGAATTCGTATCCACTCGAAATGGCGTCAGAAGCTCCGATCCCACGGCGATGATCTCCGCTTGGCGTGGTCGCTCCAGTCGCATGGGTCCCTCCTCACAAGAGCCGTCGCGCGAGGAGCAGGGCGACGTAGGCCGCGAGTCCCGCATACCCCCCCGCCAACACATCGTCCGCCATGATCCCGACGCCCGACGCCCATCGCTCGACTCGCCGAATGGGATACGGCTTCCAAATATCGAACAGGCGAAAGAGGATGAAGCTCACGCCGATCACGCTCCAGCTTGGCCCTTCCCCTCCGGCCTCGAAAGCGACCGCCAGCGCCAGATATTGCCCGACGATCTCATCAATGACGATCTGCGGCGGATCGGCCCGCTCGAAACTCCGACACGCGCGGGAAGACGCCCACAGGCCAATGCCCAGGAGGATGCCGACCATGACCCACTCCAGGGTTCTCATCCCAAGGGCGCGCCCAACGAAAGCGCTGCCCACAAAGAGCACGACGCCGAGAAACGCGCCGACCGTCCCCGGTGCGATCGGCGCCAGACCGCTTCCCCCTCCTGTGGCGATCCACCAAGCGAGACGGTCTCCGAGAGAAGGCCGGACCGATGCTCGCTCGACGAGCTCTGACTCAGCGCGCGTTCTCATGGCGCACTCGCCCGATCAGATCGCATCCGAGGACATCGAGGATTTCGGCCTGAACGAACTCTCCCGGCCGAGGTGGGTGTTCCGCCTCCCCCGTATCGAGGATCACGCCACCATCAATCTCCGGCGCTTGCGTGGCCATGCGCCCTCGCAATACAAGCGGTGTCGCCGCACGATCGCCCGATGAAGGAGCACCCGCTGCAACATACCCCTCGACCAAGACCTCAACAGTCCGCCCGATCCATCGCCGATGCCGCCGCTGCGCGATCCGCTCCAATTCGCGAAGGAGCCGCCGCTGACGCGCGCGCGCCACGGACGAGAGAACCTTCCCCGCCCGCGCATGTGCCTCCGTCCCCTCCTCATCCGAATAGAGGAATGCCCCTGCGTAATCGAACTCCACCATCCGGCAGAAGTCGAGCAGCTCGCGAAAATCCCGTTCCGTCTCCCCCGGGAATCCCACGATGAACGCCGTGCGCACGGCCGCCTCCGGGAGGCGACGCCGAATGCGTTCGATCAGGCGTTCGAGCGAGCGCCGCGTTCCTCCGCGGCGCATGGCGCGCAGCAGACGCGCACTCACGTGTTGCAGGGGGATATCGAAGTAGGCGCAGACCTTCTCTTCGTCGGCGACGGTCTCGATCAAGGCGTCGCTCACATGATTCGGATAGGCGTAGAGGAAACGGATCCACCGAATCCCTTCGATGCGCGCCAACGCGCGCAGAAGCGCCGCCAGCCCCTCTCGCATTCCCAGATCCACGCCATAGTGCGTCGTGTCCTGCGCCACCAGAACCAGCTCCCGAACGCCACGCGCTGCCAGCGCCTCGGCCTCTTCGAGGAGGACCTCCATCGGGCGGCTTCGAAAGGGGCCGCGCAATCTCGGGATGATGCAGAAGGAACAGCGGTGATCACAGCCTTCGGCGATCTTGAGATAGGCCGTGTGGCGCGGTGTCGTCAACAGCCGCGGATACGCCGGACCTTCCACGTATCGAGACGCGATCTCCGAGGAGAGGACTGGCAGAGCCCACCGCCGACGCTTCCCATCGTCCTCGCGGCAAACCTCAACGATGCGCTCCAGCTCCCGCGTCCCCAGGATGGCGTCCACCTCGGGCAACGCGCGCCGCAACTGCTCGCCGTAGCGCTCGACCAGACATCCCGTGACGATCAACTTGCGACATCGCCCGCGCTCCTTCCACTCGGCCATCTCCAGGATCGTCTCAATCGACTCCCGCCGAGCCGGATCAATGAAGGCGCACGTGTTCACGACGAGGATCTCCGCCTCCTCCGCTCGCGTCGTGAGCGCGAACCCTTCGCGCACGAGCCATCCCATCATGACCTCGCTGTCGACGAGGTTCTTCGGACACCCGAGGCTGATCCATCCCACCTTCTTTGACATACCCAAGCATAGTAAAGCGGGCGATGCCGCGTTGTAAAGGGAGGCCGCTCGAGCGCCGGCGAGGCTCGAACGTTGGGGCTTGACACGGGAGCGAAAAAGTTTATTATCTTCCCGAACAAAGTCATGGGCGAGCACGGGCACAAGTTGGTGACTCCGGCCAATCATGGCCTCCTCAAGCGGCTGAACATGCTCACGCTGCTGGAGCTGGTGCGGGCGTTGGGGAAGACCTCGCGGGCGGAACTGGCGCGCCGCTCGGGCTTGAGTCCGCCGGCCGTCTCCGCGCTGGTGGCGAAGTTGATGCACGCCGGGCTTCTCCTGGAGGAAGGCACAGGGGAATCGCGCGGCGGACGACCGCCGACGCTCTTGCGCTTCAACGCGCGCTTCGGATATGTGCTCGGAGTGGATCTTGGCGGGACGCGGGTGCGCGTCGCCTTGGCGGACCTCAATGGTGATCTCCTCGCGCAATCGGAAGAGCCGACGCGAAAGGCGCCGCCTTATGTGCGCACCGTCGTCGAGCAGATCGTCCGGCTCAGCCGCCAGCTCGTTGAGACGACGGGCGCGCGATGGCGTCAGGTGAAGGCGATGGCCATTGGCGCTCCCGGCATCACCGACGTCGAGAGTGGCATCGTCCGCCACGCGCCGAATCTCCCGGGCTGGCGCGATGTCCCGCTGCGCGAGTTGCTGGAAGAAGCGCTGCGCCTCCCCGTTCACGTGGACAACGATGTGAACATGGCCGTCTTGGGCGAACAGTGGCGCGGCGCGGCTCAAGGGCGCCAGAACGTCATCTTCATCGCCATTGGGGCGGGGATCGGAGCTGGTCTCCTCATCAACGGGACGCTCTATCGTGGCGCTACGCATGCGGCCGGAGAAGTCGGCTATATGCTCCTGGACCCGAAGGCGATCTGGCAGGAATTTCGAGAGTTGGGATTCCTGGAGCTGCGCGCTTCCGGACCGGCTCTGGCGGCTCGTGCCCGTCACGTGATGCAGCGCCCACGGCTTTCGAGCGCCAAGGCTATTTTCGAAGCCGCGCGTCGGGGTGATGCCACGGCCGGGCGCGTGGTGGAAGAAGCGATCGAGTACCTCGGTACAGCCGTCGCGAATCTGGCTACGGTGCTCGATCCGGAGATGATCGTGCTCGGTGGGGGAGTGAGCCTGGCCGGGGAAATGCTCATCGACCCCATCCGAGCGGCTATCGAGCGAACCGTTCCGGCCAAACCGGTCGTCGTCGTCTCGGCGTTGAGGGATCGCGCGCAACTCTATGGCGCTCTCTTCTCGGCCCTGCAACTCGTCGAGCGACAACTCGCCGATTTGGTCGCACGACTTTAAAGGAGGGAGGGTTATGAAGGGCATCCTTCTGGCGACGTTTCTACTTATGCAGGCCCAGGCGACCGACGGCGTCATCGAGGGGATCGTTCTGGACCCCTCGGGAGCAGTCGTCGCCAACGCCACCGTGCGCATCGTCAATATGGACACGGGATACGCGCGAACGCTGACGACGAACGAGCGAGGATTTTACCGCGCGACGTTGCTGCCGCTTGGCCGCTACGAGGTCAGCGTGGAGGTCACCGGCTTCAAACGCGCCGTGCGCTCGGGCGTCGTTCTGACGGCCGGGCGGACGGCCGTCGTGGATTTCACGCTGGAGGTTGGGCAAATCGAGCAGGCGGTGACGGTCACGGCCGATGTCCCCGTGGCCGACATCGGGAAGATCGAGCACGGCAGCACGATCTCGACGCAAGAGGTGCGGAACCTCCCCTTGGTCTCCCGCAACATCTACAACTTCATGCTCCTGCAACCGGGAGTGAGCGCGCGCCCCAATCCCGAATTCGGCGTGCCCCGCAAGGTGAACACGAACGGGTTCATTGACCGGATCAACTACCAGCTGGATGGCAACACGAACACGCAGGCCGATCGCGCGGGCATTCGCTTGATGCCGATCTCGGAAGTGTTCATTCGTGAGATCCAAGTCGTCAACAACGGCTTCGCGCCGGAATTCGGGACGACGACGGGTACCGTCTATAACGCCATCACCGATTCGGGGACGAACGAACTGCACGGCGAAGCCGGGTATCGCTTCCGCCGAAAGTCCTTCTCGGCGCGCCCGACGCTCCTCAGCCCCACGCAGCCCAAGCCGGATTTCGCCGCCGATACGGTGACGGCGCGACTGGGCGGCCCGATCCGACGCGACCGGCTCCACTACTTCAGTGCCTACGAATTCACGCGACGCGACATCCCGCGTCCAATCACCATCACGCCGGAGAACGCCGCGCGCATCGGGTTGACGCCCAAGCAGATCGGCGTCGTCCCGGCTTCGCAGCGGGTCAACTTCTTCATTGTCCGGAGCGACTACACGATCTCCGAGAAGCACCGCCTGATGTCGCGGTACAACCTCTTCCGCAACAGCTCGCCGAACAACATCGGCGGCGCGCTCTCGGCCGGGCTCCTCTCAGTGACGCGCTCGACCGATTTCATTGATGCCGCCGACTCGGTAGCGACGCAACTGACCTCGACGCTCTCGGCTCGCGCCATCAATGAGCTCCGCTTCCAATACGCGCGACGTCGCTTCTTCCGCGTGGCCAATCCGGAGAACGCCGTGCGCGGCCCGGCGATCACGATCTCCGGCGTGGCGTTGTTCGGCGGACCGACCGATGATGGGCAGCGCTTCCGCCAAACGAGCGTGGACGTCGTGGACAATTTCACGCTCATTCGTGGGGGCCACGCCTTCAAGTTCGGATTCGCGATGACGACCTACGGCGATTTCCGGCGAGAGCCGCTCTTCGCCGAATATATCTTCCCGAACATCGACGCCTATCTGAACGCCGTCAATGGGACGAATCCGAGAGGGTATACGACCTTCCGGCAACGGCTGGGGAACCCGGAGATCAGCGAACGCGCGTTCTTCTACTCGGCGTTCTGGCAGGACGACTGGCGCGTGGCGCAAAACCTCAAGCTCCTCTACGGCGTGCGCTACGAGTTGTACGATGTCCCGAATGCAGACCCGACCTCGCCGCTTCCGATCTCGCGCGATTTCAATGTGGATAAGAACAACTTCGCTCCACGCGTGGGCCTCTCCTATGGGATTGGGCGCGAGCGGAAGACCGTCGTGCGAGCGAGCGCCGGCCTCTACTACGACTTCCCGAAGCTCGACTTCTATCGCCTGGCGATCCTGAACAACGGCAATCCGCGCTTCCGCGACATCTCGGTCTCCGGGACGAGCCCATTCGCGCCCGCCTTCCCGCAGACGCTCGAGCAGTTGCCGCCCGGTTTCCCCCTGCCGCGCGTGAGCGTGAACGCCGTCGCTCCGGACTTCGCCAACCTCTATTCGAGCAACGCGAATCTGCAGATCGAGCGCGCGTTCACCCCGGACATGTCCGTCGTCGTGAGCTACGTCTTCTCCAAAGGGACGCGTATCCCCGTGCGGCGGAATATCAACCCGATCAATCCGATCCGAACGCTCGCCGATGGGCGCCCCGTCTTCGATACGGCCGTGAATCCGCAGACGCGACGCTTCCCCGAGTTCGACAACGTCTTCCTGGACGAATCCGTGGGGAATTCCAACTACAACGGCGTCACCGTGCAGCTCATCAAGCGGTTCTCGCACGGGTACCAATTCACCGCCTCCTATACGTGGTCGCATGCCATTGACGACGCGCCCGAGGTGAACGTGCTCGACAGCAACGTGCAGCTCTCGGATCCGACCAATCGGCGTCGCGATCGCGGCAATTCGCTTTCGGATCGCCGCCACATCTTCTACGTGAGCAGCGTCCTGGCGCCCAAGGTGAGCGTGGAGAACCGATTCTGGAACGCGCTCTTGAACGATAATCAGGTGAGCTTCATCGTGAGTGCCGACAGCGGCGATACGTTCAACATCCTGGCCAATCGCGACCTCAACAACGATCGCATCTTGATGGATCGCCCGCTCTTCATCGGACGGAACACGGTGGACGGGCCGAACAACTTCAACGTGGACCTGCGGTACTCGCGCTTCGTGCGGTTGGGCGAGCGGGCCAACGTCGAGTTCTTCGCGGAGTTCACCAACCTGACCAATCATCCGAACATTACGGACTTGACGACGACAGTCGCGGTGAACGCCGACGGGAGCCTCGTCTCGGCGCTTCCGACGCGCTTTCCGCGAGCGGGAGCGCTCGAGTCGCGACAGTTGCAGCTTGGGTTCAAGCTGAATTTCTGAGCGGGATCGCCGGAAGCGATCAAGGGGATGCCGGAAAGTGCGTATGAAGAGGCTGCGCCGGCATCCCCCTATCCTTCAAATCCGTTGGGAGGAGATATGCCACGACGATCGGTGACCCTCCACGCATCCTGCGGCTTCCTCCTCTTCCTCCTGGCGTTCGGATCAACTCCCCGAGCGATTGGGGGAGTCCCGCAGCTGGTCTCAACCTGGGATATTGACGAGCCATGGATGGAGGTCGTTCCGAAGCCGACTGTGGATTCCGGTCTGACGGGACTCGTGCAAGCGCTGCGGAAGCTGCGGACGACGGCGCGACTGTTGCATGTGACGGCCCATCCAGATGATGAAGATGGGGCGATGCTCACGCTCATCGCGCGCGGCTGGGGCGCTGAGGCGATGCTGCTGACGCTCACGCGCGGCGAGGGGGGGCAGAACAAGACCGGGCCGGAGTTGCTGGATGCGCTCGGCCTGTTGCGTACGCTCGAGCTGCTGGCCGCCGACACGCACTATGGCGTCCGACAGCGCTTCACGCGCGTGGCCGATTTCGGTTTCTCCAAAACGGCTGAAGAGACGCTTCGGAAATGGAACGGGGGCGAGCCGGCGCTCGCCGATCTGGTGCGCGTGATCCGCAGCTTTCGTCCCGATGTCGTGGTGGCGCGCTTTCACGGAGCCCCGCGCGATGGACACGGGAATCATCAAGCGGCGGGGATCCTCGCGCGCGAAGCGTTCGAGGCCGCCGGCGATCCCGACCGCTTCCCGGAACAGATTCGAGAAGGCTTGCTTCCCTGGTCGCCGAAGAAGCTCTATGTCAGCGTACGCGCCGATGAAGCGTACACCGTGCGCTTGAACACGGGCGCGTATGATCCAGTGCTCGGGCAATCCTACGCGCAACTGGCCATGAAGGGGTTGAGCCTTCAACTCACACAAGGCGCAGGCGGCGTGGTCGTTCCACCGGGAGATCGGTATTCGTACTATCGGCTCATCGCCTCGCGCGTGCCGGCGTCGGAGCCAGAGGAGAGCTTCTTTGATGGTCTGGACACGAGCCTGCCTGGGCTGGCCGCTCGATTGGGCGCTGAGGAGCAAATGGTGCCCTTCCTTCGCTCTGCGTTGCGCGAGGTGGATCAATATGTCGTCGAAGCCCAGATGGCGCTTGCCCCGGAGCATCCGGAGCGCGCGGCGCGTCCCTTGTTGCGCGGTCTCGCGATGCTCACCGACCTCATCGCGCGCCTCGAACGCGCGCCGCTCTCCCCGACGGCGCGAGAGGATCTCCGGATTCACCTGCGCACGAAGAGGGCGCACTTCGTGCGCGCCATCGCTCTGGCGCTTGGTTTGACGATAGAAGCCTTTGTGGATGCTTCGACGCCGTCCGGTCCTCAAGAAGGCGAGATGTTCGGGTTTGTGCGCCCGCGCGAGACCTTCGCCACAGCTTCTCCGGGACAGACGATCACGCTGACGGCGCGACTGTGGAATCGCGGCCGCGAGCAGGTGATCCCCGAAGATCTCACGTGCGAAGCCCCGACGGGATTCGTCGTCACCCTGCTCCGGCGTCATCTGAAGCCACTGGGCCCTAACGAGGGAGCTTTCGTCCAATGTCAGGTGACGATCCCAGCCGATCTTGAGCGCGCGGCTTGGACGCGCCCGTATTGGTGGCGCGAAGATCCGCAGCGGGAGACGATCCTTCGGCTCGACGTCCCGGACTACGCCACGCTGCCTCTGCCTCCACTGCCCGTGCGCGTTCGCGCACGCTATACAGTGGACGGGATGCGCGGCGATATCGCTGACATCGTACGCACGCGCGTGGTGGATCCTCTGTACGGCGAAGAGCATCGTCCGCTCCTGATCGGTCCCCCCCTCTCGGTTCACGTGTATCCGGGATCGGTTGTGATGCGCGCGTCTTCCGCCGAAGCCCTCCCGGTGACCGTGAGCGTGCGCAATCACGTGCGCGGCGAAGCTCGCGTCACCCTTCGGCTCGCTGCGCCGCCGGGATGGCGCGTCGAGCCCGTAGCGCAGACCGTGAGCTTCTCGCGCGAAGGAGAGATGCACAACGCCACGTTCCGGCTCACGCCCGAGCGCGTGCGCGAAGGCCACTATGACGTGACGGCCATCGCCGAGTACCAGGGACGGTCGTATGCGGAGGGCTACACGCTCCTTGGGCGCCGCGAGATCGGATGGTTCCCCTTCTTCCAACCGGCGCGCGTGCGCATCCACGTCGTGGACGTCATCGTGCCCGCAGCGGACATGCGCATTGGGTACGTCATGGGCGCGGGCGATGAGATTCCGCGCGTGCTCGCGCAGCTCGGATTAGACGTGGAAGTCCTCACGCCGGAACAGCTCGCCCGTGGGGATCTGAGCCGCTTCCACGTGATCGTCCTCGGCATTCGAGCCTACGACGTGCGGGCGGATGTGCGGGAGCAGAATCGGCGGCTCCTGGAATTCGTCGAGCGCGGGGGGACATTGCTCGTGCAGTACAATCAGGACGTCGTGACGTTCAACGGAGGGAACTTCACGCCCTATCCGGCGACGCTCGGGCGCGGGCGCGTGAGCGTGGAAGACGCCTCGGTCGAGATCCTCATGCCGGAGGAGCGACTCTTTCACTGGCCCAATCGCATCACCGAGCGCGATTTTCAGGGATGGGTGCAGGAGCGCGGTCTCTATTTCATGGAGCGATGGGATGAACGGTTCACGCCGCTTCTGGCCTCGCAAGATCCGGGCGAGCCGCCCCTTCGCGGAGGACTCTTGCGCGCTCGGTATGGACGCGGGACGTACATCTTCACCGGCTACGCGTTCTTTCGTCAGCTTCCGGCCGGCGTGCCCGGCGCCATTCGCCTCTTCGTGAATCTGCTCTATGCCGGACGGGAAGGGCGCTGACGCTGAGCCGGATGCGAAGCGGGAGAGAAGGCGATGAGAGAACTGCTCTCGGCGATCCTCGTCCTCACCCATGCGATTTCGGGAATCCCCTCGCACCAACAGTCTCCTTCGTCGTCCCCCTCGCGCGTGCGTATCCGCCTGGAACAGCCGCGGGAGGGGGCGCCGATCCTCCTTGGTCTTCCCTTCCCCAAAGGCGCTCTCCACTCGCCCGACCAGGTGCGTCTCCTCGCTCCGGATGGTCGTGAACTTCCTTCGCAGATCACGGAAGTGAGCACATGGGCACCTGCCGACGAGAGCGTGAAGTGGATCTGGGTCTTCTTCTTCGCCGAAGCCTCCGACGAATACGTCATCGAGTATGGGCCGACGGTTCGACGAGCGTGGCCACCTCCGCAACGCGTGACCGTCATCAACAATCAGGGCGAGCGCGGATTCGCCGAAGTGACGACCGGGCCGTTGCGCTTCTTGGTGCGGAAGGGCGAAGGCGGTTTCTTGCACCGCGTGCAATTGGATGTGGAGGGGAACGGGTTCGATGAGTCGGACGTGATCGCTGAAGGCCCGCTCGGGCGCGGATCGTTCCTCGATCTCTTGGACGATGTCGGCGTGGATCCCTCGCGCGCGGTCATCACACGAACGGTCGTCGAGAGGGGATCGGGCCCGCTTCACCTCGTCTTGCGCGTCGAAGGCGAATACCGGTACACGCGCGCCGATAATCCGGCCGCGCCTTTCGTGATGCGCATCCACGCCTATGCGGGAAAATCCTATCTCCGTGTCTTGCACACGTTCGTCTACACGGGCGTGCCCGATAAGCATCGGCCACAGGAAGGGGAACACGCGCACGTCGCCACGCAAGGCGAGAAGATCCGTCGCGAAGAGCCGGGCGATCCCGGCTGGACGCAACCGAATGATCGTCTCGCGGCCGCTGGGCTCGCGCTCGAGGTGAAACTCTCGCCCCGACGGCGAATGCGAACGAGCTATCGGGAGGGGAGATGGTGGCAGGACGGAGAGCGACGTGAGGTCGCGCGCGAGGTCTCGACAGCACGTGCGATCTCGCTGCTTCAATCCGGTCCAAAACCCACGCGCCTGCCACCGGTCCCCGAATCCACCCCCGACCGACGACTGGAGGGTTTCTTCGCCCATCTGGACGTGGACGATCGGACAATCGTCCGCGCCGAACGCGCCGACGGATGGATGGACATCTCGGACGAACGCTGGGGCCTCGCCATCGGGATTCGGCATTTCCTCGAGGAGTATCCGAAGGAGCTTCGCTGGGAAGCGCCGGGACGGGCGACGGCCTTCCTCTGGTCGCCGCGCGTGGAGCCGATGAGCTTCGCTCGATGGTCGAGCGAGCTGGAATACGAGGACGGCTCCGAAGGGACGGTCGAGAATTGGGCGCAGGGGCTCGCGAAGACGAGCGAGTTGATCGTTTACTTCCACAAGAGCGAGGCCGTGGATATTGAGCGAACGATGAGCTACGTCCTTGATCCTCCGGTCGCCCATGCCGACCCGACGTGGTATGCCGACAGCGGCGTCTATGGGAGGTTCGCGCCCCGCGCGGAGCGTTTCCCTGAGTTCGAGCGCGCCCTCGATTATAAATTCCAGTGGTGGCTCTTCAACCAGCGATGGGTACCGTGGTTCGGGATGTTCGACCATGGGGATGGGAAATGGAATTTCGATGGAGAGAAATGGGACGTCTGGGTGTGCAACGAACCAGCAGTGGACTTCATGTTGTGGCTGCACTTCCTCCGCACGGGCGATCGTCGGTTCTATCTGGCCGCGGAAGCCGCGAGCCGCCATTCGATGGATGTGGACAACACGCATTGGCCGCCTGATCCGAAATACTACGGGGAGACGAATTCTGCGCTCGACTTCTGGGAGACGCTTCGGCAACCGCCGGGGACGAAGTACCTCGGCATCGGCCGCCGACACGGTATGCAGCATTGGTCGCGCGCCCTGAGCGCGCATGTGTGGGTCGCCGGATGGTTGGCCAGTTATTACCTGACGGGGTATCACCGGGGATTGGACGCGGCGATCCAAACGGCCGAGACCTATCTCAAGCGCATCTGGGGCGAACACGATCTGACCGGTCGCCGGCTCTATCTCTCGGCGTGGAACCTCGTCGAAGTCTGGGATGCCACGAAGGACGAACGCTACTTGCGCGAGCTGAAGGAACGGATCGCGCGGATGCTCGTTTGGCAGGAGCGAGAGCAAGGCGGAAGCCTCGTCATGGATCGCTACGGCTATTCGCAGAATTACGCCTCACACGCGCTGGCGCGATACCTCGACCTCACAGGGGATCGCGTCGTGCGCGCAGCGCTTGTGCGGCACGCGCGGCGCGTGCGGGACGTTCCCCCGCTCAGCCATGGCATGGAATCCTACCTGGCGACGATTCACAGCCTCGTCGTGGGCTATGACCTGACGGGCGAACCAAGCTTCCTTCAGGAACTGAAGCGACGAATCGAGCCGTTGAAAATGGACGCGCTGCCTCGTCCCATTGACGATTCCTGGACACAGCGAGAGTTGTTCGTCGCCTTGGAAAAGGCGAGTCATCTCCCTCGAAATCCCGACGGCAGCCGCCCCATCTGGAGCTTCACGCACGGATTGCGCGTCTTCGGATGGACGCACGCCTATGGTCTGCCCTACGCCCTGCGCGTCCTCGCCCAGCCGTGAGCATCCATCCGGAGCGCCTGACCCCTTGGCGAGAGTGGCCGAAGAGGCGAAGGTCCCTCTGTTGCTCCGCGGCGCTCACCGAGAGTCCGTCGAGAGACGAATGTTGTAGACGTCGAGCGTCGTCCCCATGACGCGCTGCAATTCGGCGATCGCCTTGTTGTAAGTGATAAGGGCTTGAAGCTCCGCCCCGCGCGCTTGAGAAAGTTGATTCTGATACTGCAGCACGAGGAAGTTCGTGGACATCCCAGCGGCGAATCGCTCTTGCTCGCCCTCGAGCTGTTTCTCGCGGGCCAGGCGCGCAGCGCGCGCAGCCTCGATGCTCTGGCGCGCGGCTTCGACGTTCTGCAGCGCGTTCCGCACCTCGATGGCGATGCGTTGAAGGAGTTGCTGCTCCTGAAAATCTAAGGCGCGCGCCTGCGCCTTCGCTTGTCCCAGTTGTGCCTCGGCTGTGCGATTCCGAAGGGGGAAACTGATGCTCACCCCAATGGCTACGTTGCGAAATCGCTGGCGCAGGGCGTTCTCGATGGCCTGTCCAGGACCGCCGAGAAATTGCGCGGCGACCCCACCTGCCAAAAAGGGAAATTCCGGCGGAGGAGGAGCCTCCGTTCCCGCTAGCCCGAAAGACGCATAGCGCACGATCAGATTGATCGCCGGCCGCATTTGGTTCGCGAAGTACCGAACGGCGATGTCCGTTTGTTCCTTCTGAAGCTGCAGTTGCTTCACCTCCGGACGATTCGCGAGCGCCACCCGCAAGGCGCTCTCCTCATCAATGGCCGGCGGCACGTATTCGATGCTTTCCGTGGGTACGATATTGGCCCGCCAGAGCGGATCGTTCAGATTCGGGAGGATCAAGCCTTTCAACGCATTCTCCGCGACCGTGACCTGCGCCACGGCGGCGATCAGTTCCTGATTCCGCCGCTCGATCTCCGCGAGCGATTGATGCAGTTCGATCGGCGGGAGCGTCCCCGCCTCCACGCGCGCCTGGTTCTCCTCATGCTGCCGCTGCGCCAGCTGGACGGCCTCTTGCAGAATCTCGACGTTCCGAATCGCGAAGACGAGATCGTAATAGGCCCTCTGCACCTGCGTGATGATCTCGATGACGCGCTGCCGAAACTGGCTGTCGGAGAGATCGAGCGCCTTCTTCGCAATCCGAATCTGCTGCTTCGTCGGATTCCACAGGAAGTTGCGCCAGAGCGGCTGGACGAAGTCCAACGAGAGCGTTGTGAAGAACTGCGGGTTCAGCGTGGCGAAGATCGAGTTGGTCGTCGTGCGTTGGTTCGAGAGGGTGAACTGCCAACTCCCTCCCGTCGGGAGCAACTGGCTCATTCCGAAGTTGTACGTGAACGTTCGACTCCGCTGGGCATTGGCATCGCGCCCCGCTTGCAAGCGCGAGGCAACCGGTATCGCACGCGATTCGAAGCCAAGGCCTTGCGTGGCGGCTCCTCCGGAGAATCCCGTGGCCGCCAGCGCCGCGGCCGAGGGCGGCGCGCCGATCGAGACGATGGGATCATATGCGCCTTGAGCGGCACGAAGCGCGAACTCGCTCACCTGAACCCCGGTGCGCTGTACCTGAATCTCGTTGTTGTTCTCCAAGGCCTTCAAAATGGCCTCCTGCAGCGAGAGATACCACAGCTTCTCCACGTCCACGCCCACGCGTTTGACCATGAGTGGCCGAACGCGTCCGAGCGAGACCGATTCCTGCGGCTCCGGCCTCTCCGAGGACGGTGTGGGATGCTGCGCCCCTACTTGGCGGATGGGAAGCACGCCGAAGACCAGCGCCCACGCGCTCATCCAGACGCCGAAGGCGACGTGTCGTTTCCTCCTCATGATCCACCCCTCCAACGTGAGATCAGTACGGCATATTCTTCCTCGGCCTCCATCGCTCAGGCAAGCGCTCTTGACAGGAGCGGGCCCTCTTCTCCTACAATCCCGCCGTCACCACCACCGCCGGAGGAGGGAGAGCATGACGATGAACAAGTGGGCGAAACGATTTCTCGTCCTCACCCTGAGCACGGCGAGCTTGTGGCCGGGATCCCCTCGGACCAACCCTCGTGCTCTGGAACGCGGGACCGCGCCGCCCGCTCAGATCGAGGCCTACAAGCAGGAGCTGCTCACAGCGATCGAGGGCATGCGAAAGTTCACCCAGGTCATGGTGGATATGATCTTCAGCTTCGCTGAATTGGGCTTTCAAGAGTTCGAGACCTCGCGATACGTGACCGGGATTTTGGAGCGAGAGGGCTTTCGCGTCGAGCGCGGCGTCGCCGGCATTCCAACGGCGTGGGTGGCGAGTTGGGGACACGGTCGGCCGGTGATCGGCTTCATCGCTGACATTGATGCCATCCCTAGTGCGTCACAGAAGCCGGGCGTCGCCTATCACGATCCGATCGTCGAGGGCGCCCCCGGACACGGCGAAGGGCACAATGCCGGACAAGCCGTGATCGTCACGGCCGCCTTGGCACTCAAGCGGCTCATGGAGCAGCATCGGCTCTCGGGAACGCTCAAGCTCTATCCCGGCGTCGCCGAGGAATTGCTCGGGAGTAAGAACTACTTCGTGCGCGCCGGCCTCTTCAAGGATGTAGACATCGTCCTCGGCGCGCACATCAGCGATGGCTTCAGCACGGCCTACGGCGTGACCAACACGGGTTTGGTCTCCACGCAATTCACCTTTCGCGGCGAAGCGGCGCATAGTGCGGGAGCGCCCTGGCGCGGGCGCAGCGCCCTGGATGCCGTCGAGCTGATGAACGTCGCGTGGAATTTCCGACGCGAGCATCTTCGTCCCCAACATCGGTCGCACTACATCATCGTGGAAGGAGGCGATCAGCCCAATGTCGTCCCCGATCGCGCGACCGTGTGGTACTACTTCCGCGAGACGGACTACGCGCGCATCAAGCAGCTGCATGAGATCGGACGGAAGATCGCGCGCGCGGCCGCACTGATGACCGATACGGAGGTCACCGAACGCATCCTCGCTGCCACCTGGCCCACCCACTTCAACAAAGTCGTGGCCGAGGTGTTGCAGAAGAACATCGAGCGGGTCGGCATGCCCGCCTGGAGCGAAGCCGATCAGACGTTAGCGAAGGCGTTGCAGAAAGAGATCGGCGCCGAACCCGTGGGCCTTCGGACCGAAGTCGGTCGGCTCGAAGCCGGAGGCGATGCCATGCGCGCGGGATCGGACGACATCGGTGAGATCTCTTGGAATGTGCCGACGGTCTACTTGCGGTTTCCGGGAAATATTCCCGGCCTTCCGGGCCATCATTGGGCGAACGCTGTGAGCATGGCTACGCCCATCGCGCACAAGGGTGCGACCGCCGGCGCGAAAGCCATCGCCCTCACGGCGTTGGACTTCCTCACGCAACCGGAGTTGGTGCAAGCGGCGTGGGCCTACTTCCGCGAGCAGACGAAGGAGCAGTCGTGGGTCTCGCTCATTCCCGAAGGGACGCCCCCTCCGATTCATCTCAATCGAGAGAAGATGGAGCGATTTCGGCCGCAGCTTGAGCGGTTCCGCTTCAATCCCGAGAAATACGACACCTATCTCGATCAACTCGGCATCCGCTACCCGACGATTCGACCTGGGCGCTGAGGGATCGCCTGAGCCCTCGTTCATCGAGCCTCGGGCGAGCGCGGACCGAGCAGAAGGGCATTGAAGAGCACTTTGAACGTACCCCAGCTCTGCCCGCGATGCTGGGGACGGAATCCAACAAGAATCACGCGTCCCCGCCCATAAGGCACATCGAGCAACGCTGCGCGCCCGGCGATCTTCTCCCGCCCAAGCAGATACCCGCTGCGCAGCGGATCTTCCGTGTACCGCGCCACGATCTCCGGCGCGACGTCGCCACCTGCGGTTACCTCAAAGGCGAGCCCGCCCACGACGTATGCGTCCGTTTCAGCCGGCAATCCATACGCCACGGGATGCTCGGGATTCACCGCCACGCGCAGAATGGAGCCGGGGCAGAAATACTCGCTCGGCGAGAGGCCACGCAAGGCGTTGCGCACCGGGAGTCCGAACTCCTCGATGATGAGCTCGGACGATTCGCCTAAAGCGAGCAGCACGCCCCCGGCTTGGACGAAGGCTTTCAAATTCTCCACGCCTTCTTTCCCGATCCCCCCTGTGTACTCGGGAGGGTAGGAGCCGGGGCGATGCCCATCCCGAATCTCGCGGGGAGAATCGCTCGGCAAGATGACCACGTCCAGGCGCGCGCGGAGATCGCCCGCGCGAAGATCGCGATCGCGCAGCGTCGTGTAAGAGAAGCCGAACTGTTCGAGAACCCAGCGCGTCCACCCCTCATCCATCGAAGGCACCCAACTGCGGTAGAGGCCGATGCGCCGCCGCTCAAGAGGCACAAGCTCTGCCGGCTGCTGCGTCACGGCGCGAACATCCACCCCATGACGACGCGCGATATCCTCCAGCGTCTGCCGCACGACCGGACGAGGCCGTTGCGCCCCCTCAGCGGCGCGGATGGCGAATGTCCCGGCCGGATAGCTCTGCCCTTCAATCGTCAGCGGACGCGGAAGGCGACTCACGTGGAAGAGGCCGGAGGCCAGAAGTTCGTTCACCGCCGAGAACGCGCGATTCGCCTTCGGCTCCAGAAGCCACACGGCTTCTTGCGCCCTCCTGCCGCCAAGATCGCGAGCACCGCTTACGCGACCGACGATCGCGACAGCCTCGGTGACCTTCTGGAGCTGCGCCTCGAAGGGACGCGCGACCTCGACGACGCGCACGCCCATTTGCAGCGGGAGCGTCCATCCGGCGACGTCATAGGGGCGTTCGGGCGGCCCACCCGGATAAAGCCGCCGCTCCGGATAACGCTGGATCTCCAAAAGCGTCTTCACCAGCGCGCGAAGCGGCTGCGCCAGAAGCAGGACGAAGCTGCCCGCCGGATACTCCACGCCATCGGCCACGAAGCGCTCCATCGCCCGATGGACTTCGACCCCTTGCGCCATCAGCACGTTCACCAAATGCGCAGCCGTTGGCGGGTCCCATTGCTCGGCTGGGATGATGTAAGCGAACGGTTCTTCGGTCTGCCCCCGCTCGATCGCCCGCTTCCCAAGTTGATAGAAATCGCGCAGGAACTCCCCGCGATAGCGCGCCGCAACCTGCAACAGCGCGCGCGCCGCCACCAATTCCATCCGCAGGATGTCCATTGGTCGCCAGACGCCGCCCGGCCACGGATCAGGGAAATTCGTCGCCCGCTCCAAGGGATTGGGCAACCCGCGCGTCGCCCCGCGCAACTGCTCGCGCGTGAGCGTGATCGGCGTCATCAGGCGCGCGCTCGCCGCTTCCGTCAAAATCCCCACCATGTTATGGTAGTATGGCATCGTGCGCAGCCCACCAGCCCACCACGTGTCGTATTGGGCATTGGTCACCACCCCGCGAAAGCCGGCAGCCGTCAAGGCCCACGCCATGTGATGACCGATCACCGCCACGCTGCGCAGCAAGACCGGATCAATATTCGGATTCGGTGGATCGTAGAATGGCGGCACGAACATGCGTGCGCCGGTCGAACCCATTTGATGCACGTCGTAGAGGATTTGCGGGAACCACTCCCGATAGAGCGCACGCGTGATCGCTTGCGTTTCGACCTGCGTGAGCATGAACCAATCGCGGTTGTTGTCGTGCCCGGTGTAGGGATGATACAACTCCGGCGGCGCCGTCCCCTCATATGGCGTTCCAAGCGTGCGCCGATACCAGGAGGCGACTATGTCAATTCCATCGGGATTCGCACTCGGGAACAGGAGGAGGATCACGCGATCCAGAATCTCGCGCGTCTCCGATGACGGGTCCGAGGCCAGCCAATAGGCCAGCTCCATCGCCATCTGCGACGCTACGATCTCGGTCGAATGGATCGAGCAGGTGATGGCGACGATCACCCGTCCTTCCGCGATGAGCCGTTCGGCCTCCGCCTCATCGGTGATCGTCCGCGGATCGGCCAATCGACGCGCGATCTCCCGATACCGATCCAGACGCGCCATGTTCTCCGGCGACGTGATCACGGCCATGAGGATGGGACGATTCTGCGTCGAACGTCCGATCTCCAGGACTTGAACGCGCGAGGAGGCTTCATCCAGCCGCCGGAAATATTCGGTGATCTGCGCCCAATCGGCCACGCGCCGATCCTCGCCCGGCTGAAAGCCGAGGACCGAAGTGGGCGATGGCACCACCTCTTGGGCCGGGACGACAATCGTCCCCACGACGAGCCCGAGAATCAGCAACAGAATGTGAAGTCGTCTCATGCTCCCTCCTCTTCCCGTGACGTTGCATCCTCCGTCAGCTCCCGTTGTCGAGCGGAGGGCAAGAGTTTATCATATTCCCGACGCGTTTCAAGTCGGGCATGGCAGGAGCAAGCGTCGCGATACGCGATCGAGCGAGAGGATGGGCGGTGCTCGCCTTCTGGGGTCTCAGTCTGGCAGTGGTCGCTCCCCTGCTCTTTGCCCTCTTCCTGCTGCTTCGTCACAAGCGCGTGCTCTATGCCCCGGCGCGGCTCTTCATTCGGATCGGACTTCGGCTCGGCGGCGTACGCTTTGAGGTCGTCGGTTTGGAACGGCTCGATCCACGTCGGACATATCTCTTCCTATCAAATCACCAGAGCCTGCTCGATCCCCTCATTCAACTGGTCGGACTCAAGCGGGATCTCGCCTTCCTGGCCAAGAAGGAGCTGTTTCGATGGCCACTGCTCAATCCGGGTCTATATTGGATCGAGTGCGCGCCGATCGATCGCTCAAACCGCGCGCGCGCGCTCGAGAGCTTGCATCAAGCGGCCGAGAAGCTCAAGCGAGGCGTGAGCTTTCTCGCTTATCCCGAGGGCACGCGCACGCCTGACGGGACGTTGCTCCCTTTTCGGAAGGGTGTCTTCTTCCTGGCGCTTGAGGCGGGCGTGCCGATCGTCCCGGTGACGATTCGTGGGACCTATGAGGTGATGCCCAAGGGGCCGTTGCGCTGTCGGCCCGGGCGCGTCCGCGTCATCGTGCATGAGCCGATTCCGACGACGGCCTATGGCGTGACGGCCATCGAGGCCCTCATGGCGGATGTTCGGCGAGCCATCGCCTCGGCCCTTCCGGAATCGGCGGCTTCAGGATCGCCATGCACCGCGAGATCTATCTCGACGTAGAGACGCAGAAGCTCGCGCACGAAGTGCCGGGCGGATGGACGAACATCCGCGCGTTCGGTCTCTCGGTCGCCGTCACGTGGGATGAGGCCCATGGGTTTCGCACGTGGTTCGAGCCCGATGCGCCACGGTTGATCGCCGAGCTGGAGACGTTCGACCGCATCATCACCTTCAACGGCGAGCGCTTCGATTTTTCCGTCCTGAGCGGCTATGGGCCGGTCGGCAAGCTCTACTTCAAATCGCTCGACCTGCATGCGGATCTCCTGCGGAAGCTCGCGCGGCGAGTGCCCTTCGAATCGCTCGTGCGCGCGACGCTTGGGCAGAGCAAAAGCGGAAGCGGAGAAGATGCCGTCCGATGGTGGCGCGCCGGAGACGTCGCGCGCGTCGTCCAGTATTGCCGGCGCGATGTCGAACTGCTGCGCGAGATCGTCCGCTTCGCGCGCGAGCGCGGCTACGTCCGCCTCCCTCCGAACCGCATCGTGCGCGTCGCCTGGTGAGCGAGCGCCTTCAGGCCCGCGACCACTCGAAGAGGTTCTTCACGACGAACCAGATGTTCTCCTTCCGCTCGCGCAGCCGACGAGAGAAGTAAGGGAACCAATGCGTCCCGAAGGGAACGTAGACCCGCACGCGATAGCCCTGTTGGACCAGATGTTCCTGCAAGCGCGGCCGAATCCCATAAAGCATTTGGAACTCGAAGCGATCCGGAGTGATTCCCCGCTCGGTCGTCATGCGTCGAATGGCCTCGATGAGCTGCTCATCATGCGTGGCGATGGCCGGATTGCTCCCGCGCTCGAAGAAGGTCTCCGCGAGCCGAAGGAAATTTCGCCGAATGTCGCGCATCCGCCGATAGGCGATCGTCTTCGGCTCCTTATACGCCCCCTTGCACACGCGCACGCGCGCCCCCACCTCGGCGAGGCGACGCGCGTCCTCCTCGCTGCGATAGAGATAAGCCTGCAGGGCCACGCCGACATTGGGATGAGTGCGAAAGAGGCGAAAGAAAAGGTCCAACGTGCGTTGCGTGTAGGCCGAGCCCTCCATGTCGATCCAGACGAAGTTCCGACATTCGGTGGCGCGAGAGAGGAGCCGCGCCATGTTCTCCTCGCAAAAGAGCTCGCTGATGTCCAATCCGAGCTGCGTGAGCTTCACCGAGATGTCCGAATCAATGCCGACCGCCGCGATCTGCTCCAAGAGGGCCGCGTAGGCCTCGACCGCCTTCTCGGCTTGCTCGCGATCCCGAACATTCTCCCCAAGGAAATCCAACGTCGCGTGCAATCCCCTCTCGTTCAACCCGCGAACGACGCGGATAGCACTCTCGACGTCCACGCCGGCGACAAAGCGTCGAGCCAGGAAGAAGAGGTCCATAGGATGCTCCTCGAAACGCCCGCCATGATGCGCGAGGGATGCCAGTACGCCCCTGCGCTCCGCATCTGTCGCTCCGGTAGCCTGTGCGCCCCGCATCCTCGCATAGAACCTATCGAATTCTACGGCGTCGCGCGAGGGTCTCACAATGTGGAGGGCGAGCGTTTGCGTGCGTCGTCCGAGTGCGATACAGTTACCGTCGACGATGAGCGGGCGAGGCGAAGAGATCGCGCACGCGCCTCTTTGCGGGCGAGGACAGCGCTCCTATCGCGCATTCCTCACCGCGCTGAAGAAAGCGCGCGCAGGCCATCGCCTGGAGCGGGAGGACGCGCTGCTCCTCATCCAAGCCGAAGGGGAGGAGTGGTGGGCGCTTTTGGAGGCGGCCGCCGAAGTGCGCGATCGCGAGCGTGGACGCACGATCACCTTCTCCAAGAAGGTCTTCCTCCCGCTCACGAATTTATGCCGCGACTATTGTGCCTACTGCACGTTCCGAAAGGACCCTGGGGATCCGGAAGCGAAGACGATGACGCTTGAGGAGGTGCTCGAGGTCGCGCGGGCCGGGGAGCGGCTTGGCTGTAAGGAAGCGCTCTTCAGCCTGGGCGACAAACCGGAACTGGCGTTTCCCGAGATGCGCCGGACGCTCGCGGCACTCGGGCAGGAGACGACGCTCGGCTACTTGCGCGCCGCATGCGCGCAGGTGTTGGCGGAGACCGAGTTGCTGCCGCATGTCAATCCGGGCGTGATGACCGAAGCCGAGATGCGCGCGCTCAAGGAGGTGAGCGTGAGCATGGGCCTGATGCTGGAGAACGTCAGTGTGCGCCTCCTACGGCGAGGCGGACCGCACTTCCGCGCTCCGGACAAACACCCGCGCCTTCGACTGCGTACGATCGCCGACGCCGGGCGATTGCGCATCCCCTTCACGACGGGCCTACTGATTGGCATCGGCGAGACGCTCGAAGAGCGCGTGGATTCGCTCCTTGAACTGCGCGCGCTGCAGGATGCGTACGGACACATTCAGGAACTCATCCTCCAGAACTTCCGGGCAAAACCGAACATCCCGATGCGCGCGCATCCGGAACCGACCGTAGAAGACCTGGCCCGCACGGTGGCCGTCGCCCGCCTCCTCTTTGGCGGAAGGATGAACATACAGGCGCCGCCGAATCTCATTGTGGATGCTCCCTCGACGCTGTGGTCGCCTTCGCCAAAGGCCACCGAGGCATTGGACATCCTCCTTCGGGCCGGGATCAACGATTGGGGGGGCATCTCCCCGCTCACGCGCGATTACATCAATCCCGAACGTCCATGGCCTCAGATCGAATGGCTGCGCGAGCAGATGCGCGCGCGAGGGTTTGAGTTGCGGGAGCGCCTGGCCATTTACCCGGAGTTCGTTCGCCGACCGGGCTTTCTCGCCCCCACGCTTTCGGCGCGCGTTCTCGCGCGCGTGACCGAGGAGGGGTATCCCACATGAAAGAGCAGCTCATGGCAGACCTCATCGGGGAGATCGAGCGCCAGGAGGCGTCGGTGGAGCGCGCGCTCGCCCGCGTGCCTCGTGATCTGGCCCAAATCTTAGAAGCGGCGTGGATCGGGCGCGAGCTGGGCTTGGCGGAGGGCCTTCGACTCGCTCACGCGACAAGCGAGGAATTGCCCGCGCTTGTGGCCGTCGCTGATCAGGTGCGGCGGGAGACCGTCGGCGACATCGTCACTTATGTCGTCAATCGGAACATCAACTTCACCAACATTTGCTTCGTCGGCTGCAGCTTCTGCGCCTTCAGCCGCACCCCGAAAGAGCGAGACGCCTACGCCCTGACGCTCGATCAGATCGCCGAGAAAGCCGCCGAAGCTTGGCGTCGAGGCGCGACCGAAGTTTGCGTCCAAGGCGGCTTGCCCCCGAATCTGGATGGCTTCTTCTACCGCGACATCCTGCGCGCGATCAAAACGCGCGTTCCGGAAATCCATGTCCATGCCTTCTCGCCCATGGAGATCGTCTACGGCGTCGAACGGACGGGGATGGCGCTCCGCGACTACCTGCTCATGCTCAAGGAGAACGGTCTGGACACGCTGCCGGGGACGGCGGCCGAGATCCTCGACGACACGGTGCGTTGGCGCATCTCGCGGCAGAAGCTCACCACTGCCCAATGGGTGGAGGTCATCACGACGGCTCACGAGTTGGGCATCCGCTCGACCTCCACGATGATGTACGGGCACGTGGAGACGCCGGAGCATTGGGTTCGCCACTTGCTGCTGCTGCGCGATATTCAGAAGCGCACCGGTGGGTTCACGGAATTCGTCCCCTTGGGCTTCGTCCCTTGGAATACCGCGCTCTACCGGCTCGGGAAGGCGCGACCGGGACCGACTGTGGAGGAGCACCTGAAAGTCCATGCCCTGGCGCGGTTGCTGCTGCGGGGATGGATCGAGAACATTCAAGTCTCCTGGGTGAAGCTCGGGCGCGCGCTCTCGCAGCTCTGTCTGCAAGCGGGCGCCAACGACTACGGCGGCACGCTCATGGAGGAGAACATCTCGCGGCTGGCGGGCGCGACGGCTGGGGAGTATCTGGCGCCGGAGGAATTTCAGGCGCGCATTCGCGAGCTGGGGCGCATCCCGGCCGAACGCACGACGACCTACCAGATTCGGCGCCTCTTCGCCTGAGCAAGATGCCGACGCTCGGCCTTTCCCTTTCACGCGGTTGACCATCCTCCGCCCACCAGAGTTAAGATGTGAAAGCGGGACATGGAAGGAGTGACGTTTCAGCTCATCGCCGAGGATCGGGCGACGCGCGCGCGGGCGGGCCTTTTGCACACGGCGCACGGCGTGGTGGAGACGCCCGTCTTCATGCCCGTTGGGACGCAGGCGACGGTGAAAGCCCTGACGCAGGAGATGCTCGAAGAACTGGACGCCCGCATCATCCTGGCCAACACGTACCACCTCTTCCTTCGTCCGGGCGAACAGGCGATTCGCGAACTCGGCGGGCTGCATCGCTTCATGGCGTGGGAGCGCGCGATCCTGACCGATAGCGGGGGGTATCAGATCCTGAGCTTGGCGCCGCTGCGAACCGTGCGCGAGGAGGGGGTGCATTTTCAATCGCACCTGGATGGATCGCGCCACGTGTTGACCCCCGAGCGAGCCATCGAAATTCAGGTGGCGCTCGGATCGGACATCCTCATGGTCCTGGACGAGTGCTTGGAGAATCCGGCCGAGCGTGTGGAGGCCGAGCGCGCCGTCCACTTGACGACGGCGTGGGCACGTCGGAGCAAGGCGCGCTTTGAGCAACTTCGGGAACGAGGCCACGGGACATCAGCGGCGCTCTTTGGGATCATTCAGGGGAGCCTCTACCCCGACCTGCGTCGGCGCAGCCTGGAGGAATTGCAGGAAATCGGCTTTGACGGCTACGCCATCGGCGGTCTGAGTGTCGGGGAAGAAAAGGCGGCGATGCTCGACATGGTGGAGTATGTGGCCGGGCTGATGCCCCGCGACTATCCCCGATACCTGATGGGCGTGGGCACACCCGCCGATCTCGTCCGAAGCGTGCAGCGGGGGGTGGACATGTTCGACTGCGTGCTCCCGACGCGAAATGCCCGGAACGGCCAAGTCTTCACCTCGCGCGGCCCCCTCAATATCAAGAACGCCGCTTATGCCCGCGATCCGCGCCCACTGGATGAGGACTGCGCCTGCCGGGTCTGTCGGCGATATTCGCGGGCGTACATCCGCCACCTCTACGCGAGCGGCGAGATCCTCTCGGCCATCCTCTGCACCTATCATAACGTGCACTTCTACCTTGACACGATGCGGAAGATCAGGCAAGCTATCGTCCTTGGCAACTTCGCAGAGTTCGCGCAAGCGTTCTTGCGCCGGTACGAAGAAGGTTGCTCTGCAAGTTGACCGAAGGACATAAGGAGGGATCATTGCGAGGCTCTCGTCAGCGGGCGCATCAGCTATGAACGTCGGGATTCTTCTGCAGGCTGGAAATGCCTTCCTCTCGCTCATTCCGTTGCTGTTGATCTTCCTCGTCTTCTACGTGCTCATCATTCTGCCGGAGCGTCGGCGCCGGAAGAAGCTGCAGGAGTTGATCGCCAATCTCAAGGTCGGGGATAAGATCGTGACCACCGGGGGGATCTATGGGACGATCATCAGCCTGCGCGATGAGACATTGGTCGTTCGCTCTGATCAATCGCGCTTGGAGATCGCCCGCAATGCGGTCATCGGCTTGCAACAGCCCCGCCCGGAAGAGGGCGAACGAGCCGCGACGAAATGATCCCTCACTGACAAGCTCCGCGCGCGGGATGTGAAATGAGTCGGAAGCTTCGGAATCGCTTCCTGCTGATCGGGGGCACCACGGCGATCGCCTTGTATCTGTTGCTCGGCCCCTTCCAATTCCGCGATGCCTCGGGTCGGATCACCGCCCAAGCGATCGCCGCGAACTTCACGCCGAGCCGCCTCAAGAAGAACCTCGCCGAGAATATCAAGCTCGGTCTCGACCTGCGAGGGGGGAGTCACTTGATCCTGCAGGTTCAGACCGATGATGCTATCCGTTCGATCACGGCCGGAAATCTGGAGAAGGCGCGTTCGATCCTCCAGCAGGCCGGGATCAAATTCACCAACGCCACGTCGCCGGCGCTCGGTCGGATCGAGATCGAGCTGGAGGAGAGCGCGCAGATCGAAGATGCGAAGGCCCGCATCACGCTCGATTTCGGTCCGGGCTGGACGGCCCGTAACGAAGGACGGCGCCTCATCTTCGAGATGAGAGACGAGGAGCAACGCGACCTCCGGGAACGGGCCACCGAGCAGGCCATGCGGATCATCGAGCAGCGGATTAATGCCTTCGGAGTCGCTGAGCCAACGATCGCGCGACACGGGCCGGCGACCGGATATCAGATCCTGCTCCAGTTGCCGGGCGTGGACGACCCCGAACGGGTGAAGAATCTCATTCGCGCCGAATCCCGCCTGGAGTTGAAGCTCGTCCACAGCGGCCCGCACCCGAGCGAGGAGGCCGCGCGACAAGCTCTGGGCGGCACTATCCCCCCGGATAAGGAGATCCTCCCGGCACGCGAACGGCGGCGCGATCCTACGGCCCCCCCCGTGCAGTACTACGTCGTCGAGAAGATGCCCGTGATCACCGGGGATGATCTGCGAAACGCTCAGGCCGTTCCCTCTCAAGCCGGGGGATCCGTCTATGAGATCCTCTTCTCGCTGCGCCCCTCGGGAGCCGAACGCTTCTACACAACCACAAGTGCCAACATCGGGAAGAACCTGGCCATCATCCTCAACAATGAGATCAAGAGCGCGCCCGTCATCCGAGACGCCATTCGCGACGAGGGTCGCATCGAGGGGGATTTCACGAAAGAAGAAGCCGAAGATCTGGCCCTGACGTTGCGCTCCGGCGCTCTTCCGGCGCGCGTGACGTATCTGGAGGAGCGGACGGTCGGACCGAGCCTCGGCGCCGATTCGATCCGACAAGGCTTTGCCGCCTCGATCGCAGGACTGGCGGCCATTACGATCTTCATGCTCTTTTACTACCGGCTCTCGGGCGTGAACGCCGTCATCGGGCTCGTCCTGAATCTGGTCCTGCTTCTGGCCGCGATGAAGATCGTGGGTGCCGTGCTGACGCTGCCGGGCATCGCCGGTGTCGCCCTCACGATCGGCATGGCCGTAGATGCCAATGTGCTCATCTTCGAGCGCATTCGGGAGGAGTTGCGCAATGGAAAGGTCCCCGCTTCGGCCGTCGCCATGGGCTTCGAGCGCGCCTTCACGACGATCTTCGATACGAATCTCACGACGATCATCGCCGCGCTCTTTCTCTTCGTCTTCGGGACGGGACCGATCCGGGGATTCGCCGTCACGCTCACGGCGGGGTTGATCGCGAATTTCTTCACGGCGATCTTCGTCTCGCGAGCGATCTTCAGTTGGGTCCTGGAACGCCAAGGGGGCCGACCGGAAGTCTTGAGCATTTGAACCATGTACGAGCTTATCAAGACGCCGAATATTGACTGGATCCGCCTGAAGCGGAGATTCATTCTCGTCTCGCTCGCGCTGTTGATACTCGGGGGCATCTCGGCCTTCACGCGTGGTTTCAACCTCGGCATCGACTTCGCTGGCGGGACGCTTGTGAACGTGAAGTTCAAGGACGTCCCCCCACCGGAGAATCGCTTGCGCGAAGCGCTCGGCAAGCAAGGGATCGACCCGAGCAAAGTCATCATCCAACCGATCAGCGATCCGATCAGCGGGGTCAAGAACGAGGTCTTGATTCGTCTCCCGCAGCGCGAGGCCGGACAGAGGGCGGGATCGCCGGCAGAGAGTGAACTCGATGTGGAGAAGCGCGCGATCCTGGCGGCCCTGAGCACCTTCAATCCCCCCTCGGAAGTGGCGACAAAGGTGGACCTCAACACGATCAGCCGAGATCGGTTGCGGGAGCTGCTTGTGGAGGAAGATCCGCTGCGCCTGGTCTCCGCCTCCGGGCGTGCGGCGGCCGAACTCGAATATGGCCGATATGCGGATGCCATCATCCAATATCGCGATCGGGATCAAAGGGGGTTGCTGCGCGATCTCGCGGACGTGCGAGCCGTATCGGGCCTGCCGACGGCGCTGATCGAATGGTTGCCCAAGCGGTTCTTCGCTGGCAACGCGGCGATGATCAGCGCGGAGATCGTCGGCCCACAGATCGGACAGGAATTGCGACAGCGTGCCATCTCGGTCACGCTCGCTTCCTTGGCCGGTATGCTCATTTATATCGCCTTCCGCTTCGAATGGATCTACGGCGTGGCGGCGGTCATCGCCGTCTTCCATGATGTCTTGGTCACCCTCGGTGTCTTCTCGCTTGTGCAGAAGGAGATCTCGCTCAACGTCGTGGCGGCGCTGTTGACGCTTGTGGGATATTCGGTCAACGACACGATCGTCATCTTCGATCGCGTTCGCGAGAATCTGCGGCTGCGGCGGCGCGAGGGCTTGACGAAGATCGTCAATGACAGCATCAATCAGACGCTCTCGCGGACGATCCTCACCTCGGGATTGACGCTGCTGGCCGTCCTCTCGCTCTATCTCTTCGGGGGCGAGGTGCTCAGCGGATTCTCGCTCGCCCTACTGGTGGGGATCATCGTGGGGACCTACTCGACGATCGCTATCGCGAGCCCGATCATGCTCTGGTGGCAGACGTGGCAAAGCCAACGGCAGGCGCGGCGGCCCGCGGTTCGACCGAAGCCGATGGAGGCGACGCCGAGCCGGAAGGAGCGACGCGCGACCGCCTCTCGCTGAGGTACGTGGTCTTGACGCCGAATACCAACCAGAGGGGCCTTGACCGAAAAAGGCAAGGCCAGTATACTTACGCTCGGTTGCTGGCCTGTGAGAGTGTATTGGGGCATGTGGGAACACTCTGTCCCTTGACCCATCGGCATCACACATAGAGGGGGGCCTATGTTTGAATGGTCTCTGATCGAGTCAACGACGCAAAAGCAAAAGTCGCCGACCAAGTGGTTCTTCCTCGCGACGATGGTCGTTTACTGCTTCGTCGTAGTGACGGCTATCGTGGCGAGCATCATGCTGGTGAACCCTGAGCTGAAGGAGCAATTCATCTCGGCGGCTTTGGTGGCGCCGCCACCACCGCCGCCCCCACCTCCGCCGCCGCCTCCGAGCGCGGCCGTCCCAGCAGCGACGAAGGTCGTCGTCGTGCCGACGGAATTCATCGCGCCGAAGGAGATTCCGAAAGAACTGCCGCCGGCGAACCTCCCCGTCGTCGCT